>ENA-UOJE01002599-UOJE01002599.1-human-gut-metagenome-genome-assembly--contig:-C23-NODE-2599-length-13392-cov-19.216615_pt1 | contig 13392 bp, 13 predicted proteins | sample MGYA00242341_ERZ723888 | MGnify/ENA metagenome assembly ERZ723888 | reverse complement strand
GTTCTTCACAGCCAGTGCGCGGATGGCGTTGAGGACGGCGAGGATCATGACGCCGACGTCGGCGAAGATGGCCAGCCACATATCCGCGATGCCGCACGCGCCGAGGATCAGACAGGCTGCCTTGACGACCAGCGCGAACACGATGTTCTCGTACACGATGCGGATGCACTTGCGGGAGATGCCGATGGCCTTGGAGATCTTCATCGGGTCGTCGTCCATCAGCACGACATCCGCCGCTTCGATCGCCGCGTCGGAGCCCATCGCGCCCATCGCGATGCCGATGTCTGCCCGCGAGAGGACCGGCGCATCATTGATGCCGTCGCCGACGAAGGCGAGCTTGGCCTTCGGGCTCTTTTCTGCCAGCAGCTTTTCTACCTGCGTGACCTTGTCGGCCGGCAGCAGCTCGCTGTGGAGCTCGTCTACGCCGAGATCCTTCGCGACCTGCCCCGCCACGCGCTTCGTATCGCCCGTCAGCATGACGGTTTTTTGCACGCCCGTTCGCTTGAGTGCTGCAATGGCCGCCCGTGCGTCCGGCTTTTCAATGTCGGAGATCACGATGTGACCGGCATATTTGCCGTCGATCGCGATATGCAGGATCGTGCCGACGCAGTGGCAGGGGATGCAGTCTACGCCCAGCTTTTCCATCAGCTTGTCGTTGCCAATGGCGATCTTCATCCCATCAACCGTGGCGGTCAGGCCGTGGCCGCTGATCTCCTCGATATCGGACACGCGGCTGCGGTCGATCGGCTTGCCATAGGCCCGCTGCAGGCTCTTGCTGATGGGGTGCGAGGAGGCGCACTCGGCATGCGCGGCCAGCTCGATGAGCTTCTCGTTTTCCAGCTCGTTGTGGTGGATGCCGCTGACCTCAAATACACCCTTGGTCAGCGTACCGGTCTTGTCGAAGACCACGATCTTCGTCTGCGAAAGCGTCTCCATGTAGTTCGAGCCCTTGATCAGCACACCGGCCTTGCTCGCGCCGCCGATGCCCGCGAAGAAGCTCAGCGGAATGCTGACGACCAGCGCACAGGGGCAGGAGATGACCAGGAACGTCAGCGCGCGGTAGATCCAGATCGCCCACGCGGCCGGATTGCCCGCGATCAGATTGATGACCGGCGGCAGAACTGCCAGCGCCAGCGCCGAGCAGCACACGGCGGGGGTATAGACCCGCGCAAATTTGGAGATGAACGCCTCCGACCGCGACTTGCGGGAGGACGATTCTTCGACCAGCTCCAGGATCTTCGAGACTGTCGATTCGCCGAAGTTTTTCGTCGTGCGGATCTTCAGCACGCCGGACATGTCGATGCAGCCGCTGATGACCTCCTCGCCGGGGATGATCTCACGCGGCAGGCTCTCGCCGGTCAGCGCGCTGGTGTTGAGACTGGCCGTGCCCTCGACGACGACGCCGTCGATCGGCACCTTTTCGCCCGGCTGCACGACGATCACGCTGCCGACCGCAACCGTATCCGGGTCGACCTGCTCGAGCTTGCCGTCTGTTTCGATGTTGGCATAGTCCGGGCGGATGTCCATGAGCGCAGTGATGTTCCGGCGGCTCTTGCCGACCGCGTAGCTCTGGAACAGCTCGCCGATCTGGTAGAACAGCATAACGGCGACGGCCTCGGTGAGGTCCGTGTCCTTTTTGTAGACCGCCAGCGCGATCGCACCGAGCGTGGCGATGGCCATCAGGAAGTTTTCGTCGAACACACGGCCGTTGCCGATGCCCTTGGCGGCCTTTTTCAGGATATCATAGCCGATGACCAGATACGTCACGGCGAACAGCACGATCCGCACCACGCCGGGCATCGGGACGAACTTCGCGATCAGCAGCAGCACGATCGCGATGCAGATCCGGATCAGCATTTTTTTCTGTTTCTTCGTCATGGGGAAGCGCACCCTTTCCTTCTTATTTGAGACAACGGCAGCAGCACCGGAGGCGCTGCTGCCTTGCTTGCGTTTACAGCTCGATCTCGCAGTCCGGCTCGACTTTCTTGCAGGCCTTGAGGACGGCCTTCATCGTCTTTTTCTCATCCGCGCTCTCGGCGAATTCCACGCTCATCTTCTGCATCATAAAATTGACGCTTGCGGAGGCGACGCCCTCGGTCTTGTTTGCGGCTTCCTCCATCAGGTTGGCGCAGTTCGCGCAGTCGACTTCGATCGCATAGGTCTTTTTCATGGTGTACCCCTTTCTTCTTATTAAACAATTAAGCACTCGTTTAATCTTTACAAGCGAAGTATAACGCCGCCCACCGCGAATGTCAAGAGGGGGATGAAAAAAACCTTTGCATTTTGGAAAGAATTATGTATGATATAAAAAACGAATGGAGGCGGGCGTATGCATACGGACTTGCTGCCGCATCATCACGGCGAGGAAGAGCACCATAATATCGACCAGATCCGGGCGCAGCTCGCAAAGGCGGACAATTTTCAGATCGTCGCGGATATCTTCAAGCAGGTGGGCGACCCCACGCGCGTGCGGATCTTCTGGCTGCTGTGTCACTGCGAGGAGTGCGTGCAGAATATCTCCGCCCTCATGGAGATGTCGAGCCCCGCGGTCAGCCACCATCTGCGCGGCCTCAAGGATAACGGACTCATCGTCTCCCGCCGCGTCGGCAAGGAAGTCTTCTACAAGGCGGCGGACACCGACCAGAGCCGTCTGCTGCACATCATGATCGAAAAGGTCATGGCCATCAGCTGCCCTGAAACCTGAAAAAAAGACGGACCTGCCGCAAGCCGCGGCAGGCCCGTTATTTTTATTCGGTCCAATACAGCCCGGCCGTTTTGATGACCGGCTCGGCGGCCAGCAGCATGTTCGCGGCCTCCCGCCGTGTGAGCGGCGCCTCATAGTCCGATGCGGCCAGCGGGATCCCGGCCTCCGAGAGCGCGCTGACGGCGCTCTGCGCCCACGCAGGGACGGCAGAGGCGTCTTCACCGGCAAAGACCGCCGCGTCGCCCGGCAGCCGCAGAAGCTTCTGGAGCATGACGGCGGCCTCCGCACGGCTGAGCGTATCTTCCGGGCGGAAGACGAGCCCTTCCTCCGTCGGCGTGCCCGAGATCATGCCGGACTGATAGGCCGCGGCCAGATACGGCTGCTGCCACGCGGGCGTCTCCAGCTCGTCGGCAAAGCCGGTCGAGATGGCGCCGTCTGCCTGCTCGAGCCCTGCCAGCTTCATGCATGCGATCAGAAACTCGCCGCGGCTGACGGCGTCGTCCGGCTCAAAGCAGAGGTTCCCGGCGATGATCCTGCCGGTGTACAGCCCCTGATCCTTGAGCCACATGGCGGCGAAGGCGTCCTTGTCGCCGGACATGTCCTGATACGTCGCCTTGTCGGCGGGCTTGAGGATGCGGATCTTCACGCAGGCCTCGTTGGAGACGTTTCCAGCCGGGTCCGTCGCGGTGAAGACGAACGAGTCCTTGCCGACCTTATTTTTGCCCGGCGTATAGGTGAAGCTGCCGTCGTCATGCAGCTCGACGGTCCCGCGCTTCGGCTCCTTGACGAGCTGATAGGTGAGCTTGGTGTCTTCCTTGTCCTGCGCGCAGAGCGTGCCGGAGTTTGCGATGTTCTTATAGGTTTCCAGCGTTCCATCCTCGCAGACCGGCGCGGTATTCGTGCCGGAGAGGATGCGCAGGCTGACCGTCACGGCGTCGCCGAGCGTCCCGGCGCTGATCGGGCAGTAGACCAGCTCGCAGTCCGCCTCGCCGAGGCAGACCGGACGGAGCTTCAGCTTTTCCAGCGCGGCCGCGGGCAGGATATCGCCCCGCCGCAGCACGCGGCTGCCGATGCACAGCTCTGCCTGATACGCGGGCGGGACGGCGGAAATGTAGACGCCCTCCAGCTCGCTGCTGTCCGAGAAATCAGCGGCGCTGAACTGGTATTCCGAAGTGTAATCCACGGCGATCTCCGCGGCCAGCGCGGGCACGCAGAGCATGGCAAGCACCAGCGCCGCAAGAACGGCGGCGCCAAAACAACGGGTGCGGTGTTTCAAAGGGAAAACCTCCTTTAAGATGATTCGGAGGTAGTTTCTGCGCACAGCGGGAAAATATGCAAGAGAACAAGAAAAAACTCCCTCCGCATGGGAGGGAGCTTTGGAAGACCGCTCAGGCCGCCGACAGCGGCGGGCGGATATAGCGCGCGTTGCTGTCCGGCGCGGGCCGCATGTTGATGCCCGAGACGATGCCCATCGCAAAGAACATCGTGACGAGCGAGCTGCCGCCGTAGGAGAAGAACGGCAGCGTCAGGCCGATGACCGGCACGAGGCCGATGCACACGCCGATGTTGATGAACACCTGCGCCGTCAGCATACCGGCGATACCGACGCAGATGAGCCGGTTCATATAGTTGCCGGACTTGATGCCGACGTGGATGATGCGGATGATGATGGCCGTCAGCAGAATGAGGACCGCCATGCAGCCGAGCATGCCCAGCTCCTCACCGATGGAGGAGAAGATCAGGTCGGTGTGCTGCGCGGGGATCGAGCCGCTCTGCACCATCGTCCCGTGGTAGAGCCCCTGGCCGGTGACGCCGCCGTTCTGCAGCGCGCGCAGACTGCGGTTCATCTGATAGCGCTGGTCCTGCGCCAGCGGGTCGATGCGCGGGTCAAACAGGACCCAGATGCGGCTGCGCCGGTCATAGCTGAGGAACTGCCACAAAAACGGCGAGGCCACCAGCAGAACTGCTCCCGCACCGAGGAACCACAGCAGGCTCACGCCGCCGACGAATGCCATGATGACGAAAATAAACAGATACTGCAGCGCAACGCCGAGATCCTCCGACGCCACAACGATCAGGCCGAACATAAAGACCGTGATCACCGCCAGCCGCAGCACCGTCGAGATATGCGAGATCTTGTTCTGCCGGATGCTCATCGTCTTGGCGAGGATCATGATGAACGGGATCTTGCAGATCTCCGCCGGCTGGATGGAAAACGGCAGGAAGCTGAAGTCCAGCCAGGAGCGGTTGCCGCTTCGGGTGTCGCCGAAGGGGAAGAGCAGCAGGATGAAGATCGCCGAGAAGATCAGCAGCAGCTCACGCCGCTCCGCAATGATATCCACGTCGATCAGGGTGAACACCACATATAAGATCACGCCGAGGATCAGCGCCAGCGTCTGTGTGCGCACGAACTGCGCGCTGCCCTTGACGTTCGTCGCGCTGGAGATGACCACGATGCCGAACACGCTGGCGGCGATGCAGAGGCTCAGAAGCACCATATCCGCCCGCCGGACAAAGCTGCCGATCGCCTTCCAGATCCCATGCATACTGCCGCCTCCTTACGTGAAAAATGAGAAAAACATCTGATACAATTCTACAGTATATCAAAAAATGACCGCCCTGTAAACCTGTTTTTTGAGACCGGCAGGGGCCGGGCAGATCAGAAAATACCGTGGTTATATTTCAGCTGCGCATACAGGATCAGGGCCAGACCGATCCCGAGACCTGGAAGCATGATGTAGTCGATGACTGCGGCATTCCAGAAGGTCACGAGATACGAGATAATAAATGCCGCACCGATCACAAGCGTACCCGCGCCGATCGCCTGTCCGTACCGGGGAATGTCTGCTTCCTTGACCCTTTTACGGTTCCACGCGTGTATCGTGCTGATATTGCCCATGATGTTGACGATGCCGAGCGTGGACAGGAGGATCCCCATGACCAGTAAACCCAGATATTCCATATGCCGCCCTCCTAAAAATAGAATAAGTCCTCAAATTTCCAATCCAGCGCGATGCAGAGGATGAGCGCCAGCTTGGCCGTGGGATTGAACTGGCCTGTTTCGATCGAGCTGATCGTGTTCCGGGAAACGCCGACCAGCTCGGCCAGCTGCGACTGGGAAAGGCCCTTTTCGCAGCGCGCTTCCTTCAGCCGGTTCTGCAGCTTCAGCTCCGCTTTCATTCCGCCGCCTCCATCAGCCGCCGGATAAAAAAGACCAGAAAGAGCAGGAACATGACAAGGTATAAGACCGTGAGGACGAGATCTGTCTTCCGCTTCAGCTTTAAGAACTTCACCAGCGCGTGCGTACCGAGAATACTGAAATAAATGACCCAGGGGCCGAGCAGCACCGTATGGACGGCCCGGACAAACAGGGCCGAGACGAGGCAGCACACGCCCGCGCCGACCCGGCCCGCAAGATTGCCTGCCTGTACCGACGCTTCCAGTTCGGCCAGATCCCGGTTCTGATGCTCCCTGCGGCTGATCTCCAGAATATCCTCTTTTTCCATAAAGGATCCTCCTCTGCCAAGTTTTCTTGTCATCATGATAACACCGCCAAGCTTTCTTGTCAACCTGTTCCGGCAAAACTTCGGCGGGCTGCCGATTGCGGATTGATTTTGGCGGGCCGGTATGGTATAATGCCACAGATATAATGGGGCAGGTAGGGGGCTTTTATGATGCAGATCACCACGCACAGCGCCGATGAAACGCAGGCGCTGGGGCAGAAGCTGGCCAGTCGTCTGGCACCCGGCGATGTGATCGCCTACTTCGGGGACCTCGGCGCAGGCAAGACCGCCTTCACCCGCGGCCTCGCGCAGGGCCTCGGTATCACCGACCCCGTGACGAGCCCGACCTATACCATCGTCAACGAATATCTCTCCGGCCGCATCCCGCTGTTCCATTTCGATATGTACCGTCTCTCGTCTTCCGACGAGCTGTTTGACATCGGCTGGGAGGATTATCTCTCCCGCGGCGGCGTCTGCGCCGTCGAATGGAGCGAAAACGTGGAAGATGCTCTGCAGGATGCGATCCGCGTCACCATCGAAAAGGACGCGGACGAGCCCGATACCCGCCACATCACCATCACAGGAGGGCCTCGCTTTGAAGATCCTTGCCTTTGAATCCTCGGCCAAGGCCGCCAGTACGGCGCTGCTGTCCGACGGTCTGCTGCTTGCGGAATATACCCAGAACTCCGGCCAGACGCACAGCCGGACGCTCATGCAGATGGCGAAGGACATGCTCACCAGCTGCGATCTGACGCCGCAGGATATCGGTGCGGTCGCTGTCGCGGCCGGTCCCGGCAGCTTTACGGGTGTGCGCATCGGCATGGCCTGCGCCAAGGGCTTTGCCTGGGGGCTGCAGCTGCCGCTCTACGGCGTGTCCACGCTCGAGGCGATGACGCGCGGCGCGGCCTACGCCGACGGCATCTACTGCGCCTGCATGGACGCGCGGAAGCAGCAGATCTACAACGCGGTATTCTCTCTGCAGGCCGGGAAGCTTACCCGCCTGACGGACGACCGTGCGATCGCCATTGACGCGCTCGTGCCGGAGCTTTCCGAGGGGGCCGGCCCCATCTATCTGCTCGGCGACGGCGCGAAGCTCGTCTCTGACACGCTGGCAGGCAGCGGCCTGCCGCTCATCCTGCTCCCCGAGCAGCTGCGGCAGCAGCGGGCGAGCGGCGTGGCGCTCTGCGCGATGGACCGCATGCTTGCGGGCGACCCCGGTGACGCGGCGGCCCTGACGCCCAATTACCTGCGCATGGCGCAGGCCGAGCGCACGCGGCAGAATAATCAGGACTTTTATTTGAAAAAATAATTGAATAACAGAAAAGACAAAGGAGATCATCATGAGCACGAAAGCATTTGGAGAACACGTACATGTTATGGATCATCCGCTCGTTGCGCATAAGCTGACGATCATGCGCGACAAGAACACCAGCGTCAAGGACTTCCGTGAGCTGGTCAGCGAGATCGGTATGCTCATCACCTACGAAGCGACCCGCGATCTGCCCCTCACCACCAAGACCGTGGAGACCCCGATCTGCACGGCGGAGGAGCCGACGCTCGCCGGTAAGAAGATCGCTGTCGTGCCCATCCTGCGCGCTGGCCTCGGCCTGGTCGACGGCGTTCTGCGCATGGTCCCGTCCGCCCGTGTCGGCCATATCGGCATGTTCCGTGACGAAGAGACGCTCGAGCCGCATGTCTATTTCTGCAAAATGCCGAAGGATATCGCCGAGCGCGACATCATGATCGTCGACCCCATGCTCGCCACCGGCGGCTCTGCCGACGCGGCCATCGCCGAGATGAAAAAGCGCGGCTGCCACAGCATCAAGCTTATGGTCCTCGTCGCTGCGCCCGAAGGCATCAAGCTCATCACCTCCAAGCACCCCGACGTCGAGCTCTACTGCGGCGCCGTGGATGAGAAGCTCAACGAGCACGGCTATATCGTCCCCGGCCTCGGCGACGCCGGCGACCGGATTTTCGGCACGAAGTAAGTCGTTTCCTTGACTTTCCTGCCGCTCCGGCTTATAATGAACCCGTAATAACAGCCATTTCCGGCTTTTAGAATTCTTGAAAGGAAGACCTGTATATGATCTATACTGCAGAAGTCAAGCATATGTGCCCGGTTGCCAAGGGTGCATATCACGGCCCGGCTCCCATCCCCGAAGAGGGCAAGTGGGTCCAGGCAAAGGAAATCAAGGATATCTCCGGCTTTACCCACGGCGTGGGCTGGTGCGCACCGCAGCAGGGCGCATGTAAGCTGAGCCTGAACATCAAGAACGGCGTCATCGAAGAGGCCCTGGTCGAGACCATCGGCTGCTCCGGCATGACCCACTCCGCAGCCATGGCTTCCGAGATCCTCATCGGCAAGACCATCCTCGAGGCCCTCAACACCGACCTCGTCTGCGACGCCATCAATACCGCCATGCGCGAGCTGTTCCTCCAGATCGTCTACGGCCGCAGCCAGTCCGCCTTCTCCGAGGACGGCCTTGCAGTCGGCGCTTCTCTGGAAGACCTCGGCAAGGGTCTGAGAAGCCAGGTCGGCACCATGTTCGCCACCAAGGAAAAGGGCCCGCGCTACCTCGAAATGGCTGAGGGCTACTGCTCCAAGATCGCGCTCAACAAGGACGATGAGATCGTCGGCTACGAGTTCATCAACTTCGGCAAGATGATGGACTTCATCAAGAAGGGCGACGAGCCCGCCGAGGCCATCAAGAAGGCGACCGGCCACTATGGCCAGTGGGACACCGCGGCGAAGTATATCGACCCGCGTCAGGAATAAGAGAAGGAGGACACGAAAATGGCTTTGTTTGAAAACTACGACAGAAGAATCGACAAGATCAACGGCGTCCTCAAGCAGTATGGCATCGAGTCCGTCGAGGCCTGCCGCGAAATGTGCCAGGCCAAGGGCTTTGACCCGTATGAGATCGTCAAGGGCATCCAGCCCATCTGCTTTGAAAACGCCTGCTGGGCGTATACCGTCGGCGCGGCCATCGCGCTGAAGTCCGGCGTCAAGACCGCCGCCGAAGCCGCGAAGATGATCGGCGTCGGCCTACAGTCGTTCTGCATCGACGGCTCCGTCGCCGACGACCGCAAGGTCGGCCTCGGCCACGGCAACCTGGGCGCCATGCTCCTGTCCGAGGAGTCTGAGTGCTTCTGCTTCCTCGCCGGCCACGAATCCTTCGCCGCCGCTGAGGGTGCTATCGGCATCGTCAAGAACGCCAACAAGGCTCGTAAGAAGCCCCTGCGCGTCATCCTGAACGGCCTTGGCAAGGACGCCGCCCAGATCATCTCCCGTATCAACGGCTTCACCTATGTCCAGACCCAGTTCGACTACTACACCGGCGAGCTGAAGATCGTCCGCGAGATCCGCTACTCCGAGGGCGAGCGCGCCAACGTCCGCTGCTACGGCGCTGACGATGTCCGCGAGGGCGTTGCCATCATGCACAAGGAAGGCGTCGACGTCTCCATCACCGGCAACTCCACCAACCCGACCCGCTTCCAGCATCCGGTCGCCGGCACCTACAAGAAGGAATGCGTCCAGATGGGCAAGAAGTACTTCTCCGTCGCTTCCGGCGGCGGCACGGGCCGTACCCTGCACCCGGACAACATGGCTGCCGGCCCCGCTTCCTACGGCATGACCGACACCATGGGCCGTATGCACTCCGACGCCCAGTTCGCTGGCTCCTCCTCCGTCCCGGCACACGTTGAGATGATGGGCTTCCTCGGCATGGGCAACAACCCCATGGTCGGCGCCACCGTCGCCGTGGCCGTCGCAGTCGAAGAGGCAATGAAGTAAGCGCACAACATCATAGAAAAACGCATCCCTCCGGGGATGCGTTTTTTTATAAAATTCCGAAAAAAGGAGCCCTGAGGGGATCTTTTTTCATAGAACAAGAACAGGGAGGACATGGTCACCCGTGCGTTACCGCTTTACCGGCCGCAGCGTGATCTCGTCCGTGACTGTCAGGCTGCAGGCTGCGACGAACTTCTGGTACGGCTCGAAGGTCTCGGGCTGGAAGAAGCAGTTCGGGTCGTGCGCGTCGATCCCGGCGACGATCGTGCTGCCGCAGGCCTTGGCGATGCGGAAGAAGCGCTCCGAGGGGTAGGTGCGGTTGGCGCGCAGCCCCAGCAGATTGAGCTCCAGCGGGATGTTCAGCTCCTTCGCGGCCAGACACAGCCGCTCCATTTCCCTGCGGTAGAACGTTTCAGAGCCGGTAAAGTTGATCAGGTCCGGATGGGCCAGATAGGTATAGAGGCCGGTCTGCAGGGCCTCAATACATTGGTTTACATAAGTTGTGAGGACCTTGGGATCGTCCGTCGGCTCGTAGACATAGACCCCGTCGATCTCGTTACGGATATAGTGCTGCCCGAGCAGCAGATAGTCGACCGGATACTGCGTGATGCGGGCAAGCAGATCGTCAAAAAATCTGGGATAATACTCCGCCTCGTAGCCGATCAGGATCTCAATGCGCCCCGCATATTCCTCCTTCAGCGCAAGAAGCGTCTGAATATAGTCCTCCAGATCCTCCGGGAACATGTGAAAATAGGAGACGATGCCGTCCGGAAACTGATACGGCGCGTGCTCGGAAAAGCCGAGCGTCTGATAGCCGCCCGCGATCGCGGCCTCGATATATTCCCGTTCCGTGCCGACTGCATGATGGTTGCGGAACGTGTGGGTGTGATAATTGTGAAGCATACTGCACCTCGAATTTGATCTGAGAAAAGTATAGCACGCCGGAAAATCAAAAACAATAGCGCGCACCCCGCTTTGTCACGAAACGGCGCTTTTCTGTATATTCTGAAATAGAAACCGGAAAACAGAAAGGGGAGTGCGCCCATGAAAATGCGGCGGATGGGATTGGATACGCTGCGGCCGGGGGAGCAGTGCGTGCTGCGGCAGATCCGGCTGCCTGCGGCGCAGCGAATGCGGCTGGAAGAACTGGGATTGCTGCCGGGGACCAGGATCCAGTGCCTGTATCAGGCACCGTGCGGGACGCCTGCGGCCTATGCGGTCAGCGGTGCGGTCTTCGCCCTGCGGCGGAAGGACGCCGCGCGGCTGCTCGTGGAGGCCGTCTCATGAGCCGTCCGGAGGCCGCGCCCCGCGCCGTCGCGCTGGCCGGGAACCCGAACGTCGGCAAGAGCAGCCTTTTTAACGCCCTGACGGGCCTGCACCAGCACACCGGCAACTGGCCGGGCAAGACCGTCGCGGTCGCGCAGGGAGAATACGCCTACGCCGCTGCGCGTTATGCCGTCACCGACCTGCCGGGGGCCTATTCCCTCACGACCGGCTCTGAGGAGGAGCATATCGCCGCGGACTACCTGCGCGCGCATACGGACGCCTGTCTGGTCGCCGTCTGCGACGCGACCTGTCTGGCGCGGAGCCTGCCGTTTGCCGTCCAGCTGATGCAGCGCTGGCCGCGCGTGATCGTCTGCGTCAATCTGATGGATGAGGCCGAAAAGCAGGGGATCCGCATCGACCTGCACGCGCTGCAGACCCTCCTTGGCGTCCCTGTCGTCGGCACGTGCGCAAGCGACCCGAATGCGGTCGCCCGCCTGCGGCAGACGATCCGCGACGTGCTGGATGGCTTCATGACCGTCCGCCCGCACTTGCCAGACAGTCAGAAGCCCGCGGACTGCGTACGCTATGCCCGGCAGCTCGCCGCGCAGACCGTCACCGGCGGCCAGACCCGGCGTCACGCGCGGCTGGACGCCGTTCTGACGGGCAAACGCACGGGGCCCGTGATTTTTGCCGCACTGCTGATCGTCCTGTTCTGGCTGACGTTGGTGGGCAGCAACCGCTGCTCCGACTGGCTGCAGAGCGGCTTTGACCGGCTGCAAGCACTGTTTCTGCGCGTCTGCGGCGCGTGGCCGCCGCTGCTGGCGGACGCCGTCTGGAACGGCGTCTACGCGACCACGGCGCGGGTCACGGCCGTCATGCTGCCTCCGGCCGCCATCTTTTTCTGCCTCTTTTCCGTGCTGGAGGACGTCGGCTATCTGCCCCGCGCCGCCTTCCTGACGGATCACCTGTTCGAGCGCTGCGGGACCTCCGGGCGGCAGGCGCTGACCATGTGCATGGGGCTCGGCTGCAACACTGTCGGCGTGACGGGCTGCCGGATCATGCCGACGCGGGAGGAAAAGCTCATCGCCATCAGCACGAACGCCATGATCCCCTGCAACGGCCGCTTTCCTATGCTGCTGGCGATGGGGACGGTCCTGCTCGGCCGGGAAAACGATCTGCTGCTGGCCCTGCTGCTGACGGCGGCGGTCTGCCTGGGGGCGTGCGGGACGTTCGCGGTGTCCTTCCTGCTGAGTAAGCTGCTGCACCGGAAGCCGCCGGCGCCCTTCGTGCTCGAGCTGCCGCCCTACCGGCGTCCGCAGCCCAAAAAGATCCTGACCGACGCGATCTTCGGCAAGACGCTGCATGTGCTCTCCCGTGCGGCGCTGGTGGCGGCTCCGGCGGGGCTGATCCTGTGGGTGCTGTGCACGGTGCAGGTCGGCGGCATGAGCCTCCTGCAGCAGCTTTCTCGGGCGCTGGACGGGGCAGGGGAGTTGCTCGGCATGAACGGTGCGATCCTGATCGGCTTCCTCTTTGCCCTCCCGGCCAACGAGCTTGCAATCCCGGTCATTCTGATGCTCCTGACGCGGCAGTCGCTTGGCACTGCGCCGGAGGCAGGGGCCGCCGCGCAGCTGGCCGCCTGCGGTGTCGGCGCGAAGACAGCTTTTTGCTGTCTGATCTTCAGCGTGTTCCACTGGCCGTGCGCCACGACGCTCCAGGCGATCCGGCGGGAGACGGGGAGTCTTCGGTGGACACTCCTGTCCGCGGCGCTTCCGACGGCCGTTGGCGTCCTGCTGTGCCTGCTCGTCAGCTGGCTCGTCCCATAGACATAAAAAACACGCTGCACGGATGTGCAGCGTGTTTTGTGTACGAAAGCAAGTAAAATTACTTGACCTCGACCTCTGCGCCAGCTTCCTTGAGCTCGGCGGCGATCTTTTCGGCTTCGTCCTTGGAGACGCCTTCCTTGAGGTTCTTCGGAGCGCCGTCGACGAGTTCCTTGGCTTCCTTCAGGCCCAGGCCGGTCAGAGCACGGACGACCTTGATGACAGCGATCTTGTTGGCGCCAGCGGCCTTCAGAACGACGTCGAACTCGGTCTTCTCTTCCTCAGCAGCAGCAGCGCCGGCAGCGGGAG
>ENA-UOJE01002594-UOJE01002594.1-human-gut-metagenome-genome-assembly--contig:-C23-NODE-2594-length-13423-cov-7.338570_pt1 | contig 13423 bp, 8 predicted proteins | sample MGYA00242341_ERZ723888 | MGnify/ENA metagenome assembly ERZ723888 | reverse complement strand
TGGACCGTTGGTCCACCGACGAGTATTCCAGTCGCGCGGCGAACGCGGCCATCTACCTGGCCGAGCATGACAGCGACCCGAACCATCTGATCTCCTTCCTGGAGAAGGTCTACGCCGAGGATTTCCAGCCGGAGGAAGGCTCCGCATACAAGTCGGTGAGCGACGCCAAGATCAAGGAGCAGATGATCGCCGCGGGTGTTTCCAAGGATGTTGCGGACAAGGCGTTTGGCCGCGATTATCAGGAATGGCTTGATGCGATCGACACTTACACGCCGAAGCGTTCCGAACTGTGGCATCAGTCCGGCAGCTACAAGGGCAGCATGACCACGCCGACCGTGATCATCAACGGCAAGTATTGGGATATGGACCAGCTGACCACCGCCCAGACGACGGTTAAGGACGGTCTGTTGGAATCGATCGGCCTGAAGGACAGCGAAGTCGGCGTTGCCGGCAAGATGCCGTCCATCGGAGCCAAGAAGGGGCCGATTCCCGTCACCACGGGCGAATAACCCCTTACGGGCGCCGGCGCGTCTCAAACCGCAATACTAAGTTGACTGCGGTGGAAGCGCTGGTTATGCTATTCATCGTTCCTCTGTTGTTTTCATAGCAAAAGAGGACATGCCTCCTTAGCTCAGATGGCCAGAGCGGCCGCCTTGTAAGCGGCAGGTCGTCGGTTCGATCCCGACAGGAGGCTCGAACCCGTATGACGGGCTTGGACCTCTTACCATGGGTAAGTGCTCCAGAAGTCTTCCCCCAACTTGAGACTTCTGGCAAAGCGGACGAGACGTCCCCCAACCTGTCTCGTCCGACCGGGGGCAGGACATCCCCTTCTCTCCTGCCCCCTTTTTATTTTTCGCTTTTCGCACCTGCTTTCAAAAATGTGGCGGTATGGATAAAACCATCGGAAAGCACGGCGACCGTTCCAGCTGAGCCGTTACAATAACGGCGTTGTAGGCAGCGCTGAAAAGAGGATAAATGACGAGAAGGTGGACCCCTCGGAGATTCGTGACGCTTCGTCGTGTCCGCGTCATGGCATGCGTGGCCTCATTGACTTTGACTTCGGCGTTGGCGTTTGGTGTGGGCGCGCGCAAATCCGTGGCGTTGACCGTCAATGGGGAGACCACCACGGTGACCACATATGCGATGAGCGTGGACCGTCTGCTGCAGGAGCAGGGCGTGAAAGTCAAAACGCACGACCTGGTGGAATCGACCAGCCCGACCAGCATGCTGAAGAACCATGATGTGGTGAACGTGCAGAGCGCATACCAGACCACCATCACCATCGACGGCCAGGAAGTGCCGTTCTGGACGGTCGCGTCCAGCGCCGAGCAGTTGCTGGACTTCTTCAACCAAAACGAAACCGAAGCGGCGAAAATCACCGTCAATATCAGCAACGTCTACAACAAGCTCACCGGCGGTCTCATCATCAACCAGAAGGGGCCCGTCACCGTCATCGCGGACGGGAAAAGCTCGGTGGCGCCGAACGGCAAGCTGCCCGCCGCCTCCATTCTTGACGCCAAAGGCATCACGTCGGGCAAGGAGGATCGCGTCAGTGTCGAAAAGGACGGCAAGACGACCATTCTGCGCGTCCGCCGCGTGACGCATGGTGAGGAGACCCGCACGAAGGAAGTGCCGTTCGGCACGCAGACCATCATCGACCCGAACCTGCAGCCGGGCGAAGTCACGGTACGGCAGGAAGGCGAAAACGGCGAAATCCAGCAGACGTACGCCGTCACCTACGTGGATGGCGTGAAGGAAAGCGAGACGCTGACCGGAGAGAAGACCACGAAAATCGCCATCGACAAAGTCATTGCGGTCGGACCGGAAAAAACTACGGACGATACCGACAAATCCGACAAATCCGACAACAGCGGCAACGGCAACAGCAACGGCGATTCCGGCAAGACGGACGACGGCAAGAACGATTCGGGTAAGAACGACTCGAATAAAAACGACAATAAGTCCGATTCGAACAAGTCCGATTCCGACAAAACCGATTCGAACAAGTCGGATTCCTCGGATAAGAACAATTCGAACAACAACTCGAATAACAATTCCAACAACACCAAGAAGGACGATCCGGCACCGACCCCCACACCAACCCCTGCACCGCAGCCGACTCCCGCACCCCAGCCCAAACCGCAGCCCACGCCGCAGCCGAGCAATCCTTCCGCAGGCTGCCGCTTGTACCATCCTTCCGCGGCACAGGCACAGGCCTACGCTTCCGGCGCGGCGGCGCAGCGCGGCTGGACCGGCCAGAACTGGACGGATCTGGTCAAACTCTGGAATCGCGAATCCGGATGGAGCTGGAGCGCGGAAAACGTGTATTCGGGCGCATACGGTATTCCACAAGCGTTGCCGGGCAGCAAAATGGCCACGTTCGGCGCGAATTGGAAGGACGATGCCGCCGTGCAGATCGACTGGGGTCTGAGCTACATCGCACAGCGGTACGGCAGCCCGTCCGCGGCGTGGCAGCACTCCGAACAGACCGGATGGTACTGATCCGGCTAATCGCCAACGATTTTCGTACCGGCATGAACGGATAATGAGGGAATGACAGAAGAGGGAATGACGGAAAACGTGAACGAGCATACGCAGGGCCATTTGCTGGGGGCGGCCGACATCCGACGCATCGCCGCCGACGCGGGTATCAGCCCGACGAAGAAATTCGGGCAGAATTTCGTGATTGATCCGGGAACCGTGCGTCGCATCGTGCGCGAGGCCGGCGTGACCGCCGACGACCATGTGCTGGAAGTCGGTCCCGGACTGGGTTCGCTGACGCTGGCGATTCTGGAAACCGGCGCCACGATGACGGCTGTGGAAATCGACCCGCCGGTCGCCGAACGCCTGCCGAAAACCATCGCCGAATTCATGCCGGACGCCGTGGACCGCTTCCGTGTGGTCAACCGCGACGCACTTACCGTCAATCCGGAGAATCTGCCCGATTTCAAGGATGACGATTCCTTCACGCTGGTGGCCAATCTGCCGTACAACGTGGCCACGCCGATTCTGCTCACCCTGTTGGAACGTTTCGACAATCTGGGCACCTTCCTGGTGATGGTGCAGAAGGAAGTGGCGGACCGTTTGAGCGAGAAGCCCGGTTCGAAGATCTACGGCACGCCGAGCGTGAAGCTCGCATGGTACGGCACCGCGGAACGCGTGGGCGTCATCGGCCGCAACGTGTTCTGGCCGGCCCCGAACGTCGATTCCGCGCTGGTGCTGTTCAAGCGCTACCCGGGCGGTCACACCCCCGCCGCGGACAATGCGGACGGTTCCGTGGTGAATCGCGAAACCGTGTTCCGTTTGATCGACGCGGCTTTCGGGCAGCGCCGCAAGACCCTGCACGCCGCATTGAAGAAAATCGTGCCGTCCGAAGCGTTCGAGAAGGCCGGCATCGACCCGACCCGTCGTGGCGAGACGCTCACCATCGACGAATTCGTGGCGTTGGCACGCGCGTTGGATGAGGTGTTCGCGTCATGAGCACCATTGATTCGCCTGCCATCGGAACGGCCACCATCAACGCCGTGAGCGTGGACTGCCCGGCGAAAACGAATCTGACCCTGCATGTGGGCCCGTCGCATGCCGAATGGGGCGGCCGTCATGAACTCGACACCATCTATTGCGCGGTCGGCGTATACGACACCGTCACCGCCACGCGCAAAGCGCCGGGAAGCGGCTTCTCACTGAATCTCGAGGGCGCGTATCTGGGCGACCTGGCCTCTTCCGGCAGCGATATGCGCCGCAACCACGCCGTGCTGGCATTGTTCGCCATGGCCGAAGCGAGCGGCCATGAGCCGGACGTGGCGTTGAACATCGACAAGCGCATCCCCGTCGGCGCGGGCATGGCCGGCGGTTCCGCCGATGCGGCGGCGACGATTCTGGCATTGAACACGTTGTGGGATCTCGATTGGCCGATCGAACGCCTGCAGGAAGTCGCGGCCACGCTGGGCGCGGACATGCCGTTCTGTCTGACCGGCGGTTACGCGCGCGGCACCGGTTTCGGCGAACGCATCGAACAGCTTGATGACGATGGCGATATCGTACGCGATCTTACGGAACGTGGGTTTACCGGCCATCTGCTGGTCGGCGCATACCGTGCGGAACTGCGCACGCCGGAAGTGTATGCCACATTCGATCAGATCGGTGCCGGCGATGGCGATGAGAACCACCTGCAGAAGGCGGCGGTCTCCCTGCATCCGCGTAGCGGACAGGCGATCGAGGAAGCCTTGCATGCGGGAGCCAGCCAGGCGTTCGTCTCCGGTTCCGGCCCGTCCGTCATCGCGTTCGTGCCGACGGAGGATGCGGCGGACGCCGTGCAGCGGGCATGGCAGGACAGCCGTTGCGTCGATCGCATCATCGCCACGAACGCCCCAGCCCGACCGATTGTGCATATCACCGCATGACACATATCACCGCATGACAGTAAAGTTGATGGCAATTGGTTTGTTCAAAAGGAATTCGTAAATGACCCAGGCTAACGACGAGCGCGCCGCGCGCAAAGAGTACATTCGCCGCCGTCAGAAGACGGTGTTCAGCATCGTCGGAGCCGTCATGGTGGTCGCCATGGTGGTGTCCCTGCTGTTCTTTTTCCATGTCGGAGGCCTGGGCAACGTCAAGTCGGCCGCCGTACAGCCGAACTACGGCCAGCAGGCACCGTGCCCCATCAAGGAAGCCGACGGCAACAAGGCCAAGTATGTGGAGAATCGCAACATCACGCTGCGTGTGCTCAACGGCACGAAGTTCTCCGGCTTCGCCAAGGCGGTGAGCGACGCGTTGCAGAACCGCGAGTTCAACCCCCAGACGCCGGACAACTACACCAAGAAGGTGGATCGCACGATGATCGTCTTCGGCAAGAACGGCGTGAATCAGGCGTACACCGTGGCAAGCAATTTCACCGATGCCATGCTGGTTATGGACGACCGTCAGGACCAGCTGATCGACGTCATCGTGGGCGCCACGTTCGACAATCTGCAGGATGCGAAGAAGGTTCCCGCCGCAGGCAAGGCGATCACCGGCATCCAGGGCTGCGTCGCGGTGGACAAGATGACCGACCTGCCCAAGGCGCCCGAGCATGATGCGGTGAATCCGCAAAGCTGACCGCCAATCGAAATCGATATAGGCAATATGAAAAACCCGCGCTCCCCCAATCGGGAACGCGGGTTTTCGTATTCGAGCTGTTCCAAGCACACTGTTCCATGCATGCGGCGAAACCACCGCATGTCAATCGCTATTCGCCCTGCTCCTTGTACCAGCGTTCCAGCTCGGCAACGGCCACGTCACGCTCCACCGGACCGTTATCGAGGCGGTATTCCAGCATGTGCTTGTACGCCTTGCCGACCATCGGGCCTGGTTCGATGCTTAGCAGCTGCATGATCTCGTCGCCGTTGAGGTCAGGACGGATCGCGTCGAAGTCTTCCTTTTCTTTCAGGTCGCGTACACGCTGTTCCATCTCGTCCATGGCCGCCGAGAACATCATGGCCTTGCGCTTGTTCTGTGTGGTCGTGTCGGCGCGCGTAAGGCGGTTCAGACGCTCGTACAGCGGGCCAGCGTCCTTGACGTAGCGGCGGACCGCGGAATCCGTCCACGGCTCCTCCACGTAGCCGTGGAAGCGCAGATGCAGGTTGACCAGCTCGCTGACGTCCTCGACCATGTGGTGGTCGAAATGCAGTGCCTTCAAACGCTTGCGCGTCATCTTCGCGCCGACGGCGTCATGACGGTGGAAGCTCACCTTGCCGCCCGCTTCGAAACGACGGGTCTTCGGCTTGCCGATGTCGTGCAGCAGAGCCGCCAGACGCAGCGTCAGGTCCGGGGCCGGCACCGGACCGTCGGGACCGGTTTCGAGGGCGACGGCGCGTTCGATGACGATCATGGTGTGTTCGAACACGTCCTTATGGCGATGGTGCTCGTCGATTTCCAGCTGCAGCGCGGGAATTTCCGGCAGCACGATGTCGGCAAGACCGGAATCGACCAACGCTTCGATGCCGGCGCGCGGGCGATCGGACAGCAGCAGCTTGACCAGTTCGTCGCGCACACGTTCGGCGGAGACGATTTCGATGCGATCGACCATGTCGGACAGCGCTTCGGCGGTTTCCGGCTCGATGCGGAAGCCGAGCTGCGCCACGAAACGCACGGCGCGCATCATGCGCAACGGATCGTCGTCGAACGACTGCCGCGGATCGACGGGGGTACGCAGCACGCCTTTGGCCAAATCGTTCGCACCGCCGAACGGATCGACGAATTCGAGTTCCGGAACACGCAACGCCATCGCGTTGACGGTGAAATCGCGGCGGGAAAGATCGCCTTCCAGCGTGTCGCCGTAATTGACTTCCGGCTTGCGCGAGTCGGGGTCGTACGTGTCGGAACGGTAGGTGGTCACCTCCACTTTCACCTCGGTGCCGTCCTCACGCCTGCGCATCGCGCCGAGCGTGCCGAATTTGCGGCCCATATCCCAGAAGCCATCATGCCCAAAACGGCGCAGAATATGCTCAAACTGCTCGGGACGCGCCGATGTGCAGAAATCCAAATCATGCGATTTGCGATGCAGCAGCAGGTCGCGGACAGGACCCCCGACCAGTGCCAGTTCGTAGCCTTCCGCAGCAAACATACGTCCTAATTCAATGGCCTCTGGCCACACTTCGAAGTTCACGCCATACCTTTCAGCACCACAAGTTTTCCGTTTACCAGCATACCGTTACCCCACCTGCACACAGAATTGAGTATGGTTGGAATCATGATTACGCCCGCAGACCTTGCACGCATGCTTGCCCATGCTGCGGACGACCATGCCCAAAATCCGCTGGAACCGGACGAACTGCTGTACACATCGCAGTCGGTTTCGCTGCAGCAGCTGCAACAACTACAGCAATTGCAGCAGCGCACGATCATCACGCCGAGCGCGCCTACGCCGGCGATGATGCCGCGCCGGCGCACCGCGGATGGTCCGACCACGTTCGCATCGCTTGACGCGCAGGAGCTGCCGGTGGTGCGCGAGTATTCGGCGGGCGGGCTGGTGTTCGACGACAAGGGTCGCGTGGCGATCATCGCACGTCATTCACGCAGCGGGCATTTGGAATGGTGCCTGCCGAAGGGACATATCGAAAAAGGCGAAACGCCGCAGCAGACGGCCGTGCGCGAAGTGCATGAGGAAACCGGCATTCTGGGCGAGGTGGTCGATTCCATCGCCACCATCGACTATTGGTTCACCGGTACCAGCCAACGCGTGCACAAGCTGGTGCACCACTTCGCGTTGCGGCAGATCGGCGGCGAGCTGACCGTCGAAGGCGATCCCGACCATGAGGCCGAAGACGCCATTTGGGTGGATTTTGCTGATTTGGACGATGTGCTGAGCTATCCGAACGAACGGAAGATAGCATGGTTGTACGCAAGGAAACTCAACAGACAGGCGTAATAGTGAATCAATCCGCACAACGGCACGTTTCGCGTGGCCTTCGCGCGTTATCATCCATCCTCGCCATGGTATTGACCATGGCGTTGATGTTGTTATACGCACCCACGCCATCGGCAAGGGCCATGGAATCGACCACATCGGCGGAGTCGACGGACGGTATGTTGTCCATCAACTCTTCCACGGCCGTATTGACGGACACCTCCGGATACCATCTGAACGCCACGGTGACCAACACGACCGGACAGGAGATTCCCGCGGGAACGCTGACGCTGGCCATGAACGCCTTCTACACGTTCGTTTCGCGCAACGACATCCAGGATTGGTCTGAAGGCAACGGGCGAATCCCCACCCCGCAATCCGTGGGACAGGCCGATGTGCCCGCGTTGCAGCCGGGAGCCAGCGCCAACGTGAGCATCGACGCGGACGCCCATCAGGAATCGCTCGCGGCCATCAACTCTTGGGGGCCGAAGCCGGTGCTGCTGAGCTATTCCGCCAACGGAACCCCCCTTGCTCAATCGCATACGTTCGTGACGCGCACCGGCGCGGGACTCCACACGCCCAGCACGCCGGCGCTGCACATCACCGTCGCCCAGCCGCTGGCCGCCAACGGGTGGACCACCGACAGCAAGCTGCTTGGACAGCTGGTCGATGAAGGGGGTATTTCCTCCTCGAAACTGGCGAAAATCGCCATGCCCAGCAAGGATGACGACGCACGGCTCAAATCGTTGCAGCAGACCTTCGCCAAGCACGACATGCTGCAGGTCGTAGGAGATCCGACCTACCTGCAGGCGATGGCGATGCCAACGCGGGTCGACGGCATCACCCAGCCCGCATTGTTCGACATAACCGCCTACAGCGCCATGAACAACGCTCCGGCCTACAGCGCAGCCGGTATCAACGACCGTCAATGGTCCGCAGCCAAAGCCCGGAAAACCTATCAATCGGCATTGGGTGACAGCAACGCGGACATCACCGCATACGCGTGGCAGGGCAACGGCAATTGGACCCTACAAGCGTTGACGAAGGCCCGCCAGCAGGGGTACGGCACCGTCATCGCCACGCATGACTTCGAAGAGGACGATGCGGCTACCGTACGTACCGGCAAGACGGTGGTCTCCACCGACGCCGGGGACATCACCGTGCTTTCCGCGCAGAATGTGCTTTCCGGCCTGGCCCAAGGCAAGGCGACCAGTGACGATGCCAACGCCGACAGCGAGGGAACCACGGCCGGCAGATTGGCGCGATTCGTCGCGCAAAGCGCGTTCTACCAGATGGAACAGCCTTATGCGGAACGCAACCTGCTGGTCTGTCTGAACGAGGATTCCGACCCCAGTGTTGTGGACGCGCTGATGAGCGACATCGAGCAGTCGCCGTGGCTGAACCTCACCGATCTCGCCACGTTGAAGGATGCCGACATCTCCGAAGATGCGGCCAGCATGTCAACCGACCTTCCCCAAACGGACGGCCTTACCGATGGCATGCGCAGCGACGTCCAGCAGACTCTGAGCGCGCTGGCGAACTCATCGAGCAACATCAAACGTTTCAATACGTCGATCCTCGTCAAGCCGAACGGAAAAGACGAATCCGACGTCAACACCTGGAGCAGGCAGCTGACGAACGCCCACACCATCATGGCCCTGCACGCGTTGGGCGGCGAGAGCCCTTCCAGAAGCACGATGGCGGAAGGCGCGAACCAGCTCGCGGCCCTGCTGATCAACGGTGTGGCGATCACGCCGACGGAAAGCGTGAACGTGGTCAGCGAAACCGCGAAAATGCCGGTGACCATCAGCAACAGCCACCCGTACCCGGTAAAGGTGAAGGTCTCGTCGCTGACCGATTCCATGCAGATCGTCACGTCCCGATTCGACACCGTGCAGGTGCCGCCCCACGGCGAGGCACAGGTGGCGTTCACCATCCGTGTGTCCACGTCCGGCACCGCCAACGCCACCATCAGCCTGTTCGACAGGAATGGTGCAGCGTTTGGAGCCACGCAGGTCACCCACATCACCAGCGCGCTGCAGATCAGCGACAAGAGCGGTTTCGTCATCATCGGCTTCGCCGTGCTCTTGGGCGCTGTGGGACTGTGGCGTCAATTCAACCGTAAGAAGGATCCCGACGAATGAGTTCTTCCGTTGGCCGTAACTCACTGATCATGGCCTCCGGTACCGCCGCTTCGCGCGTGACCGGCCAAATCCGCACCATCCTGCTTGCCTGGGCCTTGGGCACCACCGGCTATGCCGCCAACGCCTACCAGGCCGGTTCGATGATTCCGCAGGTCATCTACACACTGGTTTCCGGCGGCATCTTCAACGCGGTGCTTGTGCCGCAGATCGTGCGCACGCTGAAATCGAAGGACGCCGAAACCAAGCTCAACAAACTCATCACCCTTGCCATCACCTTGTTGTTAGGTGTGACGCTGCTCATGGCCGTTGCCACGCCGTTGTTGACCAAACTGTATGTCAACGGCAGCGCCGAAACCATGGCCCTCGCCACCTCCTTCACCTTGTGGTGCATGCCCCAGATCTTCTTCTACGGCCTGTATACGGTGATCGGGCAGATTCTCGCGGCGAAGGACCATTTCGTCACGTATGCGTGGAGCTCGGTCGGCGCGAACATCATCAGCTGCATCGGTTTCGGCGCGTTCATCGCGATGTTCGGCAGGGCCACGGAACGTCCGCTGGACTTCTGGACGCCGACGAAAATCGCGCTGACCGCCGGCACTTGGACGCTTGGCGTGGCGTTCCAGGCGCTGGTGCTGTTCATTCCTTTGACGAGAATCGGCCTGAAATACCGTCCGAAATTCGGCGTTCACGGCATCGGACTGCGTTCGATGGGACCGGTCGCCGCGTGGAGCCTCGGCATCGTCGGCGCCGATCAGATCGTCAACATCATCGTCACCCGCGTGGCCACCAGCGCGCCGTTCAAGGCTTCGGAACAGCTGCATATGAGCCAGTTGGACGTGGCCGGCAACGCCTCGTATCAGAATGCGTACACCATCTACATGCTGCCGTATTCGCTGATCGCCGTGTCCATCGCCACTGCGATCTTCCCGAAAATATCGAAAGCCATCGCGGACCGCAATATCGACGAGGCGCGCAAGGATCTGAGCTCGGCCCTGCGTAATCTCAATCTCATCATGTGCTTCTTCGCAGCGGCGTTCATCGTGCTTCCGTTGCCGATCATCCTCGCACTGCTGCCGTCCATCAGCGTGCGTGAGGCGCTGCTCATCAGCGCGCCGCTCGCCGCTTTGGGCATCGGCCTGCCACTTTCCAGCTCGTATTTGGTCATCCAACGCACGTTCTACGCGTTCGAAGACGGCAAGCATCCGTTTATTTTCATGGCGATCACCATGGCCATCCAGGGTGGCGTCATCATCGCGTCGACGTTCATTCTGCCGCCCACGCAGTGGATCACCGTCATCGGATTGGCGATTTCGGTGAGCTTCATCCTGCCGTATCCGCTGCTCACGCACATGCTCCGCTCCCGTTTCGACGGCGATGTGGACGACAAGCGCATCATCACCGCCTATGCGAAGGCGCTGGTGGCCACGATAGCCGCCTGCGTGATTGGCCTGCTGTGCCGCAACGGCGTCTACCGGCTGGTCGGAGCGCATATCGGCCCCGACGACGGCACTATGAACTGGGGTCAGGCGGTTCTGTCCGCGATACTGCTCACCATCGTCATCGCCATCGTCTATCTGGCGTGCCTGTGGGCGCTGCGTGCCGAGGAGCTCACTTCGGTCGTGGGCATGCTCGCCGCCCGCATACCAGGGCTTGGCAACAAGCCTAAGTCTGGCGGAACGGCCAGCCCCAACGGTAAACTTGAGCAAAGTACCGCCGAAAACGGCGACCAAGAATAACAGCGTAGGTAGAACAATCGTTACAGAGTTGAAGGAAACCATGAAACCTCAACTGGGAGATACCATCAGCAACCGCTATGTGCTGGTTTCGCCATTGCGCGAGGAAACCGGCTTGCAGGTTTGGAAGGCAAGCGATCACGTGCTTGCCCGGGATTGCCAGCTTTTTATCGTCAACAACCGCAAGGCTTTGCAGGACGTCAATGCGACGGCCTCCATGCTGGCGATTTCCCACGACGCCCATTTCACGCAGGTGCTGCAGCTTCAGCACGTGGGCGAGGTGGCGTTGGTGATCACGCAGCTCGATGCCGGCATGTCGTTGAGCGAGTATCTCACGCAGTCCAGCAAGCCGCTGAGCTTCACCGCGATCCGTTCCATTCTTGGTGAGGTCGTCGAAGCCCTGCACGTGTTGCAGAAAGACAATCTCACGCATTTCTCGATCAGCACGGACACCGTGCGATTGACCCGCAACGGCATTGAAATCGCCGACGCGCCGGTAAGCATCATGCTGGCCGATACTTCGCGCGTGCAATCCGTGGAAAACCAGGAGCAGCTTGCGATTCGCCAGGTCGCTTCCCTGCTGTATTCCCTGCTGACGCGCACGCCGTCGACGCTGTCCACGAACTACCATCTTGACGCGATTTCACCGAACGTGCCGATGGAGTTCCGCGTGATTTGCAAGCGTGGTCTGGATCTCAAGGAGAAGGACGGTTTCCCGACCGTTCCGATGGCCACCATCGCCGAATTGGAGGCGTTGCTGGGCGACTACGAGCCGCTGGCGAAGCTTAACGGCCCCGATATTGCGTTACCGTCCGCGGATTCGGAATGCTCGATTGTGAACGTGCCCCTGCTGCAGATTCTCGAGCAGGATGCCATCGCCTTGCCCGATACGCTGGCTGAAACCGGAAGCATTCCGGAAATGACGTTCGAAGCGCCTGAACCACACACTGATTTCTCCGACAGCAAGGAAGCCTTGGCCAAGGGTATGGCCGCGACCGGCGGTGCCGTGAAATCGCTGTGGAACAACAGCCGCGAACTACTCAGCGAAGAGGACCTCGACGGATCCTCCGAAGATGTGGATTCGCCGTTCTCCTTCCCCATCCGTGTTTCCACGCCGTCGCCGCAGGGCGATTATCATACGGACGATTCGCAATTGGAGAAGACCGGTCGCATTCCGGTGATCGGACCTGACGGACGGGTCATCGAGCCGGGCGAGGAATCCGCACGCGCGTTGAAGGCGGAGCAGGAAGCGATCGACGCGGCATATCAGAACGAAAACGGAGCCCCCGTTGCGGTGCCGCCGAGCTTTGCCCCTAAAGCCTCTTCCTCCAGTCCGGCCGAGGTCGCCAATGCCAAATTGTTCGGCAAGCTCACCACCAAGGTCGTGGCCATTGTGGTCGCGTTCATTGTGGTGGCCGTCGCATTGGGATTCGCCATTCATGGTTTGACCAAGAAGCCGGATGACGGCATCACCAATACGAATTCCAACAATCCGTGGCCGGAAATGAACCTTGACGACGTGCCTTTCGGCGATAATGGCGATTCCGGCAATGGCAGCAGCTCCGCCAGCGATGCAAACAACGATTCCAACGGCTCCGACAGCTCCGACAACGGCAGCTCCGATTCCAGCAAGCCGAAGAAAACCACGAAGAAGAGCCATTCCGCCAAGAAGGACGTCGACAAGGTGGTGACTTCGGATAAGAAGGTGCGGAAGGTTCCGGAACCGAAGATGCCGGAGAACACGACTCCGTATGAGATCGACAACCGCCAGTTCCTGTCCAATCCGGACGGACAACAGGGTTACGGTTATTACCTCCACCTCAGCCAGCCCCAGAAGGCGTATCGCATGGTCATCAAGATCCGTTCTTCCGGCGGCCAGGGCTACATTCGCGTGAACGCCAAGTCCAGCCCGAACCAGGGTGAACAGGTCGCCCAGTTCGAGTTCGACGCCAGCGGCACCACCGAAATCAAGTTCAACAAGGCCGTGGAGACCCAGGACATCCTCTTGTGGGTGCCGTTCGACAGCCTTCCCGGCAACCAGCTGTACATCGATTCGGTGCAGATTTTCTGACGCATCGGCAGACAAGGAGGGTGTGCGGATTGTTCCGCACACCCTCTTTTTGTTTCACGTGAAACAACGTGACGGATAGCTGACTTTT
>ENA-UOJE01002593-UOJE01002593.1-human-gut-metagenome-genome-assembly--contig:-C23-NODE-2593-length-13424-cov-8.980926_pt1 | contig 13424 bp, 10 predicted proteins | sample MGYA00242341_ERZ723888 | MGnify/ENA metagenome assembly ERZ723888 | reverse complement strand
GGGCTTTAACAGCAAACGTTGGCAGATCAATACCGCCGATGTTTGGAATTGTAAGGCAGGGGACCCGGCCACTGGTTGAGAATTTCCTCATAACGGGCGTAAGCCCGGGCCACTGCTGTATCCCAGGAAAGATACAAATCCTTCCCGGCATTTTTCCCTACCTGAGAAAGATGCTCCCGGCTCTGGCAGGCATCCAGCATCACGGCGGCACAGTCGGCAGCCCGTTCCTCGGCGAGGAAACCGGAAACGTCGTGAACCGCGCCTTCTGCAGCGCAGCTGTTCCGGATCAACAGGGTGGGACAGTCGCAGGCGGCTGCTTCCTTAACCACAATGCCGGAGGTATCATAGGTGGAGGGGAAGAGAAACATATCAGCTAGGGAATAGAAAACCCGCAGATACTCCCGGTCATAAACAGGGCCGGTGAAGGTCACACAGTCAGCCAATCCCTGCTGGACGGCATATTCCCGGATAGCAGGAGCATCATAGCCGTCTCCCACCATCAGCGCCCGGTAAGGAACGCCCTTGTTGCGCAGAATTTTCAGTGTATCCAGAATCAGCCGTACATTCTTGTACCACATCATCCGGCCCACAAAAAGAAAGACAAATTCATCCTCTTTGATCCCATATTTGTCTTTGAGCGCTTCCACCTGTTCCGGCGCGGCCCGGCCATAGCGAAAATCGGTGCCGTTTTCCATTACCATATAATTGCCCCGATAGCCGACATCCCGCAGGGATTGGGCGCAGCCCTCGGTCACCACCCATACCTCATCCGCGGCATTGATATTCTCCAGCAGAAAACGCATAGCGATCTTCCGAAAGCCGTGCAGAGCGACTCGTTTGGCAATATCGATGTCAAATTTGGTGTGATAGGTGAGGATAACCGGAACCTTGGGACGGTGATTGATGTTGCTCACCAGTACCGATGAGGCGAAGGGAGCGTGAACGTGCATCAGATCAAACCGTTTGGACCGCAGCTTCAGCAGGGTATCGGGATTAAAGGGGTTGCCGGCTCGATAGCCAATGCGCCGGTCCAGCGGAACAGACTGATAACGAAATACCTCAAAAGGATACCGATCCTCTACGCCTTTATATTCTGGGGTAACCACCGTGACATTGCAGTGGTTGCGCTGCAGCACGGTGGCGTAATTTTTCACGGTTTGCGCGACGCCGTCGATGGTTGGCGGAAAAGAATCATTGAACAAGCCGATGTTGAGTTTCCTCATGTGAACACCCTCTCACATTGATGCCTTACCATTTTACACGGAACCAGCTCTGCAATCAAGTCCAGGAAATGAAGATGTGCTTAAAATTTGACGAATAATCCATAAGATATGACCTTTTTTCTCGTTCGGCTCTTTAAACTTAAGAAAAAATACGATATAATGGACAAAGCCTGTAATTGCCGGAAGGATTACGGGAGATGTGTTTCGCAATGATCTGCAGACAATTGCGGAACTTTTGTGATATGATTATTTTATATGCGCCGTTTGCGGGGATTTATACACCGCAGACGGATGCTCCCATTAAAGGAGGCAGGATATGGCAAAGAAATTCAGCGTATCGCTGGCGGCCATCATGAAAGAACTGGGGCTGGAACCCATCTGTTTGCCGGCCAAGCCGGAGGAATTGGAGGTTTCCTGCAGCGATGTCAATCGTCCAGGCTTGGCCTTGAGCGGTTATTACGATTATTTCGACAGCGACCGAATTCAGGTGCTGGGCAAAAGCGAGCACGGGTTCCTGGAGGATCTGGCGCCTGAACTGCGGAGCAGGCGAATGGATGAGCTGGCGGGACACAAGCCGCCGGCAATCGTCGTATCCCGCAGCCTGGAAATTTTTCCTGAACTGAAGACCAGCTGTGAAACCCATGGCGTACCGCTGCTCCGTTCGCCGGATACCACATCCGGTTTTATGGCGGCGCTAATCGCTTTCTTGAATGTGCAGCTGGCTCCGAGGATCACCCGCCACGGCGTTTTTGTAGAGGTGTACGGCGAGGGTATCCTGCTGGTTGGCGATAGCGGCGTGGGAAAGAGTGAGACCGCCATTGAGCTGGTCAAGCGCGGCCACCGGCTGATTGCGGACGATGCGGTGGAGATCCGCCGGGTATCCAACAAAACCTTGGTGGGATCGGCGCCGGAAAATATCCGCCATTTTATCGAACTGCGGGGCATCGGTATTATCAACGCCCGCCGGATATTCGGTATGGGCGCCGTCAAAGTGACGGAGAAAATCGATATGGTTATTCAGCTGGAACAGTGGGATAATGAAAAGGTATACGACCGCATGGGGCTGGACAACGAATATGCGGATATTCTGGGTATAAAGGTTCCCATGCTTACCATTCCGGTCAAGCCCGGCCGGAACCTGGCCATCATTATCGAGGTTGCGTCCATGAACAGCCGGCAGAAAAAGATGGGGTACAACGCGGCACAGGAACTGATGCATAATCTGGGCATGGCGGATGATGTGCCTGCGCCTGCATCGGTTCAGGTGGAATGGAACAAATACTAAAGCGAAGAAGGAAATAAGCGATCATGGCGCAGTCGATTGTTGCAGATTTTCATTGTCACACCCTGGCCTCCAGCCATGCATACAGCACCATCACTGAGGTAGCACGGCAGGCGGCGGATATGGGATTGGCGGCCGTAGCCTGCACAGATCACGGCATCGGCATCGAAGATGCTCCCCATCTTTGGCATTTTCTCAATCTGCGGATCCTGCCGCCCACCATAGAAGGGGTGCGGGTGCTGCGGGGCGTGGAAGCCAATGTGATGGATTTTTCCGGCCGGCTGGATATGCCGGAGGAGGCCTTTCAGCGTCTGGAGTTGGTTATCGCGTCCATGCATGAGGGCGTTATGCCTCAGGGCCGCCGTGAAGACCACACTGCCGCATGGCTCGCTGTGGCTGAGAATCCCCGGGTGGATATCATTGGCCACAGCGGCGCTCCCTGCTATGCTTACGACTATGAGCGGGTGATTCCTGTGTTCGGGAAGATGGGCAAAGTGGTAGAAATTAATGAGAACACCTTTGCTGTACGAGATCATTACCTGCCCAATTGCCGGCGGATCGCTCAGCTATGCAAGCAGCACGGCGTGCGGGTGGCGGTGGATTCGGATGCCCATTATCATCATGCGGTTGGCCGGGTGGAACGCAGCCTGGCGATGCTGCGGGAAATAGATTTTCCCGATGAACTGATTGTCAACGGCAGCTTGAAAAATCTGCGGACGTTTCTGGCGGAAAAACATATTGTCTTGTAAAACAACATATAGAAATGTGAGGAATGGGTTATGTACAGAATCGGCATCGACCTTGGCGGTACCAATATTGCGGCGGGCGTGGTTAACGACGCCTATGAAATTGTGGGACGTGCAAAATGTAAGACGGCCATGCCCAGGCCCGCCGGCGAGATCATCCAGGATATGGCACGGATGGCCCGTCAGGCTGCTGAAAACGCCGGCCTGACCATGACGGATATCGCTTATGTAGGGGTGGGAAGCCCGGGAACCTGCAATCCGGATACCGGCGTTATCGAATATGCCAACAATCTGAAGTTTGACCGGGTTCCTCTGCGGGATGATCTCTCCGCACTGCTGGATGATAAGAGGGTTTTCATTGAAAACGATGCCAATGCGGCCGCTTTGGGCGAGGCGCTGGCCGGCGCGGCCAAGGGAACCCAGAGCTGCGTGTGCATAACCTTGGGCACCGGCGTAGGCGGTGGTATCATTATCGACGGAAAAATTTACGGTGGTTTCAACTTCGCCGGAGCGGAACTGGGACATACGGTTATCGTGGTGGATGGGGAGCCCTGCACCTGCGGCCGTCTGGGCTGCTGGGAGGCGTACGCTTCCGCCACGGCGCTGATCCGCCAGACTCGCCGCGCCATGGAAGCGTATCCAGAAAGCGCCATGTGGAAGGTGGCCGGCACGCTGGAAAATGTGGACGGCCGTACGGCCTTTGATGCTCTGCGTATGGGCGACGAACCGGCCAAAGCCGTGGTGGATCGCTATATCGAATATATAGCCTGCGGTCTCATCAACATCATCAATATCTTTCAGCCGGAGGTGCTGTGCATCGGCGGCGGCATCTGCAAGGAGGGGGACGCTCTGATTCTGCCGCTGAAGGAACTGATCCGTCACGAGCGCTACAGCAAGTATAGTTCTCATCAAACCGAGCTTTGTGTGGCCACTCTGGGCAACGATGCGGGGATCATCGGCGCGGCTTTCCTGGGCGAGGATGTATATAAGGCGTATAAGGAATAAAACTGTAATAAACAGTTTGAAAGGGGCAGATAGCTGATTTCTGTTTATCATAACCTTGACCGAGGACGAAAAAAGCTGATGCTGTCCTTCTTTATTCAATTATAATTCATCGAGGAGAATGCTTGTGCTGCTGTCGCGTTTGGCGGAGGAGTTTCGCCGTTCAGGATGTTCAACTGAGGAACAGGTTCCCATGGCCGCGTATACGTCCTTTCGGATTGGTGGTCCGGCGGATCTTTTGGTGACGGCGGAGGATGAGAGCGCCGCCGCCCGTGCCGCGGTAGCCTGCCGCAGCAGCGGCATTCCCTTGCTTATTCTGGGCAATGGCTCCAATCTGCTGGTGGATGATGCCGGCATACGCGGTGTGGTACTTCGTCTCTCGGATCACGCCCAGCCGGAATGCATCGGCACGGCAGAGGACGGAAAGACATTGCTTCGCTGCCCGGCAGGTCTGCCTTTAAAGCAACTTTGCCGCTTTGCCCGGGATAACGGTCTGGCGGGGTTGGAATTCGCTTACGGCATACCGGGAACGGTGGGCGGAGCCGCTTATATGAATGCCGGCGCTTACGGCGGCGAAATGAAGGATGTACTCGCAGAGGTTCGAACGATTGCTTCTGATGGGGACTTCCTGACGCACCCGGCTGATACGTTGTCCCTTTCTTATCGTCACAGTGCGCTGATGGAAAATGAAGAGATTGTCACTTCTGTTTTGGTGTCCTTAATGCCGGACGCTCCAGCGGCCATCGGCGCTCGGATGGAGGATTATATGAATCGCCGCCGGGAAAAGCAGCCGCTGGAATATCCCAGCGCCGGCAGCTTTTTCAAACGGCCGCCGGGGATGTTCGCGGGGACGCTGATCGAAGGCTGCGGATTGAAAGGCTTTACCGTCGGCGGTGCCCAGATCAGCGAAAAACATGCGGGGTTTGTCATCAACCGCGGCGGCGCTACCTGCGCGGATATCAAGGAGTTGGCGCGGCAGGTACGGGAACGGGTGTATGCGGCCCACGGGGTCTGGCTGGAACCGGAAGTGCGGTTTGTAGGCGGGCAGGAAGATCGTTGAAGTGATATTGTCAGGCGAACGTCCTGGAAAGGAATGCATATTAAGTGGAATTTGTGATTGTGACCGGCTTGTCGGGAGCGGGTAAGTCCCGGGCGGTTAATGCGCTGGAGGATATTGGATTTTATTGTGTGGACAATATGCCGCCAAAACTGCTGCCTAAATTTGCAGAACTATGTCTTCAGTCCCGGGATAAGCTGGAGAAAGTGGCCATTGTTATCGATGCCCGTGGCGGCGAACTGTTCAACGATCTTTTCGAGGGACTGGACGAACTGAAAAAGCAGGGCGGAGATTACAAAATCCTGTTTCTGGAATGCAGCGATCAGGTTCTGGCCCGGCGATATAAGGAAACCCGGCGGCAGCACCCCTTGGCGGAGGAAAGCGGTGGGTCGGTGCTGGCAGCGATTCAGCGGGAACGGGAGCTGCTCAAGCCCGCCCGATCACGCACAGACTATCTCATCGATACCACCCATCTTTCTCCCGCCCAGCTGAAGCAGCGGATCACCGGTCTTTTTCTGGGGGATTCCACCATCGCTATGGTGGTACAGTGCATGTCCTTTGGATTCAAGTACGGTTATCCGGCGGAAGCGGATTTGGTGATGGATGTGCGTTGCCTGCCCAATCCGTTTTATGTGGACGAGCTGAAGCATAAAACCGGACTGGATCCGGAAGTGCGCCAATATGTGCTGGAGCGGGAGGAAACTGCCGGCCTGCAAAAACGGCTGTATGATCTGATTGACTATTTGATCCCGCTGTACTGCAACGAAGGCAAAAGCCAGCTGGTGATCGCCATCGGTTGTACAGGAGGCAAACACCGCTCGGTGACTTTGACAGAGGAGCTGGCGAAGCATATTGCGGAAAGCGGCCGGCGAGTGATGGTGAATCATCGGGATATCCAGAAAACCTAACCAGCAGCTGGAGATTCGGATAACCGGATGGTTGGACGGGAAAGGGGAGAGACCGGTGTCCTTTTCATCGGATGTGAAAACGGAAGCGGCTCGTCAGCTGCCGGAAAAAGCCTGCTGCCGGGCGGCAGAGGCTTACGGATTGCTGCAGATGGGTCACGCTTTTACTGGAACGGCTGTTTCCCTGCAGACGGAGAACGCGGCGGTGGCCGCTTTATATGCGCAGCTGATGAGGGAAATCTGCGGCGTAAAGCCTTTGGAAATCACTGATCCATCGGAAGAAGGCGGAAAGCGGAAAACCTATCATATGGTAACGGTAGAGGACACGGCGCAGCGGCGTCGGGTTCTGGAACGCTTTGGCCATACGCCGGAGGATGTGACGGTGCGGCTTAACCGGGCCAATCTGGAATGCGAAGAATGTGCCGCTTCTTATATGCGGGGTGCTTTTTTGTCCTGCGGCGCCATCACCGATCCCCATGTGGATTATCACATGGAATTCAGCGTTCCCTATTACAATCTGAGCCGGGATATGATGTCTCTGCTGGGAGAACTGGATTTTTATCCCCGCATGGTGCGCCGTGCGGGGGGGAATGTGGTCTATTTTAAAGAAAGCGAACAGATTGAGGATATCCTCACCCTAATGGGAGCCCAGGATGCCTCATTGGATTTGATGAATATAAAGATTGTCAAGGATATCCGTAACAAAGCCAACCGCATCACCAACTGCGAAAGTGCCAACATCGATAAAACGGTGGCCGCCGCAGCCGTGCATGTGGACGCGGTGCGGAAGATTCAGCAGACCTGCGGATTGGATGCGCTTCCGGAGGAGCTGCGGGAATTGGCCAAGCTGCGGCTGGACAATCCGGAAATCTCGTTGCGGGAATTATCGGATCTGCTGCCGGAAAGGCTAAGCCGATCAGGGGTCAATCACCGGCTGCGGCGGATTGTGGAGTTTGCGGACAAGCTGGGATAAAGGACGGAAAGCAGGGAGCCGGATGATAAGCAGAAAACTGGATATGTCGGTTTATCCGCGTAAAGCTCATTTTGATTATTTTCGCTCTCTGGCCTATCCATATGTAGGACTGACGGCAAATGTGGATGTGACGGTGCTGACCGAACGTGCCCGAAAGAATCAGGAATCCTTTTTTCTGCACGTTTTATATGCGGTGGGTAAGGCCGCCAATGAGATTCCTGAATTCCGGCAGCGGATCGCCGGAGAGGAAATCGTGGAATTTGACAATTGTCCGACTTCCCATACGGTGATGAAACCGGACGGTACCTACGCTTATTGCGAAGCGGACCCAGCGCTGCCATGGCCGGTTTTTCTACGGGAAACCGTACGGCGGCAGGAGGATGCCATACATGACGGCAGTATTGAAGAGGCGGGCGATCCGCGGTCGCTGCTGTTTATCTCCTGTCTGCCATGGCTGAATTATACCGCTTTGCAGCAGCCGGTGCCCTGTCCCGCGGATTCCAATCCGCGGATCACCTGGGGCCGATATGGGAAGAGTGCCGGCCGGCTGCTGATGCCGGTTACGGTTTTGGCGAATCACGCACTGGTGGACGGCAGACAGATTGCGGATTTTTATGAAAGACTGAACGCAAGGATACTATAATATTGCAGTATGATTTTCTGGACGTTTTGGCGATGGGGAGGCAGGCTATGAGTTTCGTACATCTGCATGTGCATAGTGAATACAGCTTACTGGACGGCGCCTGCCGTATCCGGGAACTGGTGGAAAGGGCCAAGGTGCTGGGACAGAAGGCGGTGGCCATTACCGACCACGGCGTTATGTACGGCGTGGTCGAATTTTATAAGGCGGCTCAAAAGGCGGGAATACGGCCGATATTGGGCTGTGAGGTTTATGTGGCCGCCAGAACCCGGCAGGATCGGGTTCATGCCCTGGACAGCGAACACAGCCATTTGGTGCTGCTGTGCAGGGATAATCAGGGCTATGCCAACCTGGTGAAGCTGGTTTCCGCCGCCTGGACGGAGGGTTTCTACGGCAAGCCGCGGGTGGATCATGATCTTCTGCGGCAGCATACCGAGGGCCTGATCGCTTTGTCCGCTTGTCTGGCCGGTGAGATTCCCCGAGCGCTGCGCAAGGGAGAATATGAAAGAGCCAAAACCATTGCACTGGAATATCGGGAGATGTTTGGACCGGAAAACTTTTTTCTGGAATTGCAGGATCATGGCCTGGAGGAGCAGAAGGCTATCAACCCCGCCATCATCCGGCTGTCCAAGGAGACGGGTATACCCTTGGTCTGCACCAACGACGCCCATTACCTGACCAGGGAGGATGCCCGCACTCAGAAAGTGCTGATCTGCATCGGCACCAACACCACTCTGGACGCTCCCAGTCCTCTGGCTTTTGAGACGGAGGAGTTCTATCTCAAGTCGGAGGAGGAGATGCGCTCCCTCTTTCCCGGCGTGCCGGAAGCCTTTGACAACACCGCAGCCATCGCAGAGCGCTGCCATGTGGAACTGGAATTTGGAAAAACCCAGCTGCCTGCCTTTGACGCTCCCGGCGGAGACAGTGTCGCTTATTTTCGCCGTCAATGCCGGGAAGGGCTGATCCGTCGGTACGGGGAGAATCCGCCTGACGAATTCCGTGAGCGGCTGGAATACGAGATGGACACGGTGGAGCGGATGGGATATGTAGATTATTATCTCATCGTCAATGATTTTGTCCAGTACGCAAAAACTCATGATATCCCGGTGGGACCGGGGCGGGGTTCCGGAGCCGGCAGCCTGTGTGCCTATTGCATCGGCATCACGGGAATCGATCCCATGCAATATAACCTGCTGTTTGAGCGGTTTCTCAATCCCGAGCGGGTCAGTATGCCGGATTTTGACATCGACTTCTGCAATGAAAAACGGCAGCAGGTTATCGATTACGTCATTGACAAATACGGCACCGACCGGGTAGCGCAGATCATCACCTTCGGCACCATGGCCGCCCGGGCGGCCATCCGAGATGTGGCCCGGGCCATGGCGATTCCTTACGCGGTGGCGGACCAGGTGGCGAAGCAAGTACCTTGGGAATTGAACATGACATTGGACAAGGCCTTGAGCCAGTCCAAACAGTTGCGGGAACGAATGGAAAGCGATCCGCAGGTCCGTTCTCTGATGGATATGGCTCGGAAGGTAGAGGGAATGCCCCGCCACGCTTCCACCCATGCCGCCGGGGTAGTGATCACCGCCAAGCCGGTGAGTGAATACGTTCCTCTCTGTCTTAACGGCGAGGCGGTGGCCACTCAGTATACCATGACCACATTGGAAGAACTGGGCTTGCTGAAAATGGACTTCCTGGGTCTGCGAAACTTAACCATCATCGACGATGCGGTCCGGATGATCCGGCGGCAGCAACCGGATTTCCGGATTGAGAATATCCCCACTGACGCTCCGGAGGTTTATGCCATGATGGCCCGGGGAGAAAGCGAAGGGGTATTCCAGTTTGAATCCGCCGGGATGAAGCGGGTGCTGATGAATCTGGGGCCCGATTGCTTTGAGGATCTTATCGCCGTGATCTCTTTGTATCGTCCCGGACCCATGGATTCCATTCCCAAATACATTTATAACCGTCATCATCCCAAGGAGGTGCGCTACGCCCACCCGCTGCTCAAGCCGATCCTGGATGTGACCTATGGCTGCATTGTCTATCAGGAGCAGGTGATGCAGATTTTTCGGGAACTGGCGGGATATTCCCTGGGGCGCGCGGATGTGGTGCGCCGCGCCATGTCCAAAAAGAAGCATGACGTCATGGAGATGGAGCGGGAGATTTTTATCCACGGCATGACGGATGAAGCGGGAAAGGTGCTGGTGGACGGCTGCGTCCGCCGGGGCGTGTCGGAACAGGTGGCGGATGCCATTTTTGCGGACATGTCTTCCTTCGCCTCTTACGCCTTCAATAAATCTCACGCCTGCGCTTATGCGCTGGTGGCCTATCAGACCGCCTGGCTGAAGTGCTTTTATCCCCGGGAATATATGGCCGCTTTGCTCACCAGTGTGCTGGACAGCGGCAAGGTGGTGGGATATATCAATGAATGCGAACGCCTGGGGATCCGGGTGCTACCGCCGTCGGTCAATGAGAGCCGTTCCGCCTTCACTGTGGCGGGGGATCATATTCGCTTCGGTCTGCTGGCGGTGAAAAATCTGGGCCGCGGTCTGATTGCTGAGTTGGTAAGAGAGCGGGAAACAAGCGGCCCTTACACCGGATTCTACGATTTTTGCCGCCGCCTGTCCGCTTATCGGGAATTTAATCGCCGGGCACTGGAAAGTCTAATCAAGTGCGGCGCGCTGGATGGATTGGGCGCCAACCGCCGCCAGATGCTGGAGGGAATGAATCGTCTGCTGGATCAGCTGGACGAGGATAACCGACGCAACGTGGATGGGCAGATCGGTTTCTTTGATGATCCCGCCGCCGAGGGAATGGGGGAACCTACCTTGCCGGCAGCCGAGGAATATGCCTATGCCGAACTGCTGGAGATGGAAAAGGAAGTCACCGGTATGTATATGTCAGGACATCCACTGAAACCTTATGCGGATATCTACCGGCAGCCGGGGATCTCTCGAACCGATGACATTCTGCAAAGCGCTGAGGAGCAGACAGAGGAATTGAGAGACGGCGCGGCGGTCAATCTGCTGGGCATGTTGGGGACCGTGCGCTCCCAAACCACTCGCAGCAACGCTCGTATGGCATATGCCATGCTGGAGGATTTATACGGTTCCATGGAGCTGATCGTTTTTCCGAAGATATTGGAGGAATACGGCGGCATGCTGGAGTCAGGCAGAATCCTGCTGGTTCAAGGGCGAATCAGTCTGCGGGAGGACGAGGCGCCCAAGCTGATCTGCGACCGGCTGCTGGATGCATCCGATCCTGCACATCTTCCTGCCTTTAATCCCATGGGGACGGTCCGCCGGAAAGCGGTTCCTGCCGTTGCTGCTTCTCAGCAGCCTTCACCCCGGCATGGGTTGTATCTGCGGGTACCTTCCGCCGAAAGTATGGCTTTCAAAAGAGCTTGTCTACCCATGGCGGTGTTCGATGGAACGGAGCCGGTTTACATCCGCTTCCTGGATACCGGCAAACTGGTGAAGGCGCCCCAAAGCATGTGGGTATGGCCGCATACGGTATTACTGAAGGAACTGAAAAATATCCTGGGAGAGGAAAATGTAGCAGTTGTTAAATAATATTTGCCCACCTGTGAAAGTTGTGCAAATATTGTCGAAATCATTGCCTTTTTTCCCCATTCCCATGCTTGATATTTTTTCGTCAATTGGTGTATAATAAGGAAAGCTTTGGATAATCAAAAGGACCGCAGCGAAGAGTCTGGAGATAGAATGCTCTCAGGCTGAGCGAAAGGATGGGTTTTGTACCAATGGCCATTAGAAAGATAGCGGTTTTAACCAGCGGCGGCGACGCGCCGGGCATGAACGCGGCCATTCGCGCCGTGGTGCGTACCGCGTTGAGCAAGGGCGTGGAGTGCTTAGGCGTCTATCGGGGCTACAACGGGTTAATCAACGGCGATTTGGTGGAGATGAATCTCCGCAGCGTGTCGGATATTATCCACCGCGGCGGCACCATGCTGTATACCGCCCGCAGCCCGGAGTTCTGCACGGAAGCCGGTATGCAGAAGGCGGTGGAAACCTGCCGGGAAAACAATATCGACGGTGTGGTGGTTATCGGCGGCGACGGCTCCTTCCGCGGCGCCCAGGATTTGACCCGCCACGGTGTTCCCTGCATCGGTCTTCCGGGAACCATCGACAACGATATTTCCTGCTGTGAGCATACCATCGGCTATGACACGGCGCTGAACACCAGCATGGAGATGATCGATAAGCTGCGGGATACCGCTCAATCCCATGATCGCTGCAGCGTAGTGGAGGTCATGGGCCGCCGAGCTGGTTATCTGGCGCTGAATGTCGGCATTGCCGTGGGCGCCACCAGTATCGTTGTCCCGGAGGTTCCCTTTGATTTTGAAAAGGATATCATCGACCGGATGCGGGTGACCTCCGCCACCGGCAAGAAGCATTTCATCATCATCGTGGCTGAGGGCGTGGGTCACGTTATGACCATGGCTGAGGATATTGAAAAGCGTCTGGGAATCGAAACCCGGGCCACCATCCTGGGACATGTGCAGCGGGGCGGCAATCCCACGGTGTACGACCGGGTACTCGCCAGCCAGATGGGCTACTATGCGGTGGATAGTCTGCTGGAGGGCAAGAGCAACCGCGTGGTTACCATTCAGAACGACCATGTGCTGGATTTTGATATCGAGGAAGCGCTGCAGATGAAGAAGCCCTTTGATTTTGATCTGTATCGCATGGCCCACGAGATTTCTATTTAATGAGTATAAATGGAAGAGTCTGCCGGCAGAAACCTGTCGGCAGACTCTTTTAGATTATCGTCATCTTCCATCCCCGAAGGTACAGGGAATGAGGGAACGGGCGGCTGCTCGAACAAAAATTGATAAATCCGTTGCTGCTAAGGATTCGACCAGTGGTTTTTCCCAATGTCTAGACCTGTAAAAGAGTTACTTTATATCCCGTTTTTTTCTTCTCCATACTCCTTTAAAATGGCCGCCATTGCATCGAATACGGGCGGGTTCAGGCGGTAGAGAACTGTCCGGCCATCATTACGGGAAACAATCAGCCCGGCTTTCATCATTAGACTGAGATGATAATAAGCATTTGTACCGGTAAGGCCTAATCTTTGCTCAATATCCCGGATGGTAATCTCTTTGCCGTGATGAAGCATTTTAAGAATTTCCACTCGGTTTTTCTCCGACAAGGCGGCACAAAATATATCTAATTCAGGCAAGAGTCTCTTATTAGAATAGTAGTTCCAGGAGTCTACATAGTCGAATCCGATTATTAGTACTGCCTCATCGCTGACAGGAGTAAACTTGATGCAATTCTTATTGACAAGGCAAAAAGAAACGTATTTAAAATCGATTGGTGCATCGCAATAAACAAATTTATTTAGCGATATTTCTTTATTTATCTGCTGTTGAGTTTGAAAAAGATCATTTTGCCGATTTTGATGGATTTGTCTAATATACTGGTATTTTTCTAGAAGCTCTAAGCTAAGCTGCTGAATAACAGGTACCGGATCAAGGAAAAAGCCGTACAGGCTGTTTTTGAGCCCGCTTTCATAGTCGGAGGCTTTAATCAGCGGACCTATGTTAGTGATAGAGGGATTGTCCGCT
>ENA-UOJE01002589-UOJE01002589.1-human-gut-metagenome-genome-assembly--contig:-C23-NODE-2589-length-13439-cov-14.328975_pt1 | contig 13439 bp, 10 predicted proteins | sample MGYA00242341_ERZ723888 | MGnify/ENA metagenome assembly ERZ723888 | reverse complement strand
TGAGTCTCCAGAAAGCGCTTGATGGCGATGGCCGCGCCGAGGCTGGCTGTGCCGAGCAGGTTGTGCCCGCAGCCGTGGCCGCATGCCCCGCCCGCGGAACGCTTTTCCGTCACACCGCCCTCCTGGCTCAGGCCGGAGAGCGCGTCAAATTCCGCCAGCACACCGATGACCGGATGGCCGGAGCCGAAGCGGCCGGAAAAGGCCGTGGGGATCCCGGCAAGGTTTTCTGTGACCTCGAAGCCCTCGCTGCGCAGCGCGCTGCAATAGCGCCCGGCGGCGTGGAATTCGGTAAAGGCGGTCTCCGGGTCCGCCCAGATGCCGTCCGAGAAGTTGTAGAGAAATTGCGCTTTTTCGTCGAGAACAGACAAGAAATCAAGCTTGACCATAAATAAACCTCCCGAAATTTCTCTGTTTTCATTATAGCCCCGCATCTGGGAAAGTCCACCGCACCGCGTGTTGTTTCGTGAAGTTGCGCGGAAATTGCGTAAAAGTTGCGTGCAGGAATGCACGCATGTCCACCGGTCATACGCTCCAAATACAAAAGCACCGCCACAGCCGGAGCGCATGTGCGCCCCGCCGCGGCGGTGCTTCGTATTCTTTCTATTCCATGCGGCCCGCAGCTTTTTCCCGGCGGGCGCTGCTGACGATCAGGAAGCAGATGCTTCCTAGGATCAGCACACAGGAAAGCATCTGGCGGAGCGTCAGCTGCTCATGCAGGAGGATCGCGCCGATCACAATGCTTCCCAGCGGCTCAAACACGCTCAGGATCGCGCACAGCCCCGCCCCGGCATACTGCACGCCGTATTGCAGGAAGACCGTAGCACAGACGTTATTCAGGAAGGCGATCAGCGCAATGATCCCGAAATTCGTCAGGATGCTCCGAAGCTGCAGCGTCGCGGTCAGCGCGCCGTAGATCAGGCCCACAACGGCCATGAGCAGGCAGATATAGAAGGTGAGCGTCTGCCGGTCTTCCTCCTCCAGAATGCCCGAGCGCTCCATGTACAGCAGCTGGAACGTCCACGTAAGGACGGACAGCACAGCAAACAGGAGGCCGCGCTCCGCGCCCGCCGTGACATTTTCTAAAAGGAGCCCCATGCTGATGGTCAGGACGGCCAGGGTGATGATGGTCGTTCCGGGCAGCTTCTGCCGGAACAGCACCGCCTCCATCACCGCAACAAGCGCGGGGTACATAAAGTGGATCGTTGTGACTGTTCCGACCGGCAGATACAGATACGCCAGATTCAGAAAGATCTGTGTCGCCACCGTCCCGAAAACGCCGTACAGCGCGATCTTCGGCAGACTGCGCAGTTTGACGGCTGGGGGCTTGCGCCGGATGCAGCCTGCCAGAAGCAGCAGGAGCATGCCGCAGCCTCCGCGTCCGACCAGCAGCGTCGCGACGGACATGGACTCCTTTGTCGCCAGCTTGATGAGCGCCGCGCCAAGGCCGTACAAAAGCGCCGAGGCCGTCGCAAATACGGCGCCTTTGAAGCGTGTCTTTTCCATTTTTCTCTCTCCGATGTAAAAAAGTCGTATGCGCTCCGAAGAATGCCGCCGGTGGTCCGGCGGCGTCACACTCAGAGACGGATCTGGGCGGTATCTTCGTGGTACTCGATCAGTTCCCGGTCGCGCAGGATGGCGTCCAGCGTGGCAAAATACGCTGCCTTGCTCTCATAGGGCGCGTGATAGCGCTCCACGACCTGCTTTGCGCGCGCCGCGCCGTTTTCCATCAGCAGCGCCATGAGCAGCAGCTGGCCCTTGGCCGAGTTGACGCAGGCCATCTCGCGGTCAACGAGGTGATAGTCATCGCCGTGCGACTTTCCGGCCGCGCCCGCGATGTGCGGATGCAGGACCGGCATGATGCAGCTGACGTCGCCCATGTCGGTGCAGCCCGTCGTCCACTCGTTTGTGATCTTCACGCGGTCTTCGCCGAGCAGCGCACGCATGGCCTCGCCCACCGCCTGGGCAAGCTCCGGGCTGTTGACCAGCGGCGCATAGCCGGGCCGGTCGCTGACCGAGACCTTCGCCCCGAGCGCCAGCGCGCCTGCGGCCAGCGCACGGTCGACCTTCCGGTTCGCGTCCAGGATCGCGTCGAACGACGCGCCGCGGATGTACGATTCCAGCGTCGCCTCGCAGGGAATGATGTTGACGCATGCGCCGCCGGAAGTCATGATCGGATGGATGCGGATGTGGTCATCGTCGCGCAGCGTCTCGCGGATGGCGTTGATGCCCTGCAGGCCGAGCGACGCGGCATAGAGCGCATTGACGCCCTTTTCGGGGCTCCCGCCCGCATGGGCCGCGACGCCTTCATAGCGAACGGTCTTTGCAATGCAGCCGTTCTGGCCGTAATGGCAGTCAAAATCGCAGTCGGTGCGCGTGCTGGTGTGGAATAGAAACGCCAGATCCACGCCGTCCATGTATCCGCGGTGCATGAACTCGGTCTTGCCGCCGAGATAGTGGATCACGCCCGCGCGGCGCAGGCCGTCGCGGAAATCCAGCTCGATCAGCTCCTCCGCCGGGACGCACATCAGCCGGACCGACCCGCTCAGGCCGTCGAGCGCGCCCGGCTCCTTCAGCGCCAGCGCGATCCCGGCCATGGCCGCGCACTGCGCGTGGTGGCCGCAGGCATGGGCGCAGCCGTCCACCGCCTGCACATGGTTCGGCGCGCTCAGCGCATCCAGCTCCGCCATGATGAGCAGCTTCGGGCCGGGCCGTCCGGTCTCGATATCCGTGTAGAAGCCGGGGATATCCCCCGCCTTGACGAGCGTATAGCCCGCCTTTTCAAACACGTCCTGCATATACGCAGTCGTCTTCCACTCGCGGAAGCCCGTCTCCGGGTGCCGCCAGATATAGTCCTCCGCCGCGAGGATCTCCTCGCGGTGCTTGTCAACGAGTGTCTCATAGAGCTTGGTCTGCATGGCGTAGCCTCCTCATGATCCCATCATTATAAATCAGGCCGGAAGCGCAAAACTCCGCATTCCGGCCCTGGGTGTATCGCTCAGATCTCGAAGTATTCCTGCATCAGCCGCATCGACAGCTTCGCGCCGTTCGGCAGCTGATCGAGATCGATCTCCTCCTGCCGCGTATGGCAGCCGCGGCCCACCGCCGCGCTGACGCAGATGGCCGGGATCCCGGCCGCGAGCGGAATGTTGGCGTCGGTCGAGCTGGGGCCGTGGATCGGCTCCGCGTCAAACAGCTCGCGCACGGCGCTGTCCGCGCGCGCAATGAGCGCATCCAGCTTTTCCTGCGGCACATCGCCGCCGCACGGACGGTCGCCGACCAGCGTTACCTCGACCTCCACGCCCATCGCGCGGTAGGCCTCAAACGTCTTTTCAAAGAACACACGCATGGTCTCCAGGCACTCGCGGTCGTTCGAGCGGTACTCGCAGAGCATCGACGCCTCCTGCGCGATGGTGTTGACCGATGTCCCGCCCTCGATCACGCCGACATTGTAGGTCGTCTTGACGCCCTCCTTCTGCGGCACCTTCATGGTGTAGATGGTGTTGATGATGGAGGACAGGTAATAGATCGCGTTGCGGTTCCCGAACGCGCCGTAGCTGTGTCCGCCCTCGGTGCGGACGGTCACGCGGTAGCGGTGCGAGCCGACCGCGCTCGTCACGACGCGGCGCAGGTTCGTACCGTCGAAGGTGTAAAATTCGCGGATGCGGCTGCCGTAGTCCTGTACGATCCGGCGGCTGCCCTTCAGGTTGCCGAGTCCCTCCTCACAGGAGTTCGCCACGAACAGCAGGCCGCATTTTGCCCGCAGCCTCCGCTGCACGAAGTAGCGCGCGCTGACCATCATCACGGCGAGATTTGCCGTATCGTCGCAGACGCCGGGCGCGTACATCTTCTTTTCATCCTCGCGGAAGGGCATCGGCTCGGTGTCCGGGAAGACCGTGTCGGTGTGCGCCATGAAGACGACCAGATCATTCTCGTCCGTCACCTGATACCGGCACACGACGTTCAGCGCCTCATCGATCTCCACGTCTTCAAAGCCGTTGGCCCGGAACCATGCTTTGCAGTATTCCGCGCGCTTTTCCTCGTGGTGCGAGGGCGCAGGGATGGCGCACAGGTCCCGGATGATCCGCTTGATATCCTCGATATTTTCCGCAATGTACGAAAGCATTTCCTTTGTCAGCATCGTTTTTTCCCTCCGCTTTACAGCAGGACCGTTCCGGTCCCGTCGCTGCCGATCTCGATCTTCGTCCCATAGGGCAGGCTCATTTCCGCAAGCCGCTCCAGAATGCCGCTGTGCGCGTCCGGGGCGGGCCAGCCACCGACCGAGCGCTTTTTCCCGAAGCCGAGCTCGACCGGCAGCAGCTTCAGCTTGCGGAGCTTTCCGTCCTCCGCCTCCCAGTACGGGACGACCGCCTCAAACATGACGCGGCTGTAATACAGGCCCTTTCGTCCGTGGTCCGAACGCTTTTCAAACATCTCGTCCAGTCCCTCGCTGCCGGTCATGCCCTGCTTTTCGAAGAAGCCCACCGGGGCCTTTTTCACGGTCTCCAGCTGGATGATGAAGTCGCCCAGCGAATAGAAGATCGGGCAGCCCTTGTAGATTTCGATCGGGCGGAGCATGTGCGGCCCCGTGCCGACGACGGCATGCGCGCCTGCGTCGATGCAGCGGTGCGCAAATTCCACGCAGAACTCCGCAGGCTCGCTCTTTACCGCGCCCATGCACTCGTGCGAGTGGATGGACACGATCACATAGTCGGCCATGAAGCGCGCCTCGCGGATCATTTTTTCCGTGCGGGCCATGTCGGTCTCGTTTACGCGGGTACGGATGCCCGGCTTGTCTGCGCGCGCGATGCGCATGGTGCCGAACTCCGCCGCGCCGTCGGGCAGCTCAGGGAGATAGCCCTGCGAGCGTTCCAGCTCGCGGTCAGCGTTGAGGTCCAGCGCGGCCGCGATCTCGCGCAGCTGCGCGAGCTGCGCCTCCGGCAGCTCATACCGGGTGTCGAACCGGAGGCCGTTCAGGCCCGGACGCCCCGGCATGGTGCGCGTCTGCTCGCCCGCCATCGCGTCGGGATAGAACGTCGAGCACGCGCCGATCACGGCATAGCGCCCGCCGGGCGCGTCCAGATAGATGGGCGCGGCGGCCTCGGCCAGCGAACGGCCCGTGCCGCAGGTGGGCAGCCCCGCCGCCTGCAGGTATTCCAGCGTCTTCAGCAGTCCCGCGTGGGAATAGTCCATGGCATGGTTGTTCGCCGTGGTCAGCATGTTGAAGCCGAATTCCTTCACGCCGTCCAGCACGCGCGGCTCCGCGCAGAACCAGCTCCCGCCGGACAGCGCCGCGCCGTAGGTCTCAAAGTTGTGGATCGTCGTCTCCAGATTCAAAAACCGGAGCTCGCCCTGCGCGATAAAATCCCGCAGCGCTTCAAAGCCCTCATAGTGTCCCGGCAGCTGCCGGAAGATCATCGCGTCGCCCGCGGCGGTACATTTCATGACGGACATCTCCGTTTCCTCCCTTTTCTGCGCAGCTTTTTTTATGGAAGTCGTCAGTTCTCCGCGTTTTCTTCGGTCTCGTCGTCCTCAAAGCGCAGCTCGTCGAGCCCTGCCGAGCGGAGCTGCACCTCCGGCTGCTCCTGCTGCGGGAGCGTCTGGTACAATTCGCCCGCCGCATGCCCCTCCTCGCGGCGCATGACGCGCACCTCGATGGCCGGGTAGGTCAAATACGTCGTGATCGACGCGACGAACGAGAACATGATGAGCGCCGCAAAAATGAACGAATACGGCAGCAGCCCCACGCCGAGCCCGATCAGCAGCACAAACAGCAGCAGCGCCAGCAGGGTCTTGCCGATGTTGCCGAAGACCAGCGCCATGCTGTTTTTCAGCAGCGCGCCCAGCGGCAGATCGACCATTGCGAGCATGGGGAAGAAATAGAAGCTCACGCACAGCGTCAGCAGCACCACGCACGCGGCGAAGCCCGCCAGCAGGACAAAGACCTTGTTGACCTGCATCAGATTATAATAGAAGACCGTGCTCAGAACGAACAGCGCCATCACCGCCGCGATGGCCGCGCCGCCGCCGAGGCTCTTCCAGAAATCGCGCCGGAAGGCCTTCCAGTAGTCCGGCCACAGGAAATGGTTTTCATCGCGCACCATCACCGACGTGATGCGGTGCATCGCCGTGAGCGCCGCCGGGATCGTGATGATGGGCACGCAGGAGAGCACGAACAGGAGATTCAGCTTCAGAAGCTCGAAAAACTCCCGCCAGAGCATGTCCATATAGCCCACAAAGCCGCGTTTTCTGATCGCGCTGCGTTCCAGATCCGGCCGGTCCTTGCGCGGCTCATACCATCTTCTCATTGCGCATCCTCCTTCCGGACGGGACGGCACAGATTGCGTTCGGTCTGTGCGTCGAACACCTGAATATTCCACGGGTCGACCCGCAGCGCGAGCGTATCGCCCGGCTGCACGCCGGAATGGTTCGTCAGAACAATCAGGAAGCGTACCTCGCCGCAGCGGAGCTGCACATGCAGTCCCGCGCCCATCGGCAGCACGTTCAGCGCCTCTGCCTGCAGCATCGGCTCGCTGCTTGTATCCAGCCGGAAATCCTCCGGCCGGACGCCGAGGATCACGCGCATGCCGTTCTCCGCACCCGCCGTGTCCAAAGGCAGGCGCTGCGCGGGCAGCTCCAGCGTCTTCCCGAGCAGCCGGATGCTCCAGCCGGTCTCTCCGCGCCGCAGGTGCGAGGCGAAGAAGTTGATCTTCGGCGCGCCGACAAAGCCCGCCACATAGACCGAGTTCGGGTGGTCGTAAATTTCCTGCGGCGTGCCGGTCTGCACGATCTTGCCCATGTCCATGATCGCCAGCCGGTCGCCCATCTGCATGGCCTCGGCCTGATCGTGCGTCACATAGACGAACGTCGTTTTCAGCCGCTCATGCAGGCGGATGATCTGATCGCGCAGTTCTGTCCGCATTTTCGCGTCGAGGTTCGACAGCGGCTCGTCGAGCAGGAACACGACAGGCTCGCGCACCATCGCCCGCCCCAGCGCCACGCGCTGGCGCTGGCCGCCGGACAGCACGCGCGGGCGGCGGTTGAGCAGATAGTCGATATCGAGGATCTTTGCCGCCGCCTCCACGCGGCGCTTGATCTCCTCCTGCGGGAGCTTCATGCTCTTGAGCGGAAACGCCATGTTCTTATAGACCGTCAGATGCGGATAGAGCGCAAAGGACTGGAAGACCATCGCAACGTTGCGCTTCATCGGCTCGAGCGTGCTCACATCCTCGCCGTCAAAGCGGAGCGTCCCCTCCGTCGGCTTTTCCAGCCCTGCGATCAGACGCAAAAGCGTGCTTTTTCCGCAGCCGGACGGCCCCAGCAGCACGATGAATTCGTGATCGGATACCGTCAGGTCGACCTGCTTGAGCGCCTGCGTGCCGTTCGGATAGACCATGCTGACGCCGGAAAGTTGAATTTCAGCCATTTGATTCGCTCCTGTTTCATAAAGTTGCGCTGCCGCAGATTCTTTCACCCGCGGTCTCACTGCAATAACGATAGCACAGGCCCCCGCGAAACGCAACCGCGCGCAGCGCGCTTTCTTTCGCTGCGCGGCGCGTGCGTCTCAAAAGCAGACCGGGCCTCATCGTACTGCAAGGTACGGCAAGGCCCGGTTCGTACAGAACGTCATTGCTCCGGCGTGCATTTCCGCGCGGCGGAAAACTCAGCCCTTGACCGCGCCCTGCGTAATGCCCTCGACGAACATCTTGTTCATGCACAGGAACAGGATGAGCATCGGCAGCATTGCAAGCATCGTGCCGGCCATCATGAGGTTATACTGGCTCGCGCCGGCGCCGCCGGAGGACTGCAGCTTTACGACCGCGACCACGAGGGTGGTGGCAGCCTGATCTCTGGCGAGCATCAGGTTCGGAAGCAGGTAGTTGTTCCACGAGGCACGGAACGTCATCAGCGCGACTGTCGCAAGGATCGGCTTGGACAGCGGCAGGATCACGCGCCACCAGGTGGAGAAGAAGGAACAGCCGTCGATCTTGGCCGCGTCATCCAGTTCCTTGCTGATGGTCTTGAGATAGCCCATCGTCAAAAAGAGGTTGCTCGCGCCCGCCGTGCCGAACTGGACCAGCGCCAGACCGGGCAGGTTGTTGAGGCCGAGCTTCGTGGTGATCCGCAGCAGCGGGAACATCGTGACCGTACCGGCGCCGATGAACATGGTGGCCATGAACAGCCAGTACAGGAACTTCTGACCGGGGAAATTGCCGCGCTGGAAACAGTAGGCCGACATCGACGTGAACAGCACCACCAGCACGACCGTCATCAGGGAGACCTTGATGGAGTTGATGGTATAGTCGGTGTAGGTCACCTTGCTGGCAATGCCCGTGCCGCTCATGCTCCAGACAGTCTTATAGTTGTCGAACGTGAAGGTCTTCGGGATCAGGTTGATACCGCCCGTGGCGATCTCCATGTTGGTCTTGAAGGAAGCGGAGCCCGTGTACAGCAGCGGAATGACGGTCAAAATGACCATAAAGATCAAAAACAGATACAGAAAGAACTTCGCTCTGGCGCTCATTCGCATTGTCATCGCTTGCAGCCTCCTTTCTCAGTAAACGTCGCTGGACTTCTTGGTCGCACGCAGATAGATCAGCGTGACGATGCCCAGAATGACGGCTGTGACCACGGTCAGCGCCGCGCCGTAGCCGAAGTCAAGGCCGGATGCGCCGCCGTCGCCGAAGAATTTCTTATAGATGTAGGTCATCATGACCTCGGTCTTGCCGCTGGGCTTGCCGTTGGTCAGGGTGAGGACCAGATCCGTGACCTTGAGCGAGCCGAGGATCGCGTTCATCAGCACCATCTGCAAAACCGGGCCGAGCAGCGGGATCGTGATGGTCAGGAACTGGCGCGTATTGCTCGCGCCGTCGATGGACGCCGCCTCATACATTTCCGGTGGGATCGCCTGCAGACCCGTCATGAAGAACAGCATGTTGATGCCGAAGTTCTGCCAGATCGACGCGATCATCAGCATGATCATGGCCGATGTGCCGCCCGAGAACCATTTGACGCCCTCGCCGCCCAGCAGCCGGATCGCGGAGTTGACGACGCCCTGGTTGTGGTTGAACAGGTAGGTGAACACAACGCCGATGACCGCGACGGAAAGCATCGACGGCATGAAGAACACGGAGCGGAAAAAGTCGCGGCCGCGGATCTTCTTCGTCAGGATGAAGGCCAGCACGAGCGCCAGCGGGATCTCAACGAGCAGCTTGCCAATGGCGAACACAAAGGTGTTTCCGACTGACAGCCAGTATTTCGAGGACGTGCTGGAAAACACGCGTATAAAATTCTTGAGTCCCACGAACTTGACCGTGCCGAACCCCTTATAGCTGAACAGACACCAGCGCATGATCCACAGCAGTGGGATCACAACGAAGATGATCATGCCGAGCACGGTTCCGGCGATCATGAGATAGCTTTGTATCGTCGCCTTTGTTCCTAATCTTTCCCCTTTGTGCACGAAAAAACGCTCCTTTCGACCGACCGCGCGGCATGGCGGCGCAGAGGTGTCAAATTGTTAGTCCCATTTTACGTTGCGGACGGAGCATGTGTCAAGTTTCGCGCAACGCAAACACTCGGATTTGACATTTTCCGAAAAAACAGGCTTCTGTTTTTGTTTAATTTGCATACGTATCTTCCCTCCCTTGCGGGAAAGTTCGCTGTTTTTCCCACGTTTTTTCCCCGGCACGGCGTCCGCCGCGCCTGTTCCGCTCAGTTTCCGCAGACTTTTTGCATGGATTTCCGCAAAAAGCCGGAAAACTTTTTTCTGTCTTGACACGTCCCGGGCACATTGCTATCATTGGAATTGAGACAGGGCGGCAGCGAAACGATCGCGCGAAAGTTGCGTAGTTGTTGCGTTAATTCAGCCGCTGCACGGGAGGATATGATAGTTATGAGTCATTTTCAGATCGGCTGGGCAGAGTATTCTCTGACACCGGATAAAAAGGTATCTCTTGTCGGCCAGTTTGCCGAGCGCATTTCCGAGTACGTGGAAAAACCGCTGTGCGTGACCGCCATGGCCATAAGCACCGACAGCGACCAGGCTGTCTTCTGCAGCTGCGACCTTGTCGGCGTTTCGTGGTCGCTGCGCGACGCCGTGCGCGAAAAGCTCGCGGGCAACACCGTGGGCCTTGACCCGATGAAGGTCATCATCTCCGCCATCCACACCCATACCGGCCCCGGCTATACGGGCCGCGGCAATTCCTCCGGCCGCTTCTCCAGCAATTCCAGCAGCTTCCGCGCTCTTCTGGAGTCTGAGCTTCCCGCCGGAAAGAAGTATGTGGAGAGTGCCAACGTCACCGCCAACCCCGAGATCGCGCAGGACGACGAGCTTCTGGAGTTCCTCTCCGGCCAGATCGCCAAGGCCGCGCTCGAAGCGTGGGCAAAGCGCGCCCCCGGCGGCTTCTCGAACGCGTTCGGCCGCGCTGTCGTCGGCATGTGCCGCCGCGTGTGCTATAACGACGGCTCCGCCCAGATGTGGGGCAACGCCGAGACCGCAAAATTCACCGCGGTCGAGGGCGGCAACGACTCCGGCATCGAGCTTCTGTACATCTTCGGCGCGGACGGCGAGCTGACCGGCGTCGTGGCGAACCTCGCGTGCCCGGCGCAGTGCGTCCAGCACCGGCTGTTCGTCTCCCCCGACTTCTGGGGCGAGGCCAAGATGCTCCTGCGTCAGCATTTCGGCGAGCACATCTTCCTGCTGCCGCAGTGCTCCGCCGCGGGCGACCAGTGCCCGGTCGACCTCGTCCGCTGGGTCGAGCCGGAAAGCGACGTGCACGATCCGAACCTCAAGCGCACCAACCCGCACAAGCGCAAGGCCGATCCGTCGATGTTCGACCTGTCCGGCATGCGCAAGGCCGGCAGGCGCATTGCAAACGAGATCATCGAGGTCTACAACGAGGGCCTCGACGCCCCGCAGACCGACCCCGAATTCGTCCATGAGGTCCATATGATGCAGCTGCCGCTGCGCCGCACGACCTTTGCCGAGGTCGCCGCCGCGCGCCGCCGCATCCATGACTATCTGGCCGAAAAGCCGGGCGACGTCGACTTCAATGACGCGGCCGCGCTGCAGGTCGACCTCGGCATCCTCCGCCGCGAGGAGCTGCAGGAAAAGATGGACATCCTCGACACCGAGTGCCACATCATCCGCCTCGGCACCATCGCCATCGCCTCCAACCCGTTCGAGCTCTTCCTCGACTACGGCAACCAGATCAAGGCGCGCTCCTACGCCGAGCAGACCTTCCTCATCCAGCTGGCCAACGGCACCGAGGGCTACCTGCCCACCGAGAAGGCAGAAAAGGGCGGCCACTACAGCGCGTTCCTCGCCTCCGGCCTCGTCGGCCACGCGGGCGGCGAGCAGCTCGTGCGCGAGACGCTCAAGAACATCAACAAGCTCTTTGCAGAATGATTCCCCCGCGGCAGCGCCCACACGGTGCTGCCGCGGAAAACAGAAATAAAATAAGGAGGCTTTCCTATGTCCAAACTGAAATTCGGGTGGGCGGAGCAGTCCATCACGCCTGACAAGAAGGTATCTCTCGCCGGGCAGTTCGCCGAGCGCATCTCCGAATATGTCGAAAAACCGATCTGCGTGACGGCCCTCGCCATCAGCTCCGAGACCGACCAGGCCATCTTCTGCGCCTGCGATCTGGTCGACATCAGCTGGGGGCTGCGCGACGCCGTGCGCGCAAAGCTCGCCGGGAACGACGCAGGTCTTGACCCGATGAAGGTCATCATCTCCGCCACCCACGTCCATACGGGCCCCCGCTACGCCCACCGCGACGATTCCTCCAGCAAATTCACCGGCAACGCGACCAGCTTCCGCGCGCTGATCGAGTCTGAGCTGCCGCCCGAGAAGAAGTATATCGAGAGCGCCAACATTTCCGCCAACCCCGACATCGCGCAGCCCGAGGAGACCTTCGAGTTCCTCGCCGAACAGATCAGCAAGGCCGCGCTGGCGGCCTGGACCTCCCGCACCGAGGGCAGCTTTGTCAATGCCTTCGGCCGCGCGCCGGTCGGCATGTGCCGCCGCGTGTGCTATAACGACGGCTCCGCCCAGATGTGGGGCAACGCCGAGACCGCAAAATTCACCGCGGTCGAGGGCGGCAACGACTCCGGCATCGAGCTTCTGTACATCTTCGGCGCGGACGGCGAGCTGACCGGCGTCGTGGCGAACCTCGCGTGCCCGGCGCAGTGCGTCCAGCACCGGCTGTTCGTCTCCCCCGACTTCTGGGGCGAGGCCAAGATGCTCCTGCGCAAGCATTTCGGCGACAAGCTCTTTATGCTTCCGCTCTGCTCGCCCGCGGGCGACCAGTGTCCGGTCGATCTCGTCCGCTGGGTCGAGCCGGAAAGCGACGTGAACGACCCGAACCTCAAGCGCACCAACCCGCACCCCAGAAAGGCAGACCCCTCCATGTTTGACCTCTCCGGCATGCGCAAGGCAGGCAAGCGCGTCGCAAATGAGATCATTGAGGTCTACAATGAAGGCCTTGACGCACCGCAGGCAGACCCCGAGCTCGTACATGAGGTCCACAACATGCAGCTGCCGCTGCGCCGCACGACCTTTGCGGAGGTCGCCGCTGCGCGCCGCCGCATCCACGACTATCTGGCCGAAAAGCCGGGCGACGTCGATTTCAACGATGCAGCTGCGCTGCAGGTCGACCTCGGTATCCTCCGCCGCGAGGAGCTGCAGGAGAAGATGGACATCCTCGACACCGAGAGCCACATCCTGCGCCTCGGCACCGTCGCCTTCGCGACGAACCCGTTCGAGCTCTTCCTCGACTTCGGCAACCAGATCAAAGCGCGCTCGTATGCCGAGCAGACCTTCCTCGTCCAGCTCGCGGGCGGCTCTGAGGGGTATCTGCCCACCGAGAAGGCCGAAAAGGGCGGCCACTACAGCGCATTCATCGCCTCCGGCCTTGTCGGCCATGTGGGCGGCGAACAGCTCGTGCGCGAAACGCTCAAGAACATCAATCGCCTCTTCGCGGAGTGATCTCCGCTGCGGCCGCCGGATCTCCGGCGGCCGCTTGCTTTTCCGGCCGTTTTTCGCTCCGTTTGCGCGGTTTTCGGACGTCATATCGACGTTAGATATCTTGAATTTGTCGAAAATCCGCGGATTATCGCGTGTTTTTGACGTGCCAAGTGCAACGTGTTCGAAAGATGCGTTTCAAAGTTGCGTAAAATTTCCGCCGCATAAATTTCTATATTCTGGTTTTCCCCATATTTTGTATCAACTTTTTCGTTTTTGTTCCGTGCTGTAATCTGTTCGTTTTATCGTATTTCATAATTATTTTCACATGAAACAGCATTCTGCACAGTTTTTGCGCGTGTATGTTGTCCGGATTGTGCAAAACGCTCCGAAACGATTGACGTACCCCCGAAAAACTGCTAAGGCAACACCGCACAGAAGAAATCTGAGCGGAATCGTCGAAAATATGATAAGA
>ENA-UOJE01002588-UOJE01002588.1-human-gut-metagenome-genome-assembly--contig:-C23-NODE-2588-length-13440-cov-6.477251_pt1 | contig 13440 bp, 10 predicted proteins | sample MGYA00242341_ERZ723888 | MGnify/ENA metagenome assembly ERZ723888 | reverse complement strand
ATAGCCGAACTCCTTAATTTCGAGTCGATACCGACACTGGTCACTGTCAATGAGTACACCGAGATTGCCAATTATTACTCGACTCCGAAGAGCGGTCAGTTTATAACCGGTATGCTCTATGCCATCATCAATAATTTAAAAAAGAGTGGTAAGCTTGTGAAAGAGTAAAATCTTTTTTATATTTGCAATATATTTAACTAACCGAAACAACATAGAAAAGTTATGCTCAACAACTTTATAACCCTTCAGCAGGGTGGCAATGCCGGTGTGATGAATCTTGTGATGATTGTGGCTCTTATCGCCATCTTCTACTTTTTCATGATTCGCCCGCAGCAGAAGAAACAGAAAGAAATCAAGAAGTTCCGTGAAGGTCTTAATGTAGGCGACCGTGTCATTACCGCAGGCGGTATCTATGGTAAGATTCGCGGCGTGAAAGATAACACCATCGTGCTTGAGATTGCCGACAATGTGCGCATCACCATTGACAAAGGCTCTGTTTATCCTTCCGCAGCGCAGGCGCAGGAAGCTGTCAAGGAATCGGACAATACAGCAAAGTAACATTTCCGGTCTTATCCCGGTCATAAATTTATAAGAATGCCCGTACATTCCGGATACTCCGGCGATGAACGGGCTTTTGTTAATCCTACAGCTTATGAAGATTGCGGCACAAATAAAAGTCCTTTTCAACAGGTTACATCAGCTTGTCACTTCAGCGCGTGGCAAGGAAGTGCTGTTGTTCCTGCTCTTTCTTCTCATTTCTTATATATTCTGGCTGCTTCTCACGCTGAACAATGAGATGCAGGAGGATCTTGATGTGCCTGTGGCTATTACGGATGTGCCCGACAGCGTGACCCTTATCTCCGAACTGCCTCCCGCAGTGAAAGTGAGTGTGCGCGATAAAGGCTCTGTGCTGTTGCGTTACAAGTGGGGTAGCTCAAAAGTAATGAAAATAAACTGGAAGGACTATACCGAGACAAACAACAAGCTTTTGTTGAATAAAGCCGACCTTGCCGCACGGCTCAGGGATTATTTCGGGGGAGGAAGCCAGATTGTGACCATTATTCCCGATTCGATACGTATAAACTATACTACCAGTCCCGGAAGAAGGGTGGTGGTGCGTGTCAATGCCGACATACATCCGGCTATGGGATATATTGTAAACGGACCGATCCGTTCCAATGTGGATTCCGTATGGTTATATTCGGTCAACGACCTTCCTCATTCGCTGACATCGGTTGAGACCGTGCCCGTAGTGCGTGGCGGTCTTAACGACACTACTTATATCGAGGCACGAATTGATCCGATACCCGGTGTACGCATAATCCCCGACCATGTAAGGCTGGCAATACCGGTGGAGCCGCTTATCGCGCGCAAGCAGAAAGCTCCTATTGTGGTAAAGAATCTTCCGGAGTCGATGAGCATGATTACATTCCCGTCGAGCGTGGAGGTAAGCTATCTGGTGCCGATGAGTTCCTACAACAGTGAGCCGTATGAGGTGAACGCTTACGTGGATTACAATGATCTCTCCCGCTGTACCGGCGGAAAGCTTCCCGTCACATTGTCGCTTCTCCCTGACTTGTACCATAATACGGAGATGTCGCCCGATAGTGTGGAATATATCGTTGAACATAAACATTGATTTTTCCGATGGCAAGACTAATTGCGATAGCCGGCGGCATAGGCAGTGGCAAGTCGGTTGTATCCCGTATTTTGCGGGCAATGGGTAATAAAGTGTATGATTGCGACACTGAGGCACGTCGTTTAATGGACAATGACGAGAATATTAAGTGCCGTATCGAAGAGTGTATCGCCCCGGAAGTGATACTGGCTGACCGCTCAATCGACAGACGCCGTCTCGCAGCGATTGTATTCGCCGACAAAAAGATGCTTGACACCCTTAACGGTATCGTGCACTCGGCGGTACGCGACGATATATCGCGTTGGAAAGCGGCTAATGAAAAATATGGCACTCTCTGGGTGGAAAGTGCCATAATATATGAGAGCGGCATTGACGCTATGGTCGATGAGGTGTGGGATGTCACAGCTCCTGTGGAACTGCGCATAGAGCGTGTAATGTCGCGCAATTCGATGAGTCGCGAAGAGGTGATTAGACGAATAGACGCTCAGTCGGCTGTCATCTACGAGCCTCACCCTCGCGTCAGAACTTTAGTCAACGATGAGGTTACGCCGCTGCTTCCGCAGATTCAGCGGCTGATTGCATCATCTGCGTTGCCTGCCTAAAATTCCGAAGTGAAGTGAAACTTGATTTTCGGGAAATCGCTTTGAGCCATTTGCAGCACATAGTTTGAATCAGCGAGAAACACGTCGCGCCCCTCGCGGTCAGTTGCCATAAACTGATGTTTGCGCTTTTTGAATGCAGCAAGCGCTTCGGGGTCGTCGCTTTCTATCCAACATGCCTTATACAGTGACAGCGGTTCCCAACGCACTGTCGCGCCATATTCATGGAGCAGACGGTATTGTATCACTTCAAACTGCAGCTGACCTACCGTGCCTATGATTTTTCTGCCATTGAACTGGTTGGTGAACAGCTGGGCGACACCTTCATCCATCAACTGCTGGATGCCTTTTTCAAGTTGCTTTGCCTTCATCGGGTCAGTGTTCTCGATATATTTGAACATTTCCGGCGAGAAGCTGGGCAACCCCTTGTAGTGCAGGTTTTCACCTTCGGTAAGTGTATCGCCGATTTTGAAGTTGCCGGTATCGGGTATGCCCACGATGTCACCCGGAAATGCCTCGTCTACTATATTCTTTTTCTGTGCCATGAAGGCGGTCGGAGCGGCGAAGCGCATCATTTTACCGGAGCGTATGTGCTTGTAATTGGCGTTACGCTCGAATTTTCCGGAACATACCTTAACAAACGCGATACAGGAGCGGTGGTTGGGATCCATATTGGCATGAATCTTAAACACAAAGCCGGAAAATTGAGGTTCCTCCGGTGTGACCGTACGCTCTTCTGCCGAAACGGGGCGTGGAGATGGTGCGATTTTCACAAAGCAGTCGAGCAGTTCCTTTACTCCGAAAGTGTTTAATGCCGACCCGAAGAATACCGGTGCCACTTTTCCTGCGAGATAGTCGTCGGTATTAAGTTCGGGATATACACCTTCAATGAGTTCAAGGTCTTCGCGAAGCTTAGCGGCGTCTTTTTCGCCGACAGCCTCATCGATACGAGGGTCATCCACCGAGTCTATCTCCACGCGTTCGGTCACCTGTGTCTTACTCGGAGTGAACAGGTCAAGCGAGTGCTCGTAAATATTATATACGCCCTTGAATTTCGCGCCTATATTGATTGGCCAGGAGAGGGGACGCACAGCGATTTTCAGCTCGGCTTCAAGTTCGTCGAGTATTTCAAACGGGTCACGGCCCTCGCGGTCAAGTTTGTTTACAAATATGATTACCGGAGTGTTGCGCATACGGCACACTTCCATCAGTTTGCGTGTCTGTTGCTCCACGCCCTTTGCCACGTCGACCACTATGATTACGCTGTCTACCGCAGTCAGTGTACGGTAAGTGTCTTCGGCAAAATCCTGGTGACCGGGAGTGTCGAGGATATTTATCTTGTAGTCGCCGTAGTTGAATCCCATTACCGAGGTGGCGACCGAGATACCGCGCTGTTTTTCTATTTCCATCCAGTCGGAAGTCGCGGTCTTTTTTATCTTGTTGGATTTTACGGCACCTGCGACATGTATCGCGCCTCCGAAAAGGAGGAGTTTTTCTGTAAGGGTGGTCTTGCCGGCATCAGGGTGAGAGATGATGGCAAATGTGCGCCTGCGGCTTATTTCGTCGTTAAGTGTTGCCACGTCAGTAATATATTTAGTTTTTTGAATTATTAAGTATCTCGATACATTTTTCAAGACTATCCATCCAGTATGGTGTCTCGACACTGAAAGTTGCCTTTATTTTTGATGTGTTGAGCACACTGTAGGATGGTCTTACGGCGGCAGTGGGGTAGTCTTCCGTCGGTATAGGCTTTACATTGCACCCGGTAATGCCGCTTATGCGGTGAATTGCTTTTGTGAAATCATACCATGATGCCACGCCGGAATTGGTGTAATGATATATTCCCGGCACCCACTGGTGAGAAATCAGGATTTTGTAAATAGCCGTGGCAAGGTCGGCGGCGTAGGTAGGTGTACCTATCTGGTCGGATACCACTTTCAGCTCGTCGCGCTCTTTACCGAGGCGCAACATTGTTTTTACGAAGTTATTGCCATAGGGTGAGTAAAGCCATGCGGTACGCACAATTATACTGTCAGGAGCAAGGGCTATAAGCGCTGTCTCACCCTGTCGTTTTGTTGTGCCGTATTGCGACACGGGATTTACCTTGTCACTTTCAAGATAAGGGCGGAATGCTTTCCCGTCAAATACATAGTCGGTCGATACATGCAGTATTTTCGCGCCGATTGCGCTTGCCGCGTTGGCAAGATTACACACTGTATCGACATTTATCTTTGAGCATAAAGCCTTGTCCTCTTCGGCGCGGTCGACCGCTGTATAGGCTGCACAGTTTACTATATGGGAAAATTCATTGTCTATGACAAATTTCTTCACCGCTTCTGCGTCGGTAAGGTCGAGTTGTTCAATATCTGTGTAGGTTGTTTTTCCCGGCAGCTTTTCTTCAAGGATGGTGCGCATCTCTTTTCCGAGCTGTCCGTTGCAACCGGTAACTAATATTTTCATTCTGCTAACCAGTTTGATTTTGGCGACTGCAAAGATACGAATTTTAATGCGCACAGCAAAATCAACCTGACTCATGAAAAAAGGATGTGATTAAATCACATCCTTTCCGAGGTAGCGGATAGGGGAATCGAACCCCTATTTCCAGTGTGAGAAACTGGCGTCCTAACCGTTAGACGAATCCGCCATGAGGGTTATTGTTGTTTCAACGGTGCAAAGGTAGGCATTATTTTTGAATTTGCAAATAGTTTTCGCAAAAACTTTCAAAATCCACGCCGGAAAGATTCTTATCTCAATCTTGGAAAATTTTGCTTGCGATATCTTTCACGATGTCTATGGTGTCATCTTTGGCATTAATGAGCTTAGAAAATTTTAAGAGACCGTCTATAAAATCTCTGATGGTTATTGATTTCATATCGGCAATTCGCAATTTAGCATAATTCAAGATGGAAATTAAACAGCAATAATGTCCCTCTCTACCAATTATTTTAAGGACATCATATACTTCGCGCTCGTCAAACTCAACATTTTTTCCATATATAAAAAGACTGGAAATCAGGTTAGCCTGTCTGAACTTCTCAACAGCATGGACTACATCTTGTGCAGAGAAGGTTTTATCCTTGACTTCGATTGCATTTATTAAAGAGCCGTCCTTATCAAAAACATCGATATCACCAATTTCTTTCGAAGATGAGCCACTTTCATTAACTTTGTGAGGAACAACAAGATATGAATCCCCGAGATATAATTGCTCAATTTCAGCTACTATAAGGGGGCACACCTCTCCATCAAGAGTGTGTTCCGTTATCTGATAAATGTAATCAAGAACAAGCTGTGCAAATTCGCTCACATCTAAAAGCGTATCGCCTATTGAGAATTTATGCAGATATTTCTCATGATTGGCTTTAAGTATGACCATTGCCGCTTTTAAATATTTATAAGCAGTTTTACTTGAATTAATTTTGGAAAGAATATATATTAGAGTATCAAGTGTTTCTTTGTCTTTCCCTGCTCTTACTGCATTATTTGTTGAAAGGGAAACAAAGCGTGCCGGTTTGTTGAGGAAAGGTTCGTTGGAATTTCCAAGACAACCTTGAAGTTTTAACTTTTCAAAGGGGACAATAACACTATGACAAAGGCTTCGAGCATCATATTTGCCATTTGTCCCGTCGCCTTTTTGAAGGCTTAATGGGTTTATTTCATTATTGGTTGCCTTTGCCAACAATGCATTAACAAGAATATATCGATAAGTCTTATGTGAACCATTTAACACTGAAGATATTAATTTTGAAATTTTATCGTCTATCCATGTAGCTTCAGCTAAAGACTTTTCAAGTATGATATACGCAGTTTTGCTATCGATTGTAGCCATGATATTTTGGATTAGAAGAGTCCTGAATATATAATGGGGGAATCCCCTTTCAATACATCAATAACCATTGAACACACTGCCTTAGATAAATTGCAGGGGACGGCATTGCCGATTTGAGTATATTGAGCTGACTGGGAACCACAAAAAACATAATCTAATGGGAATGTTTGTATAACTCTTGCCTCGTCAACGGTCATTCGTCGCAAATAGGATGGTACAATTTCCGATTTGGCTATTGATGGATCTTTTTCAACCCGATTCCTGTACTCTTCAATCCAAGGTTTGCAACCTTCATATAACGCTTTCTCGTCAATGATAGGCGTCTTATTGCCACCCATAGATGCCGGAAGCGTAGCACTATATCCATCCAGCTTTAGTGGTCTTCCTAATCCATTGAATAACATTCCAGCATAAGCCGATTTTCTCAAAACAGGTTGGTATGTCAATGTGATTTTGGCATTGCAAGTGCTTGTGTTATTACCCGTACCGGCTCTGTACAAAACAGACAATGCCTCTCTTACGCTTTTGCCTTTTACTTTATATGGCTTAAGCATTGTTTCAAGATCAGGCGATGAGACAGCCCCATTTTTAAATCCAATGAAGAAAACTCTTTCTCGTGCTTGCGGAACGTCAAAGTCAGATGCATTTAAAATAACAAAATTTACCGAGTAACCCAATTCTACAAACTTTGCCATTAAAGCCATTCTTATCTTCTTCCATCTATCCAAAACAGCAAGAGCCTTTACATTTTCCATGATAAAAGCCTTAGGCTGTAAATTTTTTACGACATCAACGTAGCTCCAAATAAGTTGGCTCCTTTCGTCATTCTCGTCCATTTTTCCTGCCACTGAAAATCCTTGGCATGGGGGACCACCAATGACTAAATCAATGTTTTTATATTCAGAAAGTGTAGGAATAAGTTCATTGATGTCTCCTTGATGTATATGCTCTCCAATGTTCAGTGCGTAAGACTGGCAAGCTTCCTTTTTCATATCATTTGCCCATAAAATATGGGCACCTGCATATATCGCGCCAATATCCAAACCGCCTGCTCCCGAAAACAATGAGATAGTTTGAATTGTATTAGAAGCTTGTTTATCTTTTAATTCTTTCATATAAAAGGGAACTCTTGGATAATGCCGACAGTGAACCTATACTTGTAACGATGTGGGGATTCATTATATCCGGGATGAATCCCATTAGTATTAAGTTATCAGTCTGTCATAACAAATGCTTTAGTATGCAAAATTAAATATATTTTCTGACATAGCGTGAATAAATTTCAGAAATAAAATCCAATAGATTGCTTTAATACGGATTCTGCTTGATTAAGAAAGCCGCCCCGGGATGTGGAGCGGCTTTCTGTTGATAAAGCGAAAGTTGAGAAAATTATTCGTCGGCATTGGTCTCGGCGTAAGCCTTGAGCAGTTTTTCCTGTACATCGCCCGGTACGAGTTCGTAAGCAGAGAATTTCATCGTGAACGATGAACGACCGCCTGTAATCGAACTTAGCGCGGTGGAGTAGGATGACATTTCCTTCAACGGCACACGTGCCTGGATTTTTTCAAATCCGTTTTCACTCGACATGCCCATGATGATTGCGCGGCGTCCCTGAAGGTCGCTCATCACGTCGCCCATCACGTCGGCAGGCACCATCACCTCCACGTCATATACCGGTTCGAGGATTTTCGGATTGGCGTTGCGGAATGCCTCGCTGAAGGCATTTCGTCCGGCGAGACGGAACGAGATTTCGTTTGAGTCAACCGGGTGCATCTTTCCGTCATAGATACATACTCTCACGTCACGGGCGTATGAGCCGGTGAGCGGTCCCTGCTCCATGCGGTCCATGAGACCCTTCACGATGGCAGGTATAAAGCGGGCGTCAATCGCGCCGCCTACGATACAGTTGTGTACCACCAGTTTGCCGCCCCATTCGAGAGGTATCTCCTGTGTGTCGCGCACACTCATCTTGTATTCCTGGTTGCCGAATTTGTAAGTGTCGGGTGCGGGCATGCCTTCGGTGTAAGGCTCGATGATAAGATGAACCTCGCCAAATTGTCCGGCTCCTCCCGACTGCTTCTTGTGGCGATAGTCGGCACGTGCCGCCTTGGTGATTGTCTCGCGATAGGGTATTTTCGGCTCGTCAAACACGATGGGGAGCTTGTCGTTGTTTTCCACACGCCATTTGAGTGTGCGGAGGTGGAACTCACCCTGTCCCGAGAGTATGGTCTGCTTAAGCTCCTTAGATTGCTCGATTACCCATGTCGGGTCTTCCTCGTGCATACGGGTCAAGATTTCGCTGAGCTTTTCCGCGTCGCTCTCGGTCACGGGGCGAATGGCGCGCTGATACTTGGGCGCAGGATATTTTATAAAGTCAAACTTGTATTCGCAGCCTTTCTCGTCAAGGGTGTTGCCTGTGCGTGCATCTTTAAGCTTGACGGTGGCACCGATGTCGCCTGCGCAGAGCTTGTCGACCGGAGTCTTGATTTGACCGCATACGCAGAATATCTGGGCGATGCGCTCCTTTGAGTCGCGGTCTACATTGTTGAGGTCGACACCCGGGGTGAGTGTGCCGCTCATTACCTTGAAATAGCTTACCTCGCCGATATGCGGCTCGACGGTGGTCTTGAACATAAACAGTGAAAGCGGACCGTTGCTGTCGGGCTTCACCTCTTCACCTTCCGTGTCGACCGGAGCAGGCATATCTTCCACAAACGGCACTACATTGCCGAGGAATTCCATCATGCGGCGCACACCCATGTCCTTGAGCGCGCTGACGCAGAATACCGGGAATATCGAGCGATCGACAAGTCCCTTGCGGATACCTTCACGCATCTCGTCTTCGGTGAGATGTCCCTGGTCGAAGAATTTCTCCATGAGCGTCTCGTCGTTTTCGGCGGCTGCCTCTACGAGCTTCTGGTGAAGTTCCTGCGCGCGTTCCATCTCTTCGGCGGGGATCTCCTCTATCACGGGTACGCCGCCGTCGGGTCCCCAGGAGTATTTCTTCATGAGCAGCACGTCAATCATGGCGTTGAAGCCGGGACCTACATTCAGAGGATACTGGATGGGGGTTACTTTCGGCCCGAAGATTTCTGTCATCTGCTCGATTACATTTTCGTAGTCGGCTTTTTCGCCGTCAAGCTGGTTGAGTGCGAAAATCACCGGCTTTTTTAATGAAGCGGTTGTGCGGAAGATGTTTTGAGTACCTACCTCGACTCCGTATTGTGCGTCAATCAGTATCACTCCGGTGTCGGTCACGTTCAGGGCGGTGATAGCATTGCCCACGAAGTCGTCGCTACCCGGGCAGTCAATCACGTTGAGCTTCTTATTAAGAAATTCGGCATAAAAAATGGTAGAGAACACAGAGTAGCCATACTCCTTCTCCACCGGGAAATAGTCGCTGACAGTATTGCCGGCCTCGACATTGCCGCGACGTTTTATAACTCCACACTCGTAAAGCATCGCTTCAGCGAGTGTGGTTTTACCCGAGCCTTTGCTACCGAGCAAGGCTATGTTTTTGATTTCGTTAGTTTGATAAACCTTCATGTTATTAGAGAGTTTTTAGTGTTAAAAAAATGCGATTCGTTAGTTGTTGATTAACGAATCGCAAATTATTAAATATTTCCGAAAAAACCTACAAAATGGAATATGTTACAAAACATATTCTGCTCGATGAACATTTTTTTCATTTGATTTCAATCTGAGATGAGCCGGTGATAATCCTGCCGTCGTCGGTGATACCCTCTATAAATATAGTATAGGAGGTTGCGGGATTGTCGGAGGTGAAAAATTCAAAGTCGGCTTTCCCGTCGTCGCCGAATCTTACACACGGGTTCCAGTAGACAGTGCTTCTGAGGTCAGTGCCGTCGGGACGGTCGGTGACTTCATATTTCGGCGAGTAAAATTCAGCTGCCTTCTGGTAGCCGAGCGGCTTCGCAATCGCTATGTGCGGGTTGTGCTCGCGTATCTTGGAGAACGTCTTGCCATCTTTAGTCTTTATGACTATAGTGCCACCGGGGGCGCGGTTACCAATGACCGATGCCGCACCGCCTCTCAAAAATGATATGGAAGCGATGTCATCGTAAGAGCATACATTGTTAATCTCGTTTATGATGTTTACTTCGGGCAGATTGGTGGAGGGCGATGTGTAGATATATCCTTTGGGGTCCCGGAGGGTGGACTGGCGGAACATTCTGGAGCGACCTTGTATGGCTCTTGTCCCCGCATCCAGTGTCTCCGGTGCGCCCATCCCGAGATTTACAGTCGCATCGAGAGGCACATTGTCGATAAATACGCCTACCGGTCGACCGCGGAAAGTGATGTTACCGCTTCCGCTTACAGAAATGCCGTTGAGTCGCATTATTGCATCCTCGACAGACGTGACTCCACGCAACGCGGGGTCGGAAGTGTTGACCTGCGACGAGATGATTCCGGCAAGCCATCGGTTTTCACTTTTCATCATCAATTCCGAGATGACAACTTCGGAGAGCAGTATGCTTTTAAGTTCCGGATTCATTTCGGCACGCTGTTTCAGCGCTGATGGCGGGATGTTGAATCCGGCGGTTTTATAAGACGGCGGTAATACTCCGATGACCGGATAGGCAAGCGAGTCAATGACGATGTTGTCTTCAAAAGCACCGCTGTTATTGACAGCCTGAACGAAATAGGTAGTCCCGTCGGGGTATTCAAATCCGTCAAACTTGAATCTGCCCTCCCCGTCGGTAGTAGTGATGTTGCCATAACCTGTGGCAGGCGATATCAATGCGAGAGATATGTCCTTAAGCGGTTTGTTTCTCCACTTGCTGTTGACACTTCCGGTGATTAACATGCTTTTCTCTATCGGCTGAACCGGATAGGATATGTCGCCTTTCAGTATCGCAGGGATGTCGTAGCGGCTCCAGCCCTGGGTGAGCATCAGATTGTCGAGTGCCTCAGTTACAGAGGGAGAGGATGTCGAAAAGTAATATCCGGGATTTTCTATGTAACCTTTAATGTCGGATGATAGCAATAGTTGCGCTTTGACCGGATTGATGGAGTCTACGGCAGCCGTACCATTGTCAATGACGCTTACGGCAAAATTGCCGCCACGGGTTGTGGTGACATCGGTGGTTATGTCGACGAGCTTACGGTTGCCGTAAGTCTTGCTGTCGGGAGTGATGGTTGCATCGGCATAGTCATCGTTGTCGCAGAAAACGAGACGTTCGCTTACCGGATTTAGGTTGCTGTCAAGAAGCAGTATCTGCATTACTCCTGAAAGAGCATCGGTAGTGGCAAACCGGAACGACGAATTGCTGTCGGCATCCGATGCCCACAGCACTATACCGCGCTGTTGAAGTACAATAGTGCCGTTTTCAAGGTTGTTGCCCGCTACATTTATTGTGATTGAGTCGGGGGCGGTGTGGCGCACTTGCAGCACCGTGGCGCGCTCATCAGCGGCAGGAAGCGCAAATCGTCTACCATCGGTGAGCACCGCTATATAGTTCTCTCCGCTGCGGGGAGTGATGTTCGCTTTACCCATGCCGGCATGTTGAGTCTTGAATGCGGCGATTTCTTTGCCGGAGGAATCAACAATTTTTCCGGCGACATCAACGCCTTTTCCGTCTTTCCCGATAGCCTTGAAGGCGACAACGCAGTTTTCGTCAGGTATCAGATACCCTCCCTCCGGATGGAAGGTAATGTCATAATCGTCATTACCGGCGGTGGGGAGGGTGATGAATGTGCTGTAGTTGTCGCAGGACACTTTCACAAGTCCGCTTTCGGCATCCTGTTGGTTTAATTTAACCTTGAAGGTGGCTTTGTCACCCGACTGACTGTATTGTTTGCCTCCGGTTGTGGTTAGCAATATGCTTTCGTATGGGAGCGGCTTCCCGGTACTGGAGTCTACCGGTCGTAACTCCAGTTCGCGTTTCGCGGCATTCCAGTCGTAATCAATCCGCTCCTTTACGGCAAATAGATTATTGATACCAAGCTTCTTTTTAGGAAAGTACCCGGCAGGCTGGTTTTGCATGAAATTCGTGTAAGCCGACAACTGGTATTCTCCGTCGGCAATGTCGAGGTCGAGCGGCAGATAGCCCGAATATATGCCATCCTTTTCCCTTGCCATCACGCGCTGCGCCACATCGCCGAAAGGGTCGCACAGCTCCACATAAAGATATCGGCTCACCTTGACGGGCTGATGGGATGCCGCATCAAGCACAAATCCGCGAAACCATATCGTGTCCCCTCCGATATAGTTTGCCTTGTCCGTCATCACGTATGCCTTCTCCTGTGGAAACTCATAGCAATATTCTTCGGTCATCTTTATCACCTTCTTCGGCGACATACCAAGAAGCATCATGCCGCATAAAGCCACGGGGATTACTTTACATAGATGTCGGGCAAGAGATGTAGACATGGTCGCACAAAGTTTAGATTATAACTATGTGCAAATATAAGTTTAAATTTGTAAGATGTCAAGCTAAAAATATAAAAAAACATAATTTACGGCAGCATCACGCTTCTGAGAGCCAGCGGCGCACACGGGGCGCGAGAAAGCTCACCGCAATCACGGTGCTTACGGTGCCGAGACAGAGCATGTTGATTACATCGCCTCCGGTGAGTACTCCGGCACGATGTATATCGGCGATGACATGCCACCACCCGGCTATTATGCCGATGACTGCTATTATATATGTAATGTATTCAATCCGGGAGTATGCGGGCGAGTCTTTTGCAGGGAGGCGGTTCATGACCTTGCTCACAAACCATGGATTGCGCGGCGCCTGCGGGAGGCGGTCATGAAGGAGTGCTCTCAATTTATCGTCGGAGAGCGGGGCGGCGGGTTTATTCTGATTCATTGTCAATGATTGTTTTCGAGGTTTAAAACATTGTAGCCATCTTAGCTTTGGCACGTGAGAGATGTGACTTCACGGTGCCTTGCGGCATCTGCATGATGGCTGAGATTTCTTTTATCGGGCGGTCGTCAAGATAGAAGAGGAGCACGGCAGTGCGTTCCGGCTCGGAAAGTATCTTGAGGCACTGCTGCACGTCGATCGACGCGTCGCGGGCGTCGTAGGGCGACACCGTGTCTGCGACATTCCCGTAGCCGCGTTCATCCTCGCCGGTCTCCCGCCGCCGTCGCATGTACATGTAAAACTCATTGTATGCGATGCGGTAGAGCCATGTGCGGAAGCGGGCGATGCCTTGATAGGAGCGCAGTGAAAGGTAGACCTTTATGAATGTCTCCTGGGCAAGGTCGTCGGTAAGGGAGGCGTCGCCAAGCGTAAGGTTTAGCAGAAACCGCCGCAGTCCGTCATTATACTCCTCCACCAGTTGCCCGAACGCTTGCCGGTCGTCGCCGGCGACACCTCGGGCAATCAGGCGTAGTTCTTCCC
>ENA-UOJE01002578-UOJE01002578.1-human-gut-metagenome-genome-assembly--contig:-C23-NODE-2578-length-13479-cov-15.269964_pt1 | contig 13479 bp, 10 predicted proteins | sample MGYA00242341_ERZ723888 | MGnify/ENA metagenome assembly ERZ723888 | reverse complement strand
GGGCGGCTTTCTTTTCGCCCACGCCGCTGATGTTCAGCAGCTCGTCGATGCTCATAGGCTTTTTCACGGCCATCTCCCGCAGGGTGGCATCGCTGAACACCACGAAGGCCGGTACGTTCTGCTTGCCCGCCAGACGCTTGCGCTGGGCATAGAGGGCGTTCAGCAGCTTTTCGTCGAATTCGCTCAGCTCGCCTGCGGCCGCGGTCGACTTGCTGCGGCGCGGCTTTTCGGCCAGGCGGCGGGCATTGTCGGCGGCGCGGCGGCGGGAGTATTCCAGCTGCAGCTGGGCTTCCTGCTCCTCGGCCAGGCAGCAGGAGCAGTTGCCGCACTTGGCCGGGGCCGCTTCGCCGAAATACTGCAGCAGAAAGCCCCGCAGGCACTTGGGCGTCGTGGAATAGAAGGTCATGTACTTGAGCCGTTCTTCTGCCTTGCGGGCGGCTTCGGCCTTCACATCGGCGGGCAGGCCGTTGTCTGCTTCCCGTTCCTTGTCGATGAAAAAGCGGATGGTGCGCACATCGGTGCCGGAGTAAAGCAGCGTGCACCGGGCGGGCTGCCCGTCTCGGCCGGCGCGGCCCGCCTCCTGATAGTAGCTCTCGAGGTCCTTCGGCATATTATAATGAATGACAAACCGCACATTGGGCTTGTCGATGCCCATGCCGAAGGCGTTGGTGGCCACCATGATCTGCACCCGGTCGTAGAGGAAATCGTCCTGATTCTTCCGCCGGGTATCGGCGTCCAGCTTGGCGTGGTAGGCGGCGGCCCGGATCCCCCGGCTCTGCAGCAGGCGGGCCGTCTCATCCACCTGCTTTGTGGTGCTGCAGTAGACGATGCCCGCGTTGTCGCCCTCTTTGAGCACAAGGTCCAAAAGCTCCTTCGGCTTCTGGCTGGGCAGGGCCCGCCGGGTCTCGAAGTAGAGGTTGGGCCGGTCAAAGCTGGTGGTCACCTCGTAGGGCTTCTGCAAAGCCAGATGTTCCCGGATGTCGTCCCGCACATGGGCGGTGGCCGTGGCCGTGAACGCCCCCACCACCGGACGCTGGGGCAGGCTCGCCACAAAATCCCGGATGCGCAGGTAGCTGGGGCGGAAGTCCTGCCCCCACTGGCTGATGCAGTGGGCCTCGTCCACCGTCACCATGCTGATCTCCCGCTCCTGCACCAGCCGCTGGAAGCCCGGCATCTCCAGTCGTTCCGGGGCCACATAGATGATCTTGTACCAGCCCTCCCGGGCACGGTGCAGCATCAGGGCCTTCTGGTTGTCGGTGAGGCTGTTGTTCAAAAAAGCCGCCGCCACACCGGCCTGCACAAGGGCTCCCACCTGATCCTTCATCAGGCTCACCAGCGGCGACACCACGATGGTGATGCCCGGCAAAAGCAGCGCCGGCACCTGATAGCAGATGGATTTGCCCGCACCGGTGGGCATCACGGCCAGAACATCCTGCCCAGCCAGCAGCCGCTGCACGATCTGCTCCTGCCCGGGGCGGAAGCTGTCGTAGCCAAAAACTTTTTTCAGGATGCTGTGCGGGTTTTCCATGAGTTCCTCCGTTATAATAGATGAGCGGTGCCTTCCAAACTGTACCAGTATACCACAAAAGCCGCCTTTTGCGCAGGAAAACACGCCGATTTCCGGCAAAAAGCACGAAAAGCCACGGTTAATTTTTGCAAACGATAGCTTTTCAGGCGCGAAAATGCTATAATAAGGCTACATCTCTCCATCCCGGCCGACGCTGTGCCGGACTCGAAGAAAAAGGAGCATCTTTTATTATGCAGAAACTTATCACCTTTGCGGTCCCCTGCTACAACTCTGCAGCCTACATGCGCCACTGCATCGAAACGCTGCTGTCCGCAGGCGAGCAGGCCGAGATCATTCTGGTGGACGACGGTTCCGTCAAGGACGAGACCCCGGCCATCTGCGACGAATATGCCGCCAAGTACCCCACCATCGTCAAGGCCATCCATCAGGAGAACGGCGGCCACGGCGAGGGCGTCAACCAGGGCATCCGCAACGCCACCGGCCTGTACTACAAGGTGGTGGACAGTGACGACTGGCTGGACACCGATGCCCTGAAGAAGGTGCTGGCAAAGCTGACCACCCTGGTGGCCCGCGGCACCGCACCGGACCTGATGATCTGCAACTACGTCTATGAGCATGTGGAGGACGGCACCAGCCACACCGTGCGCTACACCAACGTGTTCCCGCAGGAGCGTCTGTTCAACTGGGTCCATGTGCGGCACTTCCGCCCGGACCAGAACATTCTGATGCACTCGGTGATGTACCGCACCGAGGTGCTGCGCCAGTGCGGCATGGTGCTGCCCAAGCACACCTTCTATGTGGACAACATCTTCGTCTATCAGCCCCTGCCCTACGTCAAGAGCATGTATTATATGGACCTGGACCTGTACCGCTACTTCATCGGCCGCGCCGACCAGAGCGTGAACGAGAGCGTCATGGTCAAGCGTGTGGACCAGCAGCTGCGGGTCACCAAACACATGATCGACTGCCAGGACCTGGACGCTCTGAAGGATCAGAAGCGCCTGCGCGCCTACATGGTGCATTACCTCTCGGTGATGATGGCCATCAGCGACATCTTCCTGCTGCTGGACGGCACCGACGAGGCCAAGGCAAAGCGCACCGAGCTGTGGCAGTACCTGAAGGCCAACACCAGCACCGGCGTGTACAATGCCGTCAAGTTCAACCTGGGCGGCCTGACCAACATGAAGTTCCCCGGCAGCGATAAGGTCATCCTCGGCGCTTACCGCACCGCCCGCAAGATCTTCAAATTCAACTAAAGGGGCTCTCCGTCCTCTCCTGAATTCGCAGCCTGCTCTCCCGAAAGGGAGAGCTTTTTTGCATTTCCCGGTTCCCCTTGCAAAAGCGCCCCCTCCCGGAGGAACCGGCAAACCCGTCAGGGGTTGACTGCGCAGGTCTTTTGGCAAAATTTCTTTGCCAATTTGCCGGACAACCGTTGCTTTTTGCCGCTGCGGCGAGTATACTGGATTTGTATGCATTTTTTGTCCGGCCGCAGTGCGTTCCCCTTTCGGTTTTCCCTTTCGCGCGCGGCTTCGTTCATTTTTTGACAAGGAGGAATGGGAGCCGCCTGCGGATCATGGCCGGTTCCCGCACAACGACCCATGGAGCAAATGCTGATCTGTCTGTCCCTCGCGCTCATCGCAGGCCTGCTGATGTCCCGTCTTGCAAAGGCGGTGCACCTTCCGGCTGTCACCTCGTATCTGGTCGCCGGGCTGCTGCTGGGCCCGTTCTTTCTGGGGCGGCTGGGCCTCGGCCGCATCGGCTTCGGCTTTGACAGCCTTGCCGCTGTGGAAGGCTACGGCATCATCACCCAGGTGGCGCTGGGCTTCATCGCCTTCGTCATCGGCAACGAGTTCCGCCTGAGCGCCCTCAAGCGGATGGGCCGCCAGGCCGTCACGGTGGGCATTGCGCAGGCCGTCATCACCACGGCGCTGGTGGACGCGGCCCTCATCGCGCTGCACTTTGCCCGCCCGGACGTCATCTCCATGGCGTCGGCCATCACGCTGGGTGCCATCGCGGCCGCTACGGCACCCGCCGCCACCCTGATGGTGGTCAAGCAGTACAAAGCTTCCGGCCCGCTGACCCACCTGCTGCTGATGGTGGTGGCCATCGACGATGCCGTGGGCCTGGTGCTGTTCTCGGCTTCCTACGGCGTGGCGAACGCCCTGGAGCAGGGCCGCATCGACCCGGTGAGCGTCATCCTCGAGCCGCTGCTGGAGATCATTCTGTCGCTGGCACTGGGTGCGGCTGCCGGTTATGTGCTGAACCTGCTGGAGGTCTACTTCCACTCCCGCTCCAAGCGCATGAGCCTTTCGGTGGCCTTCGTGCTGCTGACGGTGGGCCTTTCCATGACCGAGTTCGAGATCAATGGCACCCGCTGCGGCTTCTCGCTGCTGCTGGTCTGCATGATGACCGGCACCGTGTTCTGCAACATCTGCCCCACCTCAGAGGAACTCATGGACCGCCTGGACCGCTGGGTGTCCCCCATCAATATCCTGTTCTTCGTGCTTTCCGGTGCCGAGCTTGACCTGACCATCCTTGCAAACCCGCTGGTGCTGCTCATCGGCGTAGTGTACATCGCGGCCCGCTCGGCCGGCAAGATCAGCGGCTCCTGGCTGAGCTGCCGCGCCACCCGCTGCAGCCCGGATATCCAGAAGTGTCTGGGCATCACCCTGCTGCCGCAGGCCGGTGTGGCACTGGGCATGGCGGCCACGGCTTCCCAGCTGTCGGACGGCCACATGGTGCGCAACGTGGTGCTGTTCTCGGTGCTGGTGTACGAGCTGGTGGGCCCCACGCTGACCAAGATGTCCCTGACTGCTGCCGGAGAAATTCGTCCCGAGGGCCGCACCAGCGCCCGCGTGGAGAACAAGCCGGAAACGCCGGTCGCAGTGGAGTAAACAACGATTTAGAATTGTCTCCGCTTCGCTCTGACAATCATAGCGGAAAAATTATTTTTAATTTGCAAAAAAAGAAAAGCCTGCGGGCTTTTCTTTTTTGTTTTTTCACGGGAGGAGTCGTAACGACAAACGGCATCTACTGCCGCTGGCTCCCTGTGGGAGCATCGCGCCAGCGGCGGATGCAGGGAGGAGCTGTTGGGGCAGCGGCCTGCAGGATGCGAGTGCCTCCCAAGGCACGAAGCAGACGCAGGGTGCCGCAACCCGTCGGCTCCAGCGCGTCGAAATCGCTGCGACCTTGCCGCGCTGAACACGCGGCATTTGCTTCGCAAACCGGTCTGCGGCTTAAAAGCCCCACTGGGGCTTTCATGCCCTCCGGGCACCGCCGTCCTTTCTGGTTCTCTTTTGTCCGTCAAAAGAGAACATCTTCGTCCGGTGAAGCATTTCCCAGAAAATCCGAAACTTTCCCTCTCTGTGCAGAAAACATTTCTTTCTCTCCACCGTTCTACACAAAAGGTTGCTTCTTGTCGAATTGACACGGAATCATTGACGAAAAATATTATTTTTTGTATACTAAGCTTGTCAGCATTGGCATGATTTTCCTGTTGTGTCATTGGCTGTCATTGCAGTGTAGCGCAGGCGTGCCCGGAAGGTGCAGCCTGCATGTCGCAAAGATGCCGTTTTGCGCGGCATTTTTTCACCAGTTTGCGATCATGAAAAAGGAGAATGGTATACTATGAAAAGCACCGGCATTGTCCGCGGCATCGACGCGCTGGGGCGCATTGTTCTGCCCAAAGAACTGCGCACCAACCTGCGCCTGGATACCGACACCAAGCTTGAGATCTTCGTGGATGGCGATGCCATCGTGCTCAAGAAGCACCGCCCCGCAGGCAGCTGCGATTTCTGCGGCGAGGTGGACGACGGTGCCGTCCAGTTTGCAGGTTACTGCATCTGCCCGGCCTGCCGCCGCAAGATCGGCGCGCTGTAATTCACACAAAGGAGGCTCCCTCATGAGTCCGATGATCGACTTCACGGTCCCCTCCACCGTTCCGGGGCGGACGCTGCACGCGTTCCGCTGTGTGCCGGAAGGTGAAGTGCGGGCCGTTCTTCAGCTGTCCCACGGCATGGTGGAGTTCATCGACCGCTACAAACCCCTGGCCGAGTACCTTGCCGGGCGGGGCATCCTGGTCACCGGCCACGACCATCTGGGCCATGGCGGGTCCATCCGCTCAAAGGACGACTACGGCTACTTCGCCGAGCCGGACGGCAACCGCGCCGTGCTGGCCGACCTGCACGCCATGACCGTGCGCACCAAGGAGCTCTACCCCGATGTGCCGTATTTTCTGCTGGGCCACAGCATGGGCTCCTTCTACGCGCGGCAGTACTTGTGCGAGTATGGCCGCGAGCTGGATGGTGCCATCATCATGGGCACCGGCTTCCAGCCCAAGGCACTGGTGCAGTTTGCCAAGACCACCTGCCGGGTGCTGGCCGCCTTCCACGGCTGGCACTACCGCAGCAAGCTGGTGGCGAACCTGTCCTTCCTGGGCTACAACAAGGGGCTGGAGGGCCGCACCACCCACGACTGGCTCAACCGCGACGCCGCCGAGGTGGACAAGTATCTGGCCGACGAGCGCTGCACCTTCACCTTCACGCTGAACGCCTACTATAGCATGTTCAGCGGCATCCTGCGTTTGCATGACCCGGCCTTCCTCGCGCAGATGCCCAAAGACCTGCCGCTTTTGTTCCTGGCCGGTGATGCCGACCCCGTGGGCGAGCAGGGCAAGGGCGTGCGCCGCGCCATCCAGAGCCTGGAAAGCGTCGGCGTGCAGAACATCGAGAGCAAGTTCTACCCCGGTGCCCGCCACGAACTGCTGGTGGAAACGAACCACCAGGAAGTATTCCAAGACATCGGCGACTGGCTGGAAAAGCAGTTTTCCCGCTGACGCCTGCATTCCCGCATCCTTATCCTGTCATCCCCTTCGGATGGCGGGATTTTTTGCGTCTTTTTGGCATTTTTTCGCTTTCGGCGGTTTTGCGGGCCGCACCGCATTTTGCGAATGTTTGTCTTGTTTTCTCCCCTTTCGTCGATTGGATTGACAGTTTTTCCAGAAAATGGTATGCAATAACTGTTCCAGCCCCGATGACAGAAGGGCGCGATGTGAAAAGTACCGTTTATCACGCTTTTATCGTGTGCATCTGATCAGCAAGGAGATGGATCGTATGACAAACAAAAAGTTCAAACTGGCCGCCATGTCGCTGGCCCTCACCGCCTGTGTGGCCGCCAGCCCGCTTTCCGCAGGGGCAGAAGCCCCCGAAGCCGCCGCCGATGTGCACAGCCCTCTGCCGCTGCCGACACTGCCACCGAGGACAAGCCGTCCCCGGAAACGGTTGCTGCGGAAGAACCCGCCGCCGAAGCTGCCGCGGACCCTGTGGAAGAAACGCCTGCCCAGAGCACCGAGGAACCTCCCGCTCAGGAGCCGGAAGCCGCCCCCGCCGGGGATGCGGCGGTCCTGCCTGCCCTGCCCGGGGCGCGCCCGGTGGTGGTGGACATGCCCGCTGCAGAAGCACCCGCAGACGCGGCCGGAGAGCCTGCGGAAGCGGCAGAAGATCCCAAAGATGCCGCCGATTCCGCTGAGGAAACAGCGGAGGATGCCGATGCTGCCGAAGACGCTGAAACGCCTGAGCCCCCAGAGATCGCCATTGCCCGCCCGGACGCCGCACAGCCTGCCGTGCAGCCCGGCATTGCCGCGCCCGCCATACAGCCCGGCGGCATCAGCGTGATGCTGCCCGGCGAGACCCGGCAGGTCGCCCTGAACACCCAGGCTTCCAACGAAGACGGCACCGTGATGGGCGATTTTGAAACGGTCGTGAAGAATGCCAAAGCCGGTCAGGAGATCATCCTGCAGGAAGACTACACCGGCAGCCTGACCATCTTTGACTGGATCCGGCTGAACCTGAACAAAAAGACCGTCACCGGCACCATTACCGTTGACCTGAGCGGAAAGAAAGCCGATGGCTCCCGCGGCACCGTCGAGATCGTGAACGGCACCATTACCGGCGGCACGGAGAGCGGCGTGAAGATCACCGGCGCCGAGGGCTCCGAGATTCTGCTGAAGGACCTCGCCATTACCGGCAACCGGAACGACACCTCCGGCTATGGCGGCGGCGGTGTCTGCGCGGACAGCGGCGATCTTACCATCGACCACTGCCGGATCACGGATAACACCGCAGCCAATGGTTCCGGCGGCGGCGTCAGCATGGGCGGCAAGCACGGCGGGACCGTCGAAAACGCTTCCCTCACCATCAAGGACAGCGTGATCTCTGGCAACACCAGCACTGCACAGGGCGGCGGTGTTTATGCTGCCGTCACCGACGGCTCGGTCTCCATCACCGGCAGCACCCTTTCGGGCAACAGCGCCACTGCGCAGGGCGGCGGCATCTCCGTTTCCGCTTCCGGCAGCACTGACGTCACCCTTTCGGGCAACACCATTCTGGAGAATACGGCCGGACAGGACGGCGGCGGCATTTATCTTTCCCGCCCTGAACAGAGCGAGACCGCCCCGGATACCACCATCTGCGGCAATACCATCCAGAAAAACAGCGGCAAAAATGGCGGCGGCATCTATATCCGCAACTCCATGCCCAACCGCACGATTGCGGGCAGCGTGACCAACACCGTTGAGCAGGAAGTGCTTGACATCGGCAGCACCGTCGTCATCTCCGGCAACACGGCCGGACAGCTGGGCGGCGGCATCTACGCCGACAACGGCGTTACGGTCCGGCTGGCCGGTTACCTGCTCAACAACCATGCCGGTACGGCCGGGGCTGACCTGTATCTGACGGCCGGTTCCGCCGAGGACAAGAACCGGAATGTGCTGATCCTGCGCCGGGTCAGCAAGGACGACGACTGGACACTGGTGGACTGCGGCCACACCATTGATGGCTGGTATATTGATGGCGACGAAGATGGAAACAATCGTTGGAATGCCGATGCCACCGTGGATGCGGACGGCAATGAGATCCCGAAGTTCATCATGAATCTGGACACTCTGCTGGATGGCTCGGACTATACGATCCTGCAGGATGAAAACGGAGATTATGTCATCACCGTCGGCGGCAAGGCCCTCGCCCTCAAGGCCGCCCACGCGGTGATCCCTCCGGAGCCCACCCCCGACCCGGAGCCGACGCCGGGCCCGAACCCCACGCCTGATCCCGAGCCGACCCCCATCACCCCGGAAACACCCGAGAGCCCGGAAGTGCCCGAGGCCCCCGGCGAGACCCCTGTGACTTCCATCAGCACGCCCACGCAGACCGTTGCCCCCAGCGGCACGCATCTGCCCCAGACCGGAACCAGCCTGTTCGCTGCCCTGGCCATGGCCCTGAGCGGCATCGCCCTCACCGCCGCCGGTGCCTGGGCCAGCCTGACCGGCCGCCGCTGCCGCCACTGAGCCTGCCCGGAGCCATTCCATCAAAGACACAAAAATCCCCCGGAACTGCGGTCCCGGGGGATTTGCTGTTTTTAGAAAACTTATGCTTTTTTCGGGGCGATCCAGCCGTCGATCACCTTCACCAGCGCCTTGCCGCGGCGGCCCAGGAGCTTGGGCAGCAGCACGCGGGCCATGGCCCACACACCGGCAAAGTTGTACAGGATGATGGCTGCGGTGATCAGGCCGGTCCACAGGCCGTAGAGCGGCGTCTCGGCCAGCAGCACGAAGGCCTCGAACAGCAGCGCCGCCGCATTGACGGCCACACGGCCCGGGTGCACATGCATCCCGATCATGCGGTGGGCGTCGATGGCGCGCAGGGTGAACACCAGCCCCAGACCCAGGAAGGAGGCGTAGGTCGCGCCCACAGGGCCCCAGGCTTTGATGAAGAAGTAGTTCATGATGCAGTTGCTGATGGCACCCGCCATCATGGTGATCATGCTGCGGGAAGACTTCTTGTTCACAACATACACGCTGTTCAGGAACTGGTTGAAGCAGCTGCAGGTGGAAGCCAGCACCAAAAAGGGCACAAAGTGCCAGGCATAGTAGTAGTTGGACTTCATCACGTGCATGACCGGGCGGCACAGCCAGATGATGCCCGCCGCGCAGCAGAACAGCACGCTGGAATAGGTGCGGAAAATTTTGGTGAAGAACTTTGCGCGGCCGTCTTCCTCGGTCACAGCAGAAAGCTGCCACGCGTCGTAGAAGATCAGGCCCAGGGTGGTCAGGATGGTGGGCAGGAAGTAGCCGGTGGAGAGCAGGCCGCTCCATGCGTTGCCGTCGCGGCCGTCCAGCCCGTTGCACATCTCACGCACGAAGAACAGGTCCGACGCGTTGATGATCCAGAAGCTGATCTGCGCCGGGATCATGGGCAGCGAGAAGCGCAGCATCTGCTTCCACAGGTCCTTGTTGAGACCCTTGAGCTCCACATAGTTCCACAGCTTGCCGGTGAACATGAGGAACAGCACGCTGACAAGGTCGCCGCTGATGATGGCCAGCAGGTAGCCGTTGGCCCCCCACTTGAAGCCCACCAGATACAGCACATAGAAGGCCATGGTGGCCACGGTGCACAGCACGCCGTCCACGGCCACCAGCTTGTTCCACTGGCGGCTGCGCACGAACTGGGTGCACAGCGTGCGCAGGCAGCTCATAAGCACATAGATGTAAATGAGCAGGCCGTACTGCGCCATATCGGGCAAAAACCGCGCCACGGGCCAGCACAGCACCAGAATGCCAAAGCCGCCCAGAATGGTGAGCAGGCCGTTGGTGAACACCTGCTTTTCGCTGTTGCCCTTGTCCAGACCAAAGCGGATGATGGCGTTGGACATGCCCATGGACACGAACGGGATGAGCAGGTTCGCGTACTGGCTCAGAATTTTGGAAAGGCCCAGGTCCGAGACCTCGGCCATGGCGTAGGTAAGGAACGGCTGAACGATCAACGTCAGCAGCTTCGACGAAAAGCTGCTGATTGCAAAGATCAGCGTGTTGCCGGCCAGTTTGGAATATTTATCGCCGGACTTATTTTCGTTTTCCAAGGGAACTCCCCTCCTGTTTTACTTCAAAAGATTCCGCCGGGCCTTCCAGTCCGGCAGCAGCTTTGCCACCTCGGCCCAGAAGGCCGGGCTGTGGTTCGGCTGCAGGAAGTGGCAGTATTCGTGCACCACCACATAAATTTGTGCCGCTTCCGGCTGGTTGTACAGCTGCAGCGCAAAGGTGATCTGCCGCTTTGCCATGTGGCACACGCCCCACCGGCTGGTCATGCTGCGCACCTTGATGGTTGGCTTCTGCCCGCCCAGCACCCCGGCAAAAGCCGGGTAGACTTTATCGCTCATGGCGGTAAAGTGGGCCAGCGCCGTCTCTTTGTCCGGCAGGGGCCGGGCGTCCTGCAGGCTGCGCCGCCGGGCACGGGCCTGTGCCTGCTGCACCCACGCGGCGCGTGCGGCCACAAAGTGGTCGGCCGCCTCTGCGCTCGTGCGCAGCGGGATGCTCACCGCCACAGTGCCGTCCTCCCGCACCCGGATGTTCAGGTTTTTCACCCGTTTGCGGGTCAGCTCATACCGGATGCCGCCTGCCGTGCGCAGCTGCGGCACGGGCTGCTGCTTCGCCACGGGGTCAGGATGCCTTTTTGGCGCGGTGCAGCACTTCCAGCGGCAGCTGGGCCAGCACCACGGCGGCAAAGATCAGCGCACAGCCAAAGGCTTCCCGCGCGGAAAGGCTCTGGCTGAGCAGCAGCCAGCCGCCCAGCGCACTGAACACGCTTTCGAGGCACATGATCAGGCTGGCGATGGCGGGGTTCAGGTCCTGCTGGCCTAAGATCTGCAGCGTGTAGGCCACACCGCTGGACAGCACACCGCAGTAGAAAATGGGCAGCGCGTTCTCGGCAAACTGTGCCGCCGTGGGCGCTTCGAACAGAAACGCCGCCACGGTGCTCTCCACCGCCACCACAAAGAACTGCAGCAGGCTCAGCCGCACGCCGTCCACCTGCGGGGCAAAGTGGTCCACCGCCATGATCTGGAAGCTGAACAGCACCGCGCAGCTCAGCAGCACCCAGTCGCTGGACTCGATGCTGCCAAAGCCGTTCTTCATGCACAGCAGATACAGGCCCAGCACGGCCACCACCATGCTCACCCACAGCTGTGCGCTGCCCCTGCGGCCCAAAAACAGGCCGAACACCGGCACCAGCACCACATACATGGCCGTCAGGAAGCCGGCCTTGGCCGTGGACGGGTTGAGGGTGATGCCGATCTGCTGGGCCGCGGACGCCGCGAACAGAAAGGTGCCGCACACAAGGCCCGCCGTCAGCAGCTTTTTCTTTTCTGCGGCGGTCTTGGGCTTTGCATCGGTGCCGTTTTTGCGGCGGATGGCGTCAAACACCAGCACCGTGGGGATCAGCACCACCACGGCAAGCCAGCTGCGCCCGGCCAGAAAGCTGTAGGCTCCCATGCCGGAACCGGCGCTCTGAGCCACAAAGGCCGTACCCCAGATAAAGGAGCACAGCAGCAGAAGCAGGGAATTTTTGGTCTGTGTCTTCATCAGCCGACACCCTCCACCTTCAGCAGGCCGTACAGGTAGTAGCGGCTGGAGTCATAGGAGATGGTCACCCGGTACTGCGCCGCCGGGTCCAGCCCGGAGACGGTGCAGGTGTAGTTCTGGCCGTCGGTCTTGATATAATAGGTGCTGTCCGGCACATACTCGGCACCGCCGTCCACCTTTTTCCACAGGGCCACCTTGAACTTCTGGGTGCCCTCGGCGGTGCCGCAGCCCATGATGTTCAGTGTGCCGGAGGGCACGGTAAAGTAGCTGGTCTGGCGGGTCCAGATGCCGTTGAACACCGCATACAGGGTGCCGTCCACCACGGCCGTGTCAAACTTGGCCGATGCGTCCGCGATGCCCTGAATGATCAGCTGATCACTGGTGGCGTCCGCCCAGCGGGTGGTGTCTTCTTCCTGCACCTGATTGCTGCTGCCGGTGACCTTCTGGGCCACATTTTTCAGCGTTTCCTTGCAGCCGGTCAGGCTCATGACCAGCACCGCTGCCAGCAGCAATGCCAAAAGCCGTTTTTTCATCTTCATAGCGTTCCTCACGAAGCAGATGCTTCCTTTTGTTTTCGTCCTCCCGCCCTGCATCTTCCGCCGGGCAGATACAGATATAGTATACCGCATTTTGCGGTGCGGTACAAGATATTTGTCCCGCGCCGCCGGGCAAGAAACGCCCCACCGGGGCTTTTCTTTTTGTGCGGTTTGCCGCCCGATTTTTCACTTTTCAGCCGTTCAGCGCCCGCAGGGCTTCGCACTCGGCGGCGGCCAGCGCCGGTGCCCCGGCCCCGAACAGGCTGCCGTAACGGTACAACGCCCAGCCGCCCGCGTTCTGCCCGCGCAGGTCCTCCACCTGCCGGGCCAGCGCGCTGCCGGTGCTCCAGCCGCTCACGCTGTCGGCGTTGGCTCCGCCGTCGCCCACGCCCACCCGGTAGGCCCCCAGCCCAAAGTAGAGGGCCACGCCCTCTGCCCGGGGGTAGGCCAGCCAGGCAGGCACGATGTTCTCAAAGGCGAAGCGGGTGCTGCCGCTCTGCAGCGTATAGCCGTAGCCCCAGTACACCTGCGGGCAGAGGTAATCCACTGCCTGTTCTTCGCCGCCGGACGCCAGCCAGCCGGTCACGTTGCTGTACTGGCCGTTGAGATCGTTGTCGGGATTCCCCTGCGGACTGATGCCGAACCGCAGCGTCGGGTCGGCGGCCTTCACGGTGCGGTACACCTTCCGCACCAGGGCGCTCACGTTCTCCCGCCGCCAGGCGGCAAGGTCGGCCGCACCGGACGCCGCAAACTGCGCCGCGTCGATGCTCTCCTCCGTGGTGGGGTAAAAGTAATCGTCAAAGTGGATGCCATCCACCGCATAGTTCTGCGCAAGTTCTGCCACGCCCTGCACCACATAGTCCGCCGCAGCGGGCTCGGCCGGGTTCAGGTAAAGCCCCTCTCCCACGGCGCAGACCCACTCCGGGTGAGTGCTGGCAAGGTTGTTCTCCGCCAGGTGCGGCGGCATGGCGGCCGACGACCGCAGCCGGTAGGGGTTCACCCACGCT
>ENA-UOJE01002571-UOJE01002571.1-human-gut-metagenome-genome-assembly--contig:-C23-NODE-2571-length-13515-cov-12.986701_pt1 | contig 13515 bp, 5 predicted proteins | sample MGYA00242341_ERZ723888 | MGnify/ENA metagenome assembly ERZ723888 | reverse complement strand
CTGCTCCCCATGCGGCCGAAGCCGCATGGGGAGCCCCCCAGCATTTCCCGGCAATTGGCCCCAGACAAACAATATGCTCGAAAATCGAACTTGGGAGGAACAATAAACCATGAAGCATGTGAAACAGCTGCTTTCTGCACTGCTTGTGCTGGCTGTTGTACTCTCGCTGCTCCCGGCTGGCGTTCTGAAGGCATCTGCCGCAGAAGCACCCGCAGCGCTGGGCATCGGCTACCCCACATTCAAGAACACAGAGCTTCTTGACGAGGTCTATGACCTGTCGAAGCTCGGTGTGTCCTATTCCGAAAAGGACATCATGATGGCGATCTATAAGCAGGATCTTGCCAATGGCGGCGACTCTTTCTATATGGACCGCATCCTCGCCCGTGAGGGCGTCTGCAACGGCAACGCCGGTTCGAACGGCAACGCCGACGGCAACACCTTCCTGACCCGCGGCCGCGCGCTGTATATGTACACGAGCAGCCCGTCCGTCATCGGCTTTGGCGGCAACACGGCTTATCATCAGCCGCTTGGCCGGGGCGATCTGGTCCGCGTTCTCTTCTCGAACGCCGACGGCAGGCTGACCACGAAGGAAGACACCAGCAAGCGCGTCAATGCGCCGAGTAACTGGTCCAGCACCTACTCTGTCGGCAGCAACCTGACGCTGGATGTCGTGAAGTTCATCCATCAGGAGAACGTCGCCGTCACGACGATGACGCTGACCAACAAATCCGCAGAGGATCAGGCAATTACGGTGGCAGCGGACTCCACCTTTGCGACGGAGCCCGGCAAGGTCACGGTCAATGGTGCAGAGCAGACAGAGCTGACCGGCACCTGCTCTTCCCCTGCAGGCCTTACTACCATCTATGCCCGCATGACCGGCGACGGTTTCGAGGCCGCTTCGTCCGACGACTATTGCTGGCTGTCCCGCGATGTCACCGTCCCCGCAGGCGGCAGCGTGGAGTTCAAGGTCGTCATGGCCTTCACGACGGAAGAAATTCCGGAGTCCACCGAGCAGTACCTCCGCTTCGCGGGCCTCGGCAATCTTGAGGCCGTCCGCGCGCAGAAGGCGGAATACAACCTCTACTGGGCGGAGAACCTGCCCTACATCGACGTGCCGAAGAAGGCCGTCCAGAAGGCGATCGATTATCGCTGGTGGCTGGAGCGCTTCAACTCGCTCGATGCCAACATCCCCGGCTATGACTATCAGTACCCCGTCACCATCGAGGGCGTCCTCGGCTACAACAACGCCATCATTCTGACGCAGCCGATGCACCTGCAGGATACGAAGTGGCTCCGCTCTCCGTATCTGGCTTACGGCCAGCTGCTGTCCGCGGGCAACTCCTCGCAGAGCAGCGCCTTCCTTGATAACCCCGGCAACCGCAACAACTGGAACAACCACTATGGTCAGTATCTGGCTGAGGCCGGCTATGAGGCGTTCAACGTCATCGGCGGCGGCGCGGAGCTCGCAGAGAACCTCGCGTACTACTTCGGCCACGATGCTACCGGCCAGCTGGAGCACTACGGCAACCACATTGAGGGCCGCGACCTCATCGCTTACCGCAACAACTACATGACCGGCAACGACGCCGATACCATCTCCATGCATGCTCCCGGCACCGGCACCTGGAAGGCACACGGCGAAAACGCCTACGTCTGGGCCGCTGCCGACGCCGCCGCGAAGCTCTATGAGCAGCTGGGCAACACCGAGCAGGCCAAGTATTACCGCGATCTGGCCGACAAGATCAAGGCCGACGTCCTCGAGCTCATGTGGTGCGAGGAGTGCAAGAAGTTCGAGACCTATGCCGTCCGTCCGACCGGCACACAGCATAACGCTAACCAGCCCAACCTCGTCAAGTACACCGAGTCCAACAACTACAACTACTTTGCCGTGGGCCTCGTCCCCGACGATGCCGCTTCCGTCACGAAGTACAAGGAAGCCCTCAAGGCCTTCTCCAACGGCAAGGAGTTCCCGATCTTCCCGTTCTACACCGCCAACCAGGTCCACAACCAGGAGGTCAGCGGTTCGAACAACTTCTCGAACATCAACTTCACCGTGCAGCTCCGTCTGTATGAGTCCGCTCTGCGTACCTATGACAAGGAGCAGACCTACATCACCGACGACATGCTCGCCATGATGGCCGAGTGGATGGCATGGAACGTCTACCCCGATGCAGGCGACATCCGCTATCCGAACAACAACGAGTTCCACAACATCGACGGCAGAACCTATGAGAACTACTATCGTTCCTGGATCTACCACAACATCCTCGGCAACTACACCTACCTCTTCATCGAGGACATGGCCGGTATCCAGCCGCGTGCCGATGAGAAGATCGAGCTGAGCCCGATCGACTTCTCCTATGACCACTTCATGGTCAACAACGTCCGCTATCATGGTCATGACCTGACGGTCGTGTGGGATAAGCCGGACGACGGCAAGACCTGGTACAACGAGTGCCCCGAGGGCTACTCCCTGTACATCGACGGCACGCTGGCCTTCACCCTGAAGGATCTGGCCCATGTCGTCTATGACTCCGCCACGAAGGAAATCTCCTTCCCCGACGGCGCTGTCGAGATCGTCACCAATAACGGCGGCGCTGCCATCCCCACCGCGATGAACACCGCCATCACCGAGGAGAAGGTCCTCAACATGCTGGAGAAGTCCGGCGTGCACGGCATGACGAACCTCGCCGAGGGCGCGGAAGTCACCGCAACCTTCACGCCGGACAAGGCCCGTGCAGCCTCCTGGGCAGAAAAGCACCGCGCCGACGGCAGCGACTCCACCTCCAAGGCAGTCAACGAGACTGTGCCCGATCCGCAGGCAGTTGTGGACGGCACGACCGTCGACATGCCGTTCTGGGGCAACTACGGCAGCGTGAACGAGCGCGACAGCCTGACGCTGAAGCTCTCCTCCAAGCAGACCGTGGACATGGCGACGCTGTACTTCTACAACGACCGCCAGACGAACGGCTACTCCGAGCCCTCCAAGTTCGCAGTCGAGTACTGGGACGGCGAGGCCTGGCAGGCCGTCCGGCAGCAGACCCGTACCCCGTCCGCTCCGCGCGCGAACTACAACGCCGTGTACTTCGCACCGGTCGAGACGGATCAGTTCCGCTTCACCTTCACCAACAAGGACAAGGGCTTCACTGCCGTGACCGAGATCCAGCTCTTCAACGAGGGCGGCGACCGCGATCATCCCGCGCAGAACACGGCTCCGTCCGTCAAGCTCGCGGAAGACACCTCCATGACCGGCAACCTCTACACTACCCTGAAGGCGACCTGCACCGACGACGGCCTGCCCTATGACAAGGACATGAGCTACGCCTGGGAGCTTGTCTCCGCTCCGGAGGGCGCCGAGGTTATCCTGAGCAGCGCCAACAAGCCCACCACGACCATCTCCGGCTCCGTGGAAGGCGAGTACACCGTTCGCTTCACCGTCAGTGACGGCGAGCTGAGCGCGACTGCCGAGCTGACCGTCACCCTGAAGCAGGGCGCAGCGGGCGGCCTCGGTGAGGACGTCGCTCCGGACGCCGCTTCCGTCGAGAGTGACTACACCTCCAGCTGGGAGAACCTGAACGGCATCAACAACCCGGGCTTCGAGCCGACCAGCTCCAACGTGGGCGCCGGCAAGGGTTGGGGCAACTGGCCTCAGAGCGCCGGCTCCGAGCACTATGTCGGCTATACCTGGGATGAGGCCGTGACCGTCGGCGGCGCGGACATCTATTGGTATGACGACGGCGGCGGAACGCAGGTCCCGTCCAAGCTGCGCATGCAGTACCTCGATGCCAGCGGTACCTGGCAGGATGTCAACATCACCACCCCGTTCGAGAGCAGCATTGCAAAGAACAAGTACAACCGCATTGAATTCGACCGCGTTACCACCACCCGCCTGCGCCTGTATGTGACCGTCCGTTCCGGCGCGCAAGCAAACGGCATCTACCGTTTCAAGGTCTATTCCTCCGTTGACGTCGCTTCCCTGAACGAGGTCTTCCTCGCCACGAAGCCCGGCGTCATGCCCACGCTGCCCTCCAACGTCACGGCAGTCACCTCGGACGGCGCGCTCATCAGCGTCCCCGTTACCTGGGAGACCCTGACGGCTGACATGATCGCCACCGACGGCGAGGTCAAGCTCCGCGGCGTGAACAACTCCACCGGCAAGATGACCACCTGCACCATCTATGTCCGCAGCGACATGGATAAGGCCACCATCACGAGCGTCGAGCCCGTTGAGGTCACGACGACGCAGGGCATCGTCCCGACGCTGCCGAAGACCGTGAAGGTCGGCTACAACAACGGCGCGTTCGACAACCAGACCGTCAAGGTCACCTGGCCCGCCATCACGGCTGCCGAGCTGGCCAATGTCGGCGACGTGAACTTCGAGGGCGAGGTCGAAGGCACCGCCACGAAGGCCATGCTGACGATCCACGTGCTCAAGGCCCCGGACGACCCCGCTGTCGTTGCGGTCAAGGAGCTCATCGACGCCATCGGCGAGGTAACGCTCGAGAGCGGCGACGCCATCGACGCTGCCCGCACCGCCTATGACAAGCTGCCCGAGGCCAAGAAGGTGCTTGTCGACAACTACGAGAAGCTGACTGCGGCAGAGGAAGCTTACACCGCCCTGGTCGACGCCGCTGCCGCAAAGGCTGTGGATGACCTGATCGACGCCATCGGCGAGGTCACGCTTGAGAGCGGCGACGCGATCAAGGCTGCCCGCGCCGCCTATGACGCCCTGACCGACACGCAGAAGGAACTGGTCAAGAACTACGAGAAGCTGACTGCGGCAGAGGAAGCTTACACCGCCCTGGTCGACGCCGCTGCCGCAAAGGCTGTGGATGACCTGATCGACGCCATCGGCGAGGTCACGCTTGAGAGCGGCGACGCGATCAAGGCTGCCCGCGCCGCCTATGACGCCCTGACCGACACGCAGAAGGAACTGGTCAAGAACTATGAAAAGCTGCTCGCTGCCGAGGAGCTGTATGAGGAACTGACGGCATCGGCTGCGGCAATCGCTCAGAAGGCCGCTGAGGAAGCCAAGCAGGCGCAGGAAGAGGCCGAGGCCGCGCAGAAGGCCGCCGAGGAAGCCGCTGAGGCCGCCAAGGCCGCGCAGGAGGCCGCCGAGGCCGCCGCTGCCAAGGCCGGCGAGAACAACGCCGCTGCCGAGGAAGCCCGCAAGGCTGCTGAAACCGCGCAGGCCGCTGCCGAAGCCGCACAGGCCAAGGCCGAAGAGGCTCAGAAGAAGGCTGAAGAGGCCAAGACCGGCGCCGAAGCCGCCCGGAAGGCTGCCGAGGAGAACAACGCCGCCGCTGCCGCCGAGGCTGCGAAGGCTGTTTCCGAAGCCCTGAAGGCTGCCGAGGAGGCTGGCCGCTCCGCGCAGAGCGCCACGCAGGCTGCTCAGAGCGCTGCGCAGGCTGCCGAGAGCATGCTGAAGGCGCAGGAGGCTCAGGCCGCCGCCGAGGCTGCCCAAGCTGCCGCTGAGGCCGCGCAGGCCAAGGCCGAAGAGGCGCAGAAGAAGGCCGAGGAGGCCGCCGCTTCCAGCGCCGAGGACAAGGCTGCCGCCGAGAAGGCCGCTGAGGAGGCCAAGGCTGCCAAGCAGGCTGCCGAGGATGCAAAGGCCGCTGCCGAGGACGCCAAGGCCGCTGCCGAGCTCGCGCTCGAGGCTGCCAAGAAGTCCGAGGTCGAGGCTGCCGCCTCTGCCGCCGAGGCTGCCGAGTATGCCCGCCAGATGGCCGAGACCTATCAGAAGGTCGTCGAGATCAAGGCGGAGCTGATCAGCTATCTGGCCGAGGCTCAGGCCGCTGCCGAAAAGGCGGAGGCGGAGCGCAAGGCCGCCGAAGAGGCCCGCAAGGCTGCCGAAGAGGCTGCCCTCGCCGCTTCGAAGTACACCGCAACGTTCGAGCTGGCACAGCTCCTGCACGAGAGCGAGACCCTGACCGGTCACGCCCGTGAGGACTATGCCAAGGTCATCGAGGACGCCAAGGCCGCCATCGAGGCTGCCAAGACGCCCGAGGAGGTCGACGAGATCCTTGCGGCCGCACGCGAGGCCCTCAAGACCGCAGGCTGCCCGAGCACGAACTTCACCGACGTGGAGGAGAATGGCTGGTATCATACCGGCGTCGACTTCATGGTGAGAAACGGCTTCATGAACGGCGTCGCGGACGATGCGTTCGACGTCGACGGCAACCTGACCCGCGCCCAGCTCGTGACGATCCTCTATCGCATCGCGGGCGAGCCGGAGAGCACGGCCACGAACCCGTTTGCCGACGTGGCATACGGTCAGTGGTACACGAACGCTGTCATCTGGGCAGCGGAGAACGGCATCGTCAAGGGCGTGAACACCACGACGTTCGCCCCGAACGACCAGATCACCCGTGAGCAGATCGCGACGATCCTCTTCCGCTATGCCAAGGCGGAGAAGGTCGAGGGCAAGCTCGCCGGTTTCCCGGATGCCGAGAAGGTCTCCGATTATGCCGCCGACGCCATGGCGTGGGCAGTGGAGCAGGGCCTCATCAACGGTATCTCCGAGAGCGACGGCAAGACCTACCTCGCCCCGCAGGAGACCGCGACCCGCGCCCAGATCGCCGTCATTCTGATGCGCTATCTGACAGCGGAGAACTGATCCAAAAAAATCCCTGCCCGCCGATGCGGGCAGGGGAGGAGCCGCCCACCCGGGCGGCTCCTTTTTGACTTTTGCGGCGCGCGGTCGATCGTACCCTTATTGTAGGGGAGCGGCATGCCGCTCCCGGCGCTGCACTGCCGATTCGCACAGGCTATCGCTAAAACGGCGATGGCTCCCGATTTGTCATTGCGAGGGCGCTTTGCGCCCGTGGCAATCTCGTGCAGGCAGTTGCGTTTTCGCCGGGAGTGTCCTGTTATCCGGCCGGGTACTGCGAGATTGCCACGTCGCTTCGCTCCTCGCAATGACACATCAGGAAGCATGGCGCAGGAAACGGTACACTGCACCGAATTGGTGCTGCTTTTGCCGCTTCGCGGACGGGCGAGGCATGCCCCGCCCCTACCATGAATGACCCAGAATGACCCAATACAGACGCAAAAAACCGGCGCAGGGGGGACCTGCGCCGGTAGGGGATATCTTCAGGATCAGGCAAGGCGGAAGCGGAGCATATTCCACGAGGCGGCAGGGAGCTCCGGGGCTTCTGCGCCGACGGCGACCTCGCGCGGCAGAGCGGGCTGGGCGTCTGCGGTGTTCTCGGAGTCCAGCGAGGGAGCGGTCAGCGTGACATGCTGCTCCAGCACGGCGTTCAGGCCGTCGAGCTCCAGCGTCATGGCCTCGTCGAGGCTTTTGTTCACGGCAAAGACCGTCACATGCGTGCAGTCCTCGGAGAGCACGGCGGAGCTGGAAAGGTACGGGGCCTTCGGGCTGACGCCGCAGGCATAGGTCGGGACCTCGACCTCCTGCTGCAGGGCCGCGCCGCGGCCGAACTGCGAGCCATAGAGGAACGGCCAGTACGTCGTCTGCGCCCAGGCGCGGCCGCCCGGCTCGGTCATAATGGGGGCCAGCGCATTGACGAGCTGGGCCAGGCAGGCGACCTTCACGACGTCGGCGTGGTTGAGCAGGGTGTTGAGCATGCTGCCGACGAGCAGGGCGTCTGCAAAGTCGTAGTTCTCCTCTTCAATGGGGCGGGCGACCGTCCACTTCTCCGGCACCCTGCCGTTCTTGGCATAGTGATACCAGACGTTCCACTCGTCGAACGACAGACCGATATGCTTGTCGCTGCCGACCTCGAGGCGGATCTTTTCGCAGATGGCGGCGACCTCCTGAATGAACTCGCCCATCTCCTCGCTGCGTGCAAGGAAATTCATGACGTCGCCCTCATGGTTCGTATAATACTGATGGAGCGACAGATAGTCGACGTAGGGATAGCTCTGGCGGAGGACCTCCTCTTCCCAGGTGCCGAACGTCGGCATCGTGCGGTAGGAGCTGCCGCAGGCGACGGTCTCAATGGTCGGGTCGAACATCTTCATGAGCTTGGCCGTCTCGCAGGCGATGCGGCCGTATTCCGTGGCCGTCTTCGAGCAGATCTGCCAGGGACCGTCCATCTCGTTGCCGAGGCACCAGAGCTTGACGTTATAGGGGGCCTCGCGGCCGTTTTCGCGGCGCTTGTCCGCCCAGTAGGTGTGCATGTCGCCGTTGCAGTATTCCAGCAGCTCCACGGCGTCCTTCGGGGTGCCGGTGCCGAGGTTCACGGCCATCATCGGCTGCGCGCCGATACGCTCGCACCACTGCAGGAACTCGTCCGTGCCGACCTGATTCGGCTCAATGGCGCTCCACGCCATGTCGGGGCGGACGGGACGCCTGTCCTTCGGGCCGATGCCGTCGCGCCAGTCGTAGCCGGAGAGGAAGTTGCCGCCCGGATAGCGGATCTGCGTGACATGCAGCGGACGGATGAGCTCTTCCACGTCGCCGCGGAAGCCGAAGGCGTCGGCAGTCGGGTGACCCGGCTCATAGATGCCGGTATAGACGGCGCGGCCGAGATGCTCGATGAACGAGCCAAACACGCGGGGATCGATGGGGGAGATGATGCAGTCCTTCTGCAGTCGGATGCGAGCTTTCATGAATTAACCTCCTGTGGATTCTCGTTTGATGATCGTACATTCCAGCATGATGTCCTTCTGCGCCGGATGCTTGCCGGAGAGCATGTCCAGCAGGGTGTGGCCCGCGCTCTGGCCCATCTGGAACAGCGGCAGGGCGACGGTGGAGAGCGACGGGCGGCAGACGGAGCTGATCTCACGGTTATCGTAGCCGATGAGGAAGATGTCCCTGCCGACCTCGATGCCGTTCTGGTTGCACCAGTCGATCACGCCGGTGCCGACAAGGTCATTCTGGGCGAAAATGGCCTTTGCGCCCGCACGGATGAGCTCGCCGCCGAGACGGTAGCCGGAGTCACGGTCCCAGTCACTTGCGCGGACGAGGGAAGAGTCATAGGCTACGCCGTGGTCGTGCAGGGCCTGCAGGAAGCCGTTGGCGCGGCGCAGGGTGTGCACGGAGTGGATGGGACCCGTGATCATGCCGATGTGCTCCGACGTGTGCTCCAGCAGAGTGCCCGTGGCCTCATAGGCGGCAAGACGGTCATCATAGCCGACGCAGGGCACGTCCTGATCCTCGCAGGTGCAGTAAACGCACACGTACGGGATATGGGCATGCGCCTTCAGCGATGCGACAAGGTGGCTGTGACAGCCGATATAGATGATGCCCGCGACCTGCTTGGACAGCAGATCGTTCACGGCGGAGCGAACGAGCACGTTGCTCTCGGGATAGTCCCAGGGATTGTCGTGGTAGCGCTTGTTGAAACGCAGATTGCTCAGAATATAATGATAGTTCAGCGTTTCGCATACGGAGGCGACGCCGTCGACGATCTCCGGCGTGTTGAAGACGGTCAGGTCCTCCGTGATGATGCCGATGGTGCGCGCGTCGCCGAGCTTCAGCGAGCGGGCGTTGAGATTCGGACGATAATTGAGCTGGTCCGCGATCTGCAGAATTCGGTCGGCCGTCTCCTGCTTGACGCCGGATTTGTTGTTCAGGACCTTGGAGACCGTTGCGATGGATACACCGGCTCGGTCCGAGATCTCGCGAATGGTTGCCATGAAATGGTTCACCTTCTCTGGTAATTTACAATGCGAAGCGTTGATATAATCATATCATACCGTACGAAAAACAGCAAGAGCTAAACGTTTTATTTCGGGGAAAATGCTAAATTTGACGCAAATTACAGGGAAATCCCGCGTGCTGCACATTTTTTGGCTTACATGCAGTCCGGAACGGCTGCAGACCGGCAGATGCGCAGCTTGATCGTTGTGGATTCTGCACAAAAAATAGTCGGGAAAGTTGTATAAACTCACGATTCTGTAATTCTGCCTTTACAAATCCGAAAATTATGATATAATCAGGTCAGAAAAAGTTAAACGTTTAAATCACCGGACGCCAATTGCGGCTTCGGCACGCGGCGACCGACGACGGGATTCCGCGTTTTCTTTTCTGATTTCTTCTTAAACGTTTAACCACCAATGGAGGTTCCACATTATGGCAAGCAAGATCACGATCCCCGATTTGAAAAAAATTAGAGTAACGGATCCGCTGTTCAGCCATTACGCGGGCATGGTCGCAAAGAAAATGATCCCCGTGCAGTGGGAGATCCTCAACGGCAAGCAGGGCCAGAGCCGCTGCTTCTGCATTGATAATTTCCGCATCGCCGGCGGCACGCTCCAGGGCGAGCACCGCGGCGTCGTGTTCGGCGATACGGATGCCTATAAATGGCTCGAGGCAGTCGCTTATTGCGCAAATAACGGCGAAACAGAGTATATTCCCGAGGCTGACGAGCTCATTGAGATCATCGGCCAGGCCCAGCAGCCGGACGGCTACCTGAACACCTATTTCACGGTCTGTCATCCCGAGCTCCGCTGGAAGAACCTCACCGAGGGCCACGAGCTCTACAGCGCAGGCCATCTCATCGAGGCCGCCGTCGCCTACTATAACGCGACCGGCAAGCGCCGCCTGCTCGACATCGCCGCAAAGTTCGCAGATCTCATCTGCCAAACCTTCGGCGACGGCGAGGGGCAGATCCCCGGCTATCCCGGCCATCAGGAGATCGAGCTTGCCCTCGTGAAGCTGTGGCGCGTGACCGGCGAGGAGCGTTACCTGAAAACGGCCCGCTTCTTCCTGGACTGCCGCGGCCGCACGCCGAACTACCTGCTGCGCGAGATGAATGACCCGAACCACAAGGTCATTTTCCCCGAACTGCGCAACTACGATCCCTCCTACTCCCAGTCGCATGTGCGTCCCGTGGAGCAGAAGACAATGGAGGGTCACGCGGTCCGCGCCATGTACCAGTGCAGCGCAATGGCTGATCTGGCCGATATCCAGCAGGACGAGGCGCTGCGCAGCGCCTGCCAGACGCTCTGGGACAATGTGACGAAGCGCCGCATGTATATCACCGGCGGCATCGGCTCGTCCGGCCTGCTCGAGCGCTTTACCGTGGATTACGACCTGCCGAACGACCGCATGTACTGCGAAAGCTGTGCGTCCATCGGTCTGATGATGTTTGGCCAGCGCATGGCGGCCATGCTCCACGATGCCTCGTACTACGAGACGGTGGAGCGCGCCCTGTGCAACACGGTGCTCGGCGGCGTCAGCGCTGCGGGCGACCGCTACTTCTACGTCAATCCGCTGGAGGTCTGGCCTGCAAACTGCAAGGACCATACATCTATCGAGTATCTCAAGCCCGTCCGCCAGCCGTGGTTCGAGGTTGCCTGCTGCCCTGCGAATATCGCCCGCACGCTTGCCTCCCTCGGCCAGTACATCTATGCGGTCGATGAGCGCAGCATTTATGTCAACCTGCTGATCGGCTCGACCATCGAAACGACCCTGCGCGATACCGATATCCGCGTTGAGCAGCGCAGCGGCCTGATGAACGGCGGCGCGCTGGAGCTGGATGTCCGCTCGAGTGGCACGCATCCCATCGTTGTGCGCCTGCGTCTGCCGAAGTGGATCGAGGCTCCCGTCTTCCGCCTGAACGGCGAGGAAATCCAGCCTGCGGTCGAGAACGGCTATGCCGTACTGGCCGTGAACTGCGCAGGAGAGCATCACTTCACGCTAAGCGGCTCGGTGCCCGTGCACCGCTGCGCCGCAAACCTGTGTGTTCGCGCCGATGTCGGCCGCGTCGCACTGCAGAAGGGCCCGTTCGTCTACTGCTTCGAGCAGCAGGACAACGGCGAAAACCTCGCGGCCCTGCGCATGGCGCCGGATGCCGCCGTTGAAGAGAAGGTGCCCGCCGAGGGCCTGCCCGGCAACCTGCCGGAGCTGGACGTGAACGGCTGCCGGATCGTGTCGACCGGTGTGGACGACGCTGAGCTCTATGCCGACTGCGCACTGCGCACCGAGCCGTGCATGCTGCACGCCGTTCCCTATGGCCTGTGGGGCAACCGCACGCCCGGCGAGATGCGCGTCTGGGTCGACACCACAATTTCGTAATTATATGCAGCAGGAAGCTGCTATAATAAAAATCATGAAATGAAGAAAGGAACCTGAACCATGAAGAAGATCATCGCGCTCCTGCTGTGCCTCCTGATGATCGTTGGTATGGTCGCCTGCGCAACCAACACCGATAACAACGATCAGACCGACGGCTCTCAGGACACCACCCCCGCCACGGAGAACTCCGATTCCTCCGATGACACCAACGGCAATGACGGCGACGTCGTCACCATCACCTACTCCTATTGGGGCACCCCGGACGAGGCTGCCAGCGTGCAGGCCGTCGCCGACAAGTTCCACGAAGAGTATCCGAACATCAAGGTTGAGGTCATGGCGATCCCCAACGAAGAGTATGTCACGAAGCTGAACACCATGGCTACCGCGGGTGAGCTTCCCGACTGCGGCATCATGAACGAGTCCGGCGTTCTGGACTTCGCTTCCGACGGCCTGCTGTACGACATCTCCGCCATGTACGAGGGCGCCGACTCCATGCCCCTTGATTCCATCACCTTCAAGAGCGAAGGCAAGCCCGTTGCTTACTCCGCTGCGAACGAAGTCCTGTCCCTGTACTACAACAAGGACATGTTTGATGCCGCCGGCCTGGACTATCCGTCCGCTACCGAGGCTATGACCTGGGACGAGTTCGTCACCCTGGCCAAGACCCTGACCCTCGACGCCAACGGCAACAACGCCCTGAGCCCGGATTTCGACAAGGAAAACATCAAGCAGTACGGCTGCGTCGTTGACAACTGGACCTGGCAGCTTGAGGTTTGGGCACTGTCCAACGGCGGCCGCTGGTTCACCGAGGACGGCTCCGCCTGCACCATCAATGACCCGAAGGTCATCGAGTCCATCCAGAAGGTCGCTGACCTGACCCTCGTTGAGAACTGCATGCCTTACAATGCAGGCCTCGAGGACAACGGCATGCAGCGCTCCCTGCTGACCGGCACCGTCGCCATGGCGACCGCTGGCGCATGGAACGTCGGCACCTGCCTTGCCACCGCCCGTGACGAAGGCCTGAACTATGGCGTCGCCCGTCTGCCGAAGATGGTCAACGAGGTCACCATCTGCACCGGCGGCCCGCAGGTCGTCTTCTCCCAGACCAAGCATCCGGAAGAGGCCATGACCTTCATCAAGTGGTACATGAAGGAAGAGAACAGCTGGGACAGCCTGATCGCCACCGGCATCTGGATGCCCATCCTCGAAGAGTACTACACCGATGAGACCCTCACCAACAAGTGGATCGACAACCCCAACTTCCCGGATCATGACGAGTACAAGGGTGCTGTCGTTGACTACGCAAGAGATTGCGCTGAGTCTACCTGCTGGTACTACATCCCGCACACCACCGAGTTCATCGAGCTCCTCCGCACGGTCCTCGGCCCGGTCTGGACCGGCGAGCAGACCGCTGAGCAGGCGATCACCGAGAACTACGACGCACTGAACGCAGTGTTCATGGGCGAGTAAGCAGAACCCTCTGACTGATATATGAAACCCCGGTTTTGGCCCGACGCCCCGCGCGGCGG
>ENA-UOJE01002568-UOJE01002568.1-human-gut-metagenome-genome-assembly--contig:-C23-NODE-2568-length-13526-cov-5.501151_pt1 | contig 13526 bp, 9 predicted proteins | sample MGYA00242341_ERZ723888 | MGnify/ENA metagenome assembly ERZ723888 | reverse complement strand
CCTTGCGAAGCTCAGCGCTTCCACCGCCTTAGAGGAGTATCTGGGGAAGCTTATTCCTATGCACATGTCCTTGTCGCTTATGCGCAGCATCGTTTCATATACGGTACTGTTGACGATGCATACATCGTCCAGTATGAAGTTGAGATAATACCCCAGGAATTGTGCTAACGGCGCCGCACTCTTTATACCTACAACATAGATCTTGCGCGCCTTGAGCATGTAGTCTATGACGGTATTGAAGGTAGCGGTATTTACCGACTCTATAGTGGATCTGATATTGCTTATATCTGATTTCAATACAGTGGAAAGGACCTCGTCCTGAGAAAGATCCGATGTGAGTTGTATACGCTGGACCGTAGTAAGACGGTTGCGTATCATTTCCTGAAGGGAGCGCTGGAGCGCAGGATATCCGTCATAACCCAAAGCATATGCAAAGCGGACAACCGTAGATTCGCTTACGCCTACAGTGCGGCCCATCTTCGATGCGGTAATGAACGCCGCCCTGTCGTAATTGTCTATTATGTAGTTGGCAAGCAGCTTCTGCCCCTTGCTGAAAGAATTGTAATGCTGGTTTATCCGTGTGAGCAAATCCACGTTTTCCATGTTGATACCGACCCCTTCTTAGTCTGTTTCTTATTTATTCAGCCGCTTCAGCGCGGCGTAATCCGTAAAATCTGTAAGTATTGGCGTAACGGAAACAAAGCCTTCGGCCGTCCAGCGCTCGTCGTTGTCAGCCTTCATATCTCCGTCATACTCCGTCCGCATAGGCCACCAGTAGTATTCGCATCCACGTGGATCAACCCGTTTTTCAAATGGTGAATAGTATGTCCTTTTTGAAAGACCGGTAAACTTTATGCCTTTCAGCTCGCCGTAGGCAATGTCGGGCACATTGACATTATAAAGTAGGCTGCCGCTGGCGATAAAGCCGTCAAACAGCTCTGCCGCCACCCTTGCCGGCACCGAAAAATCTTTAGACGTAAGGTTGCACATCGATACTGCCATTGAAGGTATACCCATTAACGCCCCTTCCTTTGCCGCAGATACCGTGCCCGAATAATGTATATCCATGCCCAGGTTATACCCGTGGTTCACTCCGGTTATAATTGCATCCGGCTTGAAGTTCAGCGCCTTGCAGCCTATTATCACGCAGTCCACCGGTGTGCCGTTTACCCTGTAAGCCTCTATATTATCAAAGCCGGAAAGTTCTGTCTTATGTATCCTGAGTGGCGACGTAAGATTTATAGAATGGCTGGCACCGCTGCGCTCATGATCCGGAGCGACGACCATCACCTGATGCTTCTTTGAAAACTCCGCTGCAATGGCCTTGATGCCTGCGGCGTATATACCGTCATCATTTGCAATAAGTATTCTCATTATTTGCATCTTTCCTTGTATTTGTGAAAAAGCCATCGGCTTTCAGTTGCAATTATTGTACCAAAAAGCGTTTATTTTGGCAATATAAAAGCATTAGATGAAAGAGCTGCATTATATATTTCATAAGTAAGCATTATGCAACACTTCCTGCTATAATTCTTTTCTATACAAAACGGTCGCAGAGCGTTATGCAACGAAGCCTTTGAGGTATCCTTTGAGTATATAGAAGCCCCGTTTGTTGGAAAGTATATAATACTTTCCAACAAACGGGGGACATTTCATATTTCCAGGCTTTGTTGTTTGCTCCGATGCGTTCGAAGAAGATTATTCTTCCTCGTCCTCTTCCTTCTGGGCGTTCTCGATAATCTTCTTTGCCTCGAAAGCGGGGACGTCCTCGTAGCGTACGAACTGGCTGGTAAAGGAGCCGCGGGCCTGAGTCATGGAACGCAGGTCGGTAGCATACTTGAACATCTCAGAGAGAGGAGCTTCTGCTACTACTTCGGTACCTTCCTCACAGGGGTTCATGCCGAGCACACGGCCGCGACGGCTGGACAGATCACCCATGATGGCGCCGGTATACTCGTTGGGAACGGTGATGTTGTACTGATAGATGGGCTCTATCAGGGCAGGCTGTGCTTTGGCGCAGGCTTCCTTGTAAGCAAGACGTGCGGCGCTCTTGAATGCAACTTCCTTAGAATCCACGGGGTGATACTTACCGAAGAACAGAGTAGCCTTTACTCCTATCATAGGATAACCGGCAAGCACGCCGTGCTTCATGGCCTCGCGGGTGCCCTTTTCGACCGCGGGGATATATTCCTTAGGAACTACGCCGCCGACGATGGCGTTGACAAACTCGAAATCCTCGCCGTTGGTGAGGGGCTCAAAGCGCATGTTGACCACGCCGAACTGGCCGCTGCCGCCGGTCTGCTTCTTATGCTTACCTTCAGCCTCTGCGGTTCCGCGGATAGTCTCACGGTAAGGAATGCGGGGATCGGATATCTGAGCCTCTACGCCGGTCTTATTCTTCAGCTTTGCGCAGAGAACATCAATATGCACCTCGCCCAAACCGCAGAGCAGCATGTCGCCGGTCTCGGCATTCTTCTCGAGGGCCATGGTTGGATCTTCTTCGAGCAGCTTGTTAAGGCCGGCAAAGACCTTATCTTCTTCGCCCTGCTTCTTGGCGGAAACGGCCAGCTTGATGCAGGGATCAGGGAATTTGATGGCTTCAAACTGCACAGGTGCGGAAGCGTCGCACAGGGTGTCGCCGGTAGCGGTATACTGAAGCTTGGACAGTACGCCTATATCGCCAGCGATGAGCTTATCGACGGGAGTGACCTTCTTGCCGCGCATAATGCCAGGGGCAGAGGGCTTCTCGGACTTCTCTTCACGGGTATTGTACGGAGCAACATCTGCGCTGAGAACGCCGCTGTATACTTTAAGTATGGAATACTTGCCGAACTGGTCAATAACGGTCTTGATGACCTGAGCCGCAAACTTGCCGTCCTGCTTCACTTCGACTGCATCTCCGGTCTTGGGATTGACGGCTTTGGGAGCCTTAGCCATGGAGGCGGGAGGCATGTACTTGACAAGATTGTCCATCAGGGTGCATACGCCAATATTGGGCTGTGCGGCGCAGCAGCAAACAGGGGTAATGTCGCCGCCCAGAATACCGTTGTTCAGGCCGGAGATTATCTCCTCGCGGGAGAGCTCCCCTTCCTCAAAGAACTTCTCCATAAGGGCTTCATCCGTCTCGGCGGCTGCCTCGGTGAGGGCCTCGTAGACTTCCTGCGCCCGTGCGGCCAGATTGGCGGGGATATCACAATCCTTCTCGCCCTTGCCATCGTACTTTTTGGCAATCATATGAACGGTGTCCACATAGCCTACCAGCTTGCCGCCTTCCATTATGGGCAGCTGAATCGGAACTACGCTGGGACCGAACTTTTCGTTCAGCTCATTCATGACCTTATCGAAGTTGGCGTTTTCGCGGTCCATCTGATTTACTACGATCATGCGGGCCTTGCCGGACTTCTTGCACATATCCATGGCCTTCTCGGTGCCTACAACGGGGCCGGATACGGCGCCGACGACGATCAGAGCGGAGTCAGCCATTGCCATTGCCGCAGTAACTTCACCGTAAAAATCGAAGAAACCGGGAGCGTCTATAATATTTACCTTTACGTCCTTCCACTCGTAAGGAGCAAGAGCACAGTTGATGGAGATAGTGCGCTTTACTTCCTCGGGATCGTAGTCGGTAGTGGTGGTTCCGTTCTCAACCTTGCCGAGACGCTCGAGGAGCCCGGCATTGAAGAGCATGGCCTCGGTAAGAGTGGTCTTGCCCTCGCCGCCGTGGCCGAATACGCCTATGTTGCGGATGTTTGCTGCGGTATAGTTCTTCATTTCAATCCCCCTAAGGTGTAATATAAATAATTGAATAACTTATTCGTGCGCATTTTTGCGCCAAAGCGCGCATAAAGCACCAACAAATAGTTTACCAGATAAATCCGCCTTTTGTAAACTGTTTTTATCGGATTTATTAGCATATTTGACGCTTATTTAGTCAAACAGGCTTGAAGTCCTGTTGCCGACCAGCTCGTCGCCCATCTCGTTAATGTCTCCCAGGGTGACGTCTATAGTAATTTCCTCGTCGCCCCTAATGATCTCTAAGCTTACCGTATCCCCTACCCGCTTATCCTTAATGTAATCCACGAAGTCGCCCTGGGTAGTAACGTTTATGCCGTCGTAGGCTGTCACTATGTCGTCCACCCTGAGACCCGCCTTGTGCGCAGGGCCATTCTTAGTTACGCTGTAAATCAGTATACCGGGATGTAGATCATACTCTTCAGCATTTTCCTCGGTTATCTCGATCACATTTATGCCCATACCGGGACGAGCAACGTGGCCTTGGGTTATCAGCTCCTCCGCCACCTCCACAGCCTTATCGATAGGTATGGCAAAGCCGAGGCCCTCGGCGCTTATGGTGTTGCCGTACTCATCATAGCCGGCAAATATGTTCTTCGCAGTAGTTATACCTATTACCTCGCCCTTCATATTGAGCAGAGGGCCGCCGCTGTTGCCGGGGTTGATGGCTGCGTCGGTCTGCAGATATTCGTTCTCGTGGCCGTCAATGTTTACGTTCCTCGATGTTGCACTGATTATGCCGAATGTGGCCGTGCCCGCCAGCTCACTGCCGGAGGGATTTCCTATGGCGATAGTGAAATCGCCCACCCGTACATTTTCGGCACTGCCAAGTGCCAGTGGCTTCAGGCCGTCCTTCCTGATATAGAGCACAGCGATATCCATGGTGGAATCGTAGCCTACCACCTCGGCGTCTATCTCCTGCTTGTCGTTGTCCGGTAAAGTGACGGTTACCTTGCTCGCACCCTTTATAACGTGGGCATTTGTCACGATGTAGCCTTCGCTGGAAAGCACGAAGCCGCTGCCGTAGCCCTCAAGCTCGTCCTTGTCCTTTACCTTTTCGTATGAATTGACCCCTACCACACCCTCAAAGGTCTGCTCCACTATGTCCGGAGCGGGATTTACTGTATCTGAAATGATGGGAACCTGCCCGTCCAGCACCGGCATTTCGCGTCCGGTATACTGTTTCTTTTCAGGCTCCTCATATTCTTCATCCTTGGCGGGCCTATTGTTTTCCGGCTTTTTCTCTCCAAAATGCCACTCAAAGCTGAAGCCGCTGTCATCGTTGTCCCCGCTGCCCTTATCCTCGCCGGGAAGTACGCTCTCCGCCGCCTCCTTTATGCCGGATATGGCCAGCGTCGTTGTGCAGCTGCCCACAGCTATGCCAACCAGCAGGCAGAGTATACCTACGAGTATGTAACCCGCGCAGCTGTTTTGCCCGCTCTTCTTTTCCCTTGGCATGGCATTGTGCTGATAATAACTGCCGCCGAACTCGCCGCCGGTGTTCTGCTCATCGTTCTGTCCGTTCATTTCACTGTATTCTTCCATATGCTGCCTCCAACTGTTTAAGCTTTTTTCTGTGCCGTGCCTTTGACGCTTCGCTCCGCGGCGTTGAGGGTAAAGGTAAAGCTCGTCCCCTTTCCCGGCTCCGACTCCACGGTTATATCCTGATCGTGCTGATCTATTATTCGCTTTACTATGGCAAGGCCGAGTCCGGTGCCGGCGCTTTCTCCGGGCGTGTGGGCCTTTTCCGCCTTGTAGAACCTCTCGAACAGATGCGGTATGCTGTCGGCATCTATGCCCTTGCCGGAATCCTTGACCGTTACCGTAACGACCTTTTTCTTTACTTTGGTGATAAGCCACAGGCTGCCGCCCTCCGGCGTAAACTTTATGGCGTTATCTATGAGATTCCGCACCACCTGGGCTATCTGGCCGGGGTCCGCCTCGACGGCTATCTTCTCCGGCTTCATATCCAACTCCACATTGAGCTTTTTGGCGTCCACCCTCGCCTCGAATGTGAGCATGGTCCTCACTATCAGCTCGTTTATGTCAAATACTTCTTTCTTTATCACTACCTGGCCAGACTCTATTCTGGCCAGATCAAGCAGGTCGTTCACCATTGACGTCATGCGCCGGTTCTCGTTTATCACTATATCCAGATACTTGGCGTAATCCTCCTGCGCTATAGTGCCGTCCTGCATAGCCTCGAGGAAGCCCCTCATCGAGGTGAGCGGCGACCTCAGCTCGTGTGAAACGTTGGCCACAAAGCTTCTTCTGGCCTCCTCCAGCGTGTTAAGCTCCGATGCCATTATATTGAAGCTTTTCCCGAGCTGGGCTACCTCGTCCGTACCCTCGCTTTTTACGCGGAGGTCGAACTCTCCCTTGGAGTAGCGCATCACGATATTGTTCATCTCGATGATAGGCTTTGTCATTTTGCCCGTGATATACGATACCGCAAGCATCGCCAGCACCACTCCTATGCAGGAATACAATATTACGTCCATAGTAACCTGACGTATGGACTCCTGTATACGGCTGGTATCCGTATGCAGCACCAAAGCCGCTATCACCTTGCCGTTTTCATTCGTTATAGGCCCCGTAAGCGACATGGTTGGCATGTCTACCCTATCTCCCAGCATTTTTCTTATCTCGGTCTTTTTGCCGCCGTAAAGTATGCCGCCGGTAATGTCCGATATATCCATATCGTCGCAGCCCGCCCATTTTGCAGTAGATTCCTCGTCGATGAACACGCATCGTCCAAGGCTCTCGTCCGCAAACTGAAGTATGACCATGGCATCATACTTTCTTGCGATTGTCAGGAGTTCCTTTTCAGCCACGGCACGCTTGGCGCTGTCTATGTAGCGTTCCGTCACAGCTGCGCTTATCTCCTGGGCTTCGCGCTTGAGTTCGTCGCGTTTTTCGGTTTTGTACTGGTTCTGAAACACGGTGCCTACGGTAAAGCCGAGGAGAATCAACAGCCCCAGCGTCACCGAAAGGTATGTAGCCAGCATTCTTGAAAACAGCGTTTTGAACATATAGCCAATGTTCCCGTTAAAAATCTTGTCTACTTAGCGACATCAAACTTATAGCCCACTCCCCATACGGTCTTGAGCTGCCACTCGTCCCGCTCGCCCAGCTTTTCCCGAATGCGCTTCACGTGAACGTCCACTGTTCGGGAATCTCCGAAAAAGTCAAAGCCCCACACCTGCTCCAGCAGCTGCTCCCTGGTAAATACCTTTCCCGGACGGGAAGCGAGAAAGTACAGCAATTCTATCTCCTTGGGCGGCATTTCCACAGGCTTGCCGTCCAGCAGCACTGAGTAATTATCCAAGGATATTACCAGATTATCGAAGGATACTTTCTTTTCCTCGCTCTGTCCGCCGCTTCTGCGCATTACCGCCTTAATGCGGGCAATAAGCTCCTTTGCCTCGAAGGGCTTTACCATATAGTCGTCGGCACCAAGATCCAGCCCCTGTATTCGGTCCATAGTGTCGCTCTTTGCAGTAAGCATTATAACCGGCACGTCGCTCTCTTCCCGAATCTTGCCGAGCACTCCCCAGCCGTCCATACCGGGCAGCATCACGTCCAGCACTACCAGGTCGGGCTTTGCCTTGTGGAAGGCCTCAAGGGCCGTGTCGCCCCGCTCGCAGGTGGTTACTGTACACCCTTCTTTTTTAAGGTACATCTCTATTATCGCCAGTATATTGCGGTCGTCATCTATTACCAGTATTGATTTTTTATCCATTGCCGTAATATTCGCCTTTCGTTTATTTTGATTTGCTTCCCATTTCAGCACAGCTTTGCTCGTTCCTTACGGTTATACCGTTTCGCAGGAGCAGCGCCGCTGTAACGCCCACGCCCGGCCTCAGTGTACCAGTAAAGCTGCCGTCGTAGATGAGGCTCGATCCGCAGGAGGGGCTTTTCTCCTTCAGCACAGCCTCTGTAACGCCGTACTTTTTGCATAGCTCAAGGACTATTTCAGCACCCTTCACGTACTGCGCCGTAACATCTTCGCCGGCCTTATTCACGACCTTCGCTTTGCCGCATAGCACATCAAACCCGTCGCCGCCCTGTATCTCTGCAGGTGAGCGTGGCGTGTCCAGCCCGCCCAGTACCTCCGGGCATATGCATACGGCGCCCGCTTTTACAAGCTCCCGCGCCCCTTTGTTCGGTTTTGCCATGCCGTCATAGCGGCAGGGTGTGCCTCTCAGGCATTCTGAAACTGCTGTCATAAATGATACCACCCAAATATGAACCTGGTATGAATAAATCCGCAAAAACAGTCCAAATCAGCCGTTTTGCGGCGCTTGTCACTGTTTTGTCTCCTTTAGCGTGACCACTGTTACGCCCGCGTCGCCCTCGCCGTAGTTGCCAAGGCGGAAGGATTTCACCCGCTTGTTTGTGCGGAGGTAATCCTGTATTCCGGCACGCAATGCGCCCGTGCCCTTGCCGTGTATTATATTTATTTCCGTAAGGCCGGAAAGCACCGCGTTGTCTATGTACCTGTCCACTACCAGTATCGCGTCGTCCACCAGCATCCCTCTGATGTCCAGCTCCATTCCTACCTGGCGATCCTTCTCGAGACGTATTTTGCCCACGCCCTTTTGCGGTGTGTCGTCCTGCATCATGCGAAGATCCGCAAGCTTTGCGTTGAGCTTCATTACGCCCGCCTGTACCTGAACCTCGCCCTTGGAATCCGGCCTGGAAAGCACCGTCGCCTTCTTATCGAGAGACACTATTCTGACCGTATCCCCGGGATTGACGGTCTTAGGCGGCTTGGTGCCGTCCTCTTTGTTAAGCACCAGTTTTTCCGCAAGGTCGTCACGGCGCTTGCGAAGGGCGTCACGGGACTGCTGTATCACCCTGTCTGCGGCGCTCCTGTCCACGCCCTTTATGCTGCGGATATCGGCTATCAGCTTATCCATCTCACGGCGCGTATCCTCCACTATGCGCCGCGCCTCATCCTTTGCCTTCGCTTGGTATTTTGCCCTGTCCGCCTCCAGCTTTCTGCGCTCGGCTTCAGTCTCCTGACGGAGCTTGTCAAGATCGCGTCGTGCCGCGCTTGCCATTGCCCGCTCCTCCTCCGCCAGCTGATAGCGGCTCTGGGCGCTGGAGATTATATCCTCGAAGTGTACGTCCTCGCCCTTGAGGTACGTCCTCGCCCTGTCTATCACGCCCTCGTCCAGCCCAAGCCGCTTGGATATTTCAAAGGCGTTGGACTTGCCGGGTATGCCTATAAATAGCCTGTACGTGGGACACAGCCTGTCAACGTCAAACTCCATGGAGGCGTTCTCTATTCCGTCATGGGTAAGTGCGAATGCCTTGACTTCGCTGTAATGGGTAGTGGCCACGGTGACGGTATTGCGGGAATGAAGCTCCTCCAGTATGCTCATTGCAAGGGCCGCGCCTTCTACCGGGTCGGTGCCTGCTCCCAGCTCGTCCAGCAGCACCAGCGACCTGTCGTCAGCGCACTTCAGTATGCCTACTAAGTGCGTCATATGGGAGGAGAAGGTGGAAAGGGACTGCTCTATCGACTGCTCGTCGCCTATGTCTGCATATACGCTGTCGAATACGGATATCTCGCTGCCAATATCCGCAGGTATGAACATGCCGCTTTGGGTCATCAGCACAAACAGTCCCACAGTCTTCAGCGTTACGGTCTTGCCGCCGGTATTCGGGCCGGTGATTATAAGCGTCCTGAAATCGCGGCCCAGCCATATGTCTATTGGCCGCACCGTTTCCTTAGGTATGAGAGGGTGACGTCCCTGCACTATACGTATATAGCCGGTGTTATTGAGCTTGGGCTCCGTAGCGTTCATGTCCCGGGCCAGCTTTGCCTTGGCAAACGCCAGGTCCATTTCGCCCAGTATCCTTATATTCTCGTTTATCTCACTGCCGTAGGGCGCTACCATGGCGGTAAGCTCTGAGAGTATACGCTCTATCTCCTGCTGCTCCTCGGCTATAAGCTTTTTATATTGGTTGCCAAGCTCCACCACCGCGGCAGGCTCAATAAACAGCGTCGCCCCACTGCCGGATTGATCGTGTATTAGCCCTGGCACATTCTGGCGGTATTCCTGCTTTACAGGGATAACAAACCTGCCGTTGCGTATGGTTATCAGCGGTTCCTGAAGATATTTTGAATAAGCGGCAGAGCGTATCATGCTGCCCAGCCGCTCGCGCACCTTATCGTTGGTCTGGCGCATGGAGCGGCGTATTCTCGAAAGCTCCGGAGACGCCCCGTCGAATATCTCATCTTCTCCCAATATGCATCGATCTATCTCCTCCTCCACGGAACGGTGGGTAGAGATGTACCCGGCAAGATTGCTGAGGAGCGGAACGTTTTCTTCCTTCTCGATGGCCTCCCTTGCAAGACGTGAAACGCGCAGGCAGCGGGATATGCCCATGAGCTCGGAGGGAGATACGAACAGCGCCGCGTGTATGCGCTTCAGGCATTCCCTCATATCCGGGAAGCTGTCTATAGGAGAACGGCCGGTGCGTATAATTACCGTTTCCGCCTCGGCCGTAAATGCCAGCGCGGATTTTACCTTGTCAAATGTATCGTAAGGCTCCATGCCCTCTGCAAGCTCGGCGCCTGCGCAGGTCACGGTTTTAGCCTTCAGCATTTCGGCTATTTTGTCGTATTCAAGTGTTTTTAAAACCTTTTCCTGCATATTCATCTCCGAATTTAATCTACTGCCCTGTTCCAATGGCCGCGGGTGGCGTTTTTCGCCGGGGATACCTTTCTGCCGTCTCTTGCCGCCATAGCAGCTGCTATGCGCTCCCGTACCTTTTCAGGAGCTTCATCGTAAAATGCAAGCTGTACGGCCTCAGGCTCTGGCAGCTCGCCGTATAGGTCCGTTATATCGGTGGGCAGGCAGTTGAGCAGCCGCACCAGGCAGCCGTCTTCCTGCCGGACGTTGCACAGGGGGAATTCCCTGCCACCTTCATCGACCATTTTCCCCGTGAAGCCATCGCAGCTGCGGCAGCCCCTGTACTCTTTCACCGGACAATGGCGAAGCTGCATCAGCTGCGCCCTGCCGTATATGCTTACAGCAGTGCCGGCTCCTGAAATATCCCGCAGCTGGGGTTTGGTAAGCTCCAGCGAAAGCGTCACTCTGTCAAAGCCCATATCCTTATATGCCTGTACGGTATAGCCGTTCATGGCGTTCATCTGTGTCCCCGCTATCCTGAGCGGCAGGCTTCTTATAAGTTCGAGCTGGCCAACATTGGCCGCTATGCCGCCGTCTATAAGGCCGCTTCCGATTATCTTCATAATCTTTTCCGCTTCCTTATGGCTTATTATTGCCACGGGAAGGGATATCAAAAGCTTCTTGCTTCCTTTAAACGCCGCAGCTGCTTCAAAGGCTGCAATGTGAAATTCCCAGGGCTCCAGAGCCACCTCGTCGGCTCCCGCACCGAATGCCGCCTTCGCCTGATCCAGCGTACTCGCTATGACGGTTATCCGGGTGTGCTCCGCAGGCTGGTTTTTAAGCTTTGGAACATCGCCGCTGTCGCAGCTTCTTCTCCAATGCAGAGACTCCAAAAGCTTAGCGGAAGCGTCTCTGCGCAGGGCGTTCACCGCGCTCATAGGAAGAAATGCCTTTTCGTCGATATCCGCCCTTATTCCTGCGCATATAAATGGCGTATCCCCCAGCTTTCGGGCCTGTTCCATATACCTTTCGGCGGTTTGAGGTTTTTGGGCGGGCTGTACAACGTCACCCACGGCCTCCACATTATCGCCGCCTAAGCGCATGGCAAGCCTTGCAGCCTCACCTACGCGCATATACAGTTCCATATCTACAGGCTGCTTGCGTGTATCCTTAGCGTAGCTGTTAGCCGCTTCTTCGATAAGTTCCTTTGATCTATCGCTTACTGCTATGCACCCGGTATGGGCGTTGTCTCCGTAAAAGTAGCCTGTGCAGCCGCCGCCACGATCAAACATATCCAGCATGCGCTTCTTATGCCGGGATATCTCGGCTTTATCTGCGCCGTCCAGCGCGTCCCGGTACGCCCGCGTCACCACCGCAACGTATTCCGCCCGCTTCATGCGGCCCTCTAATTTTATGCAGCTTACGCCGGCTTGTTTCAGCTCCGCAAGATGTTCTATCATACAAAGGTCGCCAAGGCTCAGGTCGTATTCGTCTCTACCCGGCATATAGTCAAGCCCCATGCGTTTGCGGCAGGGCTGTGCGCAGGTGCCGCGGTTGCCGCTTCTTTCCCCCGCCATTGAGGAAAGCAGGCAGGCGCCTGAAAAGCTCATGCACAGCGCCCCGTGGGCAAAGGCCTCGAGGGCTATAGGCGTATTATTGTGTATATACTCGATCTCCCCCAGCGGCACCTCCCGGGATAGCACCACCTGCTCAAGGCCCAGCTTCTCAGCCTCCCTTGCGCCGTTCAGCTCGTGTATTCCCATCTGGGTGCTGGCGTGTAGGGGAAGCTCCGGAATATTTTTACGTATAAGGCTTACAAGAACCATATCCTGCACTATAGCAGCGTCGGCCCCTGTTCTGCATAAAAATTCAGCGTATTTCAACGCCTGGGATATTTCCTTGTCAAGCAAAAGGGTGTTAAGCGTAATATTTACCTTTACGCCCCTCTCGTGACAGTAGTCTATGGCAGAAATAAGCCCATGGTCGTCAAAATTCGCCGCGAACCTTCTGGCATTGAACATGCTGCCGCCAAAGTATACCGCATCCGCCCCGTTCTGCACGGCGGCAATCAATGCCTCCCGGCTGCCCGCCGGGGAAAGAAGCTCCATCATAAATAAACCAGCCTTTAAAAAAGCGGCCCAGGATAAGCCCCGAGCCGCGTATTTGCGGATATAACTATTACTTTACCCCTACGGTAGCCTTGCTCTCAAAGGGGCGCTTGACAGGAGACTGCTGCCTTGGCATTTCTCTAAGCTCGGATATGCGTGAATCCAAGGCATCGTAATCCTCGCGCAGCTTATGCAGCTCGTCCGAAAGGTTCAGCGCGGCCATTATGAGGCAGTTCGCCGTGCTAAGGTTGGGATAAGAACGCTGTACCTCATCCACCTTATCGTTTACATATCCGGCTATCTTGCGGATATATGCTTCGCTGTCGTCGGCTGAAAGGCGAAGCTCCTGCCCCGCCACATTTATAGTTACATGAGTTTTATCCATCAAATCATACCACCATATATATAGTTTCCCTAATATGGAAATTATACAATAACTTGTGTTATATGGCAATAGCTGCAACGCATTTTTTATGCTTCACCGCCGTTCTTTAAAAGCTTTATTTTTTCGTCCGAGTTTACACCCGCATTTCGCGGATAAAACAGACTATTCGGTACTATGCATAAAGATTTATCAAAAAAATATATTATTTGCTATTGACAGGTTTATCATATGGTGCTAAAATTGCCGCATCGTAAACAAAACGAAGTAAACGAAAGGAGACGCCAAAGATGTTCAAGTCCACTAAGTCCGCGACAGCCAATGCCATGGTCACCGCCAAGGCTTCTTGTGCTGCATCTATGGCTGCCTCTGTACTGGTTATTAACGCGCTCAGCATACAGCTGGGCGTTTTCCTTATATCCCTTATTTCCCTTATTTCCATTATTTTCATATGCATTATTACCAAAAATAGGAATGCTTTGTGGAGAGGATCGAGTTTAGCATAAATGGTGTTAAATGACGGCGGTTCCGCAAAGCGGAGCCGCCGTTTTTATTGTACGCCGAAAACCACTCGCTTGGCGAGTGGTTCAAAAGAGG
>ENA-UOJE01002532-UOJE01002532.1-human-gut-metagenome-genome-assembly--contig:-C23-NODE-2532-length-13661-cov-5.565853_pt1 | contig 13661 bp, 19 predicted proteins | sample MGYA00242341_ERZ723888 | MGnify/ENA metagenome assembly ERZ723888 | reverse complement strand
GCTTCAGGAGTCAATAGAATATCAAACATCTCAGATAATGCAGTAAATAAAATTGGATAAAACTCCAATGAATTTGTTTTATCACGCAAAGCAGCAGAAAATAACATTTCTAACACAGGACAGGGATTTTGCTTATCCATTACACTCTGCGTTTGACAGGAATATGCAATTCTCTTGTCTTGAATTATCCCCTCCCATTTTTGATTATAAGAGATGGGATGTACATATCGATCAGAATGCTTAGGATAACCTACAGCAGCAAAAAGTGATGACAACTTTTTTAACTCAAGCCAACCCTGGTTTGATATTTCTGTATTTGCAATAGTATATGGATTAAAAGACATCACATAACTAAGTGCAAGAAACCACTCATTCTTCAAGTTAAAGATAGAACTAAATCTTTGGAAAGCTTCTTCGCCCATAGAATATAATTTTGGAAATGAGCTGGAATTCCCTAACTTATTTCGACAGTCATTAAAAATAAATTTATCTCGATGGACTTGGAATACCCAATCCGGATCTTTTGGTTCTTCCAAAAATCTTTCATGTAACATTAATTTACTTGTAGAGCGATCCAATTCAGGAACAGATCCCTCTATCTTTATTTTTATATTCCATTCAGCTTTATGGACTCTGGTAACAGAACCAGATAAAGTTCTACAATATTCTTCAAATTTAGGAAGTCCCAACAAAAAAACATCTTCACTAATAGGAGCAAATTCAACAATAAAAATCCGTTCCTGAATTGAGGACATACGCTGATTATTTTTTTCTGGGCATTCCATAATACTATTCTTGTCTGTCTAATGCATCAAAACATTCCTGATTTTTTCTAAAATACCATATCATAAAATATAACTCATTAATAAAAAAGCAAATAGCATATGCAAAAAAGATATAAAATCTTACTATATTTCTTTGATTTCTTTGATTTTTGCTATTTGCCATCAATCTCCTCGAACATCGGCGCTTTCAGAATCGTCTCCATCGTCGGACGCTCTTCCCAGACAATCCGGCAAAGACCGGAGTAAATCCGCTCAATGCCGTAACAGACAGCCCTTCCGGACTGCTCGAACTTCTGTTCCCATACGGTCCGCTTCGTTCCGTTTTCATCGGTCTCGGTCTTTTCCATGGGAACAACGTCGATCACAGTGAACTTACGCTTTGAACCAACTTTGAAAGTATCTCCAGCTTTCGCTCCGACGGGTAAATATTTCAACACACTCTTTGCTGTCCGCAAAGCAGTCGCACGTCCTGCATTCCGGGATTGTGCTTTCTTGACTTCAATGCTGAGATAACTTGCAGCTCTGGCTTTCGCCATATTCGCACGCAGATGTTCTTTGGCTTTTTCACTGTAGACACGCGGTCTTGCTTTGGAACGGTCGTAATGTCCGGTCGGCATTTTTCATTCTCCTTATTGTTTTTCTTCTTAAAATAACATATCATCATACAATGTCAAGTGTATAAGTCCTCAAAAATAGCTTTTAGATTTGAAATTGTTGCCATACCTTGTCTTTCTTGTATCATCTCTGCCCTATTCGTCTTATTTACCCTGTCTTCCATATCTATCTCTAAAGCAACAAATAATATGAGACTTTAGCTGTGAAAAACTACACAAAACAGTTTTTTAGACTTTTTTTGAGGCTAAATATAAAAATTTTTGATTTTTTTGCTAATTTTATTTGACTTTAAGTGTCGGCATGATATATTAAACATATAGAAGCAAGAAAAAGCTGGTGCTGATTGAAAATTGAAAAGTTGCTTGAATAGCGTTAAAACTGGAACCCGCAGGTATAGTAGCCCCTATGATATAATAGGATCGTGAAACCTGCGACACACAGGACGGGCAATCACCCCCCCGTAACGCAACGGAACCGACCCCGCAGGCGTAAAAAAAGACTGACTTCACCCGGCATGGTGCACGGGGACAAAAAACTTGATGACGAATCAAGGAGAGGAACAAATCACTTTGATTGGAAATAAGGCGCAACAGCGCCGGAAAGGAGGTGATACCTGGTGAAGATTCTGAAAAGAATCTGTATCGTGCTGTGGTTTCTGATCGACCCGAAAGACTGTCTGCTGGAAACCACGACAAAAGAAGAGCGCGATAAAATGGGAGTTGTGATAGACTAACCCATTTTACGCGCTCAACAAACCAATAACCATACAATAACCCAACATTCCCCGGTGTCAAGCCGGGGAACTTCAAAATAGAGATTTTTCGGAAAAAAAAATTTGAATTGAAAGGATATTATCATGAACGAGAATACAGCAAAGAATACCGAAGCAAAAGTTGCCGAACAGGAAGCCCCAAAGACTGTCCCGAATGCCGATGAGCAGAACTTCAACAATCAGTGCTCCGAATGGGGCGACAAATGCCGTCCTGCGTTTGATAAGAATGTCTGGACACTCTACTGCAATGTTCTCGCGGATGCGAACGACAACAGAACAGTCCTCCAGCATGTCTACAGTGATGGTGAAAAGCTGGTTGCAACCAACAGCCGAATTCTCGTATTTTCCAATACGGACCTCCCAAAAGGTTTTTACGATCCTGCCATTGTCGGAAAGGGCAAAGACAAAATTTATACCTTTATTCCGGTAAAGCAGCCGGGTGTTTTTCCTAACTGGAAACAGATCGTTCCACAATGTGAAGAAGATTCAGGCACTCATAAACTGAATGTGAACTTCTCGGAACAAAACATGCTGTATCCGGAATTGTTTGCATTAAATTTCACTCTGGCAACGGTTGGAGACGGCATCCTGCTTCAGGATGAGTTTATTGATTGTGTAATTGATACCTACATGACTTTTGAATGTTACTTTAAGAATTCAGCGACTCCGGTAGTCTTTAGAAATGGAGAGCTCAATGTTATCATCATGCCGATGCGCGGCAACGCGGAAAACAGTAAAATCGGAAAAGCCATTGCAAACTACCGGAACCAGATCAAAGCTGAAATTGAAGAAAAACAGAAAACCTTTGAACTGGAATCTGAAATCAAGCCGGATGCGGAACAGACGCCGGTGAAGCCCACTGTTTCCGGGACATCTGCGGAAACTGCTGGTGAACATAGACCGACAAAGTCCGTTGCGCCCCTCAAAACGACCGCATCCAAGTGCCGCCCCGCATCTGTTCCGCGTCCGACCGCCAAATCGGACAAGTCCGGGAAGTCTCCGAAGAAGAAAGTCGCATAAGTAAACAGATCACCGCCCCGGTCCGCCGGGGTATAAGGGAGAAACAGAGACATGGAAACGTATCAGGAATTGAAATTACGTCATGAAAAGGAAGTGAACGCCCTGCCATTGGGCTTTGCTTTCAGTAATGAACAGTTTGAAGAAATGAAAGCCAAACTCGGAGTGAAAGAGAACAGCGAGCTTTATCGTCTTGGCAACACGGGCGGATTTTACCGGAAAGTGGATTCAGAATTGATTCACGGCACGTTCAAGCGACATGCAGAAGAACGGAAAGATGCGATTTTCAGCTCCAATGGAATTCATACAGACTACGCCCAGAGCATGTTTTACTATGAAATGTGTAACCATGAATTTGCAATCAACTGGGAAGGCAAAGCCGAGGTTCTGGCCGCCTGCGACATCACCGAGGAGCAGCTGAATTCCGTTCCGGAACTGAAACAGGTGTGGAATGCTGCAAAAAAGCAATACTATGCCGATGCGGAAAAGAATAACTGGTTTTAATCAATCCCCCTGGGAAACCGGGGGAACAGATCAGGAGAACAACAATGATAAATGACTCTAAAATATCCTTTGGGTTCCGCCCGATTAAAACGAAGGCAGTCGCTTTTGTCGGAGCACGCACAATTTTTGAACAGGGTGACATCTCTTTTGTCCCCGGCAGATGCTCATTGCAGGGGGAAGAGAAAGAGATAAACAGACTTTCAACATGGACAATCAAAAAAGCCCTGCCGGAACTGCGAAAACATATCAGACAACATGGATGGAAACAGGACACACGAGAAATCTTCACGTTCCGGGATGGACAGTTTCTCATGGAAGCAAGCCCGAACGCCAGTTATGGCTATCTTTACATCTCGACTTATATCATGATGGATTGAATTATGTCAAAACGGAGACTTGTTGTATTTGAAGATTTTGACCGCGGACTTTGTGAAGCCATCTTTAAGAATATCAGAAAAACAGGAGCAAAGTATTTCTGTATGCAACCCGGAAATGTCGGCAATCACCAGCCGTATTTGTTGACCTACTGCGGGGAACCTGATTGTCCTTTGGCTGATGGTAAGACACTGTATATTGCAGATCGCAAAAAACGGAAAATCATATCAATCTATCGTCAGCACAGAGATATGTCTGATGATTCCTGTAGCTCGTGGGCGGAATACCTCTATGGACTGGAACTTGATCCATGGACGACGGATGCCGATGATGGACAAATGCCACTCAAAAGAAAAGGAGAGACAAAAAAGATGAATTACCTTGAAACACGTCAGACAGTAAAAAAAATCAACGCCATTTATCTCGAAAGCTGCGAACACGGAAAACACGGATGCTATGGACCCGGCAACACGCCGGAACGGATTGTTGCGGAATTGGGCGCGGATGGAGTTTCAACCGTTGCCGCCATGGTTGATTTCGCAGCATGGGACGGACGCATTGGACATAACGCGATCGAATGGGCAAAAAATATACCGCATTACACCTGCAAACAGGAAGAATGGCTTGATACAGACACAATACATAAATGTCATCTTAACCATATCGCCGAGGAATTGGCACGGAGGCAAAAATGAAAGATAATTTCGATTGTAATCAATGTAAAGAACATGAAAATATAGACTTCACCCCCTGCGTTTTTTGCGGAGAACGTTACCCAGTCGAAGCATTGTTCGATACTGACTGCGGTATGGTCTGTTCCTACTGCCTGCGCGGAATTGAGTCGCGCGGAGAAGGTATTACCATTTATCAGAGAGGAATTTGATAATGAAATTTATCACAGTAACCACCATTCATGACCGTCGCGGCTATCCAACCTATGGATGCACGGCGCAAATATCAGGTCCGTATGAAGCGCCGGAGAACACGGTGTCGCATTCGGAAGAATTCAAATCATTCGATCGCTATATTGATGTATTCAATACAAAGGAAGAAGCGGAAGCATTCATCAGAGAAAGCAGAAAGATATAACTTTGAAAACGAAAAGACTGAAAATATCGGAGGGACTCCGGGTGAATCTTTCCCGGTTCCCGAACTTTGCGAAAACCGGAAACATTGCCGGAATGAAACGGAAGTATTATCCGAAAGATTCTCTGCTGGTGCAATGCGGAGGATTCATTTACAATGTTTCATCGGAACCCTATATCTATTATGACGTGGCTCATTGAAGGAGAAGAAAAAAATGACGGCGACAAAACTTGTTGAATCCCTCAAATCCGCCGGGCAGGATTTCGAGTTTTACCCGACGACGAAAGAAATGGTTCAGACCATCTGGAACCACCGCCGGAAATCTTGCTGCAGCGGAAGTCGTTTCTATATTGATGGGTTCGGATCTGTTCTTGATATTGGATGCGGAACATGCAACTTCAAAAAATGGATCGATGAACTCAATCAGCCGTTTGAAAAGGTTTATGAAAATAACGGAGCAAAATATATCGAACGGCAGAATTGCGTTACGATCAGCCGTTATTATGTCATGGAGAAAAGTCAGATACTCCTTGACCGTCTGGATGCGTCCACCATCTGCCTCGGAACGGATTTCTATGAAAACACCCTGATCGACAAACCGGTGGATACGATCTTCTGCAATCCTCCGTATTCCGAATACGAGGAATGGACGGTTCGAATCATCAAGGAAAGCGTCTGTGAGTCAATTTACCTGATCATCCCGCAACGCTGGAAAGAAAGCGAACGGATCAAGCTGGCATTGCGTGACGTCAAAATTCTTCCGGACTCGCTGCGGAAAAAGGATTCGGAAAAAGAGATTGAGGTCATCGGAAGTTTTGATTTTCTGAATGCGGAGCGTTCCGCGCGCGCAAAAGTAGATATACTCTATATCAGCAAGGAATATACCTCCAAAACAGCCGGATTTGATCATTTTTTTGATGAAATTTTCGGGATGCCGGAGCCGGAACAGAAATTCAACTATGAATCTGAGGAGATGCGGGAGAAACAGAAGAATTTAGAAAATGAACTGACTGCCGGACGAAACAAAGTGGAAATCCTGTGCAATGGCTATAATGATGCAAGGAATACGTTATTCAATCATTTCAAAGTCATAACCTCACTGGATACCGATATTCTGAAAACAATCGGAATAAAAAAGGAAAATGTTAAAGAGGCGTTGAAAAAACAGATTAACGGTCTGAAAAATCTTTATTGGGATGCGGCATTCAACTGTCTTGATGAAATTACCGACCGCCTTACTTCAAAATCCCGCGAGGACATCAAGAACAGATTCGCCATTCTGCGGAGTGTTGATTTTACAGCCTCAAATCTCTATTCTCTGATTCTATGGGTAATCAAGAATTCAAATCTGTATTATACCAGCCAGATGGTAGACTTTTTCAAGGCTCTTTCATCCCCGGAAAATGTCCGGAACTACAAATCCAACATCAGGGCTTTCAAACGTGATAAATGGGGAAACTATGAACGTAAATACGATCATTATACACTGGATTACCGTATTGTCTGTACACAATACGCTTTGTCAGGAGGGAAGAGCTACTGTTATGGCGACAGAGGAATTCAGAGCGTTTTCCGCGATAAAATATCAGACATTTGCACCATCGCCAATAATCTATGCTTTCATTCGTCGATGATAGATCTCCCGACCGCCTACGGTGACAAAGGTGACGTTTTGCTTGCCGACAATACCGTTCTATTCACGTTCCGCCCCTATCGGAATGGGAATGTCCATATCAAGTTCAATATCGAATTTGTGAAAGCCCTGAATGTCGTGGTGTCACGTGAACTCGGCTGGATTCATTGCAAAGAGGATATCGCGAAAGAATTTCCTTCTGAAATGGCAGCCGGAGCGGAAAAATACTTCGACCGGATGCTCCATCTTGATTTACGGAATGTCTCAATGCTTGCTACGCCTGAGCCTGTCATGGAAATATCTTCTTGCTGCTCTGAACCTTCTGAACCTGAACCGTTAGCCACCCCTGCACTTAATCTCTTTAATTGGAAAAAGGAAGCATGAAGAAAAACGGATGGCGGCATTGACATACTTTATTTGATAACCGATAACAATATGGAGGAAAAAGAATGCCGTCATTATTATCGAATGAAGCATTACTCACGCAATGGCCGCACGATGATGCCCTGTTGCATGAGACAAGGAAACGAACGGGTGATACAATCTTGCTTGGCTTTTCACGTGGTAAGGATTCTATTGCAGCATGGATCAAACTGCGTGATTCCGGATTGTTCAAACGAATCATTCCGGTTTTCATGTATCTGATTCCGGACTTGAAATTTGAGGAGGAGAGCCTGCAATACTTTGAGGACTGTTTCCACACACACATTTACCGTGTTCCACACACCGCTCTGTATAATATGCTGGCAAATAACATCTGGCAGCCGCCCGGACATCTATGGCGGAATGCGGATTATATGGAACGTCTGACTTGTACTGTTCCAGAACTGAATAAATACATCAAAGAATCGCTTGGACTTTCTGCGGGAACCTTGATGGCAAACGGTGTTCGTGCTATGGATACACCTCTGCGGAGAATGGGAATCCATCGTCATGGACCATTTGGAGCGGATAATGTAAAAATTATCTGGAACTATTCCACAAAAGATGTAATGAATTCCCTGGAACGGAATAACATTGAACTTCCGATAGACTATCAGCTCTTCGGACGTTCCTTTGATGGAATCAATATTCAGTATCTTTACCCGATCTATAGGCATTTTCCGGAAGATTACAGAAAAATCTGTAAATGGTTCCCGCTTGCGGAACTGGAAATCATGCGCTTTACAACTCTTGAAGACAAATCTGACGACTGGATTCTCAAAAACGGAAGGTATGTGGCCAATTATGAAAAATTCAAAAACAACTGAACTCGGAGTTTTCAAACTCAACACTGCGGACTTTGGATTCATGAACGAGGAACCGCCCCCCGGCAATCCGTTTGACAACGTGGATTATCCCGGCGATCTCGAAGGAGACTGCAAAGCGGAGCTGAATGAATACCAGAAAACGAATAAGGAACAACTTCGTTCATACAGTAAAACAATGGACGGGGTTTTCGATTCGGAATTCTGGTTTGCTGTCGCTTTCAAAGACCGTGAAACAAAGGAGGCTTTTCTTAAAGAATTCGGAATCGACAAACTCGGTGATAAATATATTGATGGCGGAAAACTTGCCAAACTTCTGCGCAAGCTGTAACGCACATGATATGAAATCACAAAGAAAGCCCCGCCCGGTTGCAGCCGGAGCGGGGCAAAATGTTGAACCAGTAGCCATGACGAAACCGGAGCAACGGCATATACTATACCCGCCGATGCTCCAAAATGCAAGGAGCAGACAATGAAACGCAACTACATCAGTGAAAAAAAACTCTTAGACAACATCATCGGAACAACCGATTCCGGCTATATCAGCCAGATCGGTAAAATGATATATGACTGGTCTTACATGACAATCCAGTATTATGTAGACAGCGAGCGTTATCCTATATATACGCGAGATAGACAAATGGCAGCTTACATCAAAGTTAGGACAAAAGAGGGATATCATTTTTGCAACACTCAAAAAGAGAAAAGAAATAATACCCATCCGGAAGTTTTGAGAATGCAATATAAGGCTGATATGCTGGCAAGTGTCCTGTATTTTGATGAAAACGGCTATGGTTATTATGGCGAACCGCCGCAGTTTACGACACTTCCGAAGGTCAGCAGGATAGCTTTGATCGCTGGTTGGGCTGATAAGTTCTGCGGTGAGCAAAAAGAGGTCTATACGTTTGAGGGTTGGAAAGAAGAATTTGTAATCCCGAATGAGATCACGATACAGGACTATATGGCTCTCATCAACGAATAAGTTCATAACTCCGGGCGGGGCGGATAATCCCCGCACAGAACACCATGCAGTTACAGTCTGTCAAACGTATTTGTTATGCGGATGTATGGAACCATTTCATGGAGCAGACACAACAGCTGTCAGCAGGACGCTTGCAACTCCATGAATACTGGGTTAAGCATTTCATAAATTGGCTCTTATCCAAAGGTATCAGGAGATATTACGGTATCACTCCTGCAATACAGCGCGAGTATGTTGCATTGCTGATGTCAAAACCCGGCATGACGCAGCGCGACCACATAAACGGTATCCGCAAGGTCTTTGAGATGTCCGATATTTATATTTTTGACTTTAACAGGATAAAGATCAAAATTCCCCGCAGACAGTCGATTCCCCATGATATTTTTACGGATGAGGATTTGCGCCTGATCCGCGAAAATGCGACCGGCTATATCCGTGATATCTATATGGTTGGCTTATATACCGGGCTGCGAAAAAAGGACATCTGCCTTATGCAAAAGGGAAACGTGCATTTGGACACATGGCAAATCGCTCTGAAAATGCACAAAACTCAGAAAGAAGTTGAGATACCGATACTATATCCATTGCGGGATTATCTCAGCGAGGCAATAAGTAAGAGTCAAAGCGAATATGTTTTTCCGGAGCTGGCACAGATGTATCAGGAAAAACCTTATAAGATCACCCACAATTTTATTTATTTCCTGCGAAGGATCGGTATAAAAGATATCCGGCAAAGGGATTCCTCGCGGAAACTCAGCGCCAACCGTAAAGGTATACACAGCCTGCGGCATACCTTTGCATATATCTGCGGAAAGTCTGGCATACCACCCCTTATGCTGCAAGCAACAATGGGACATGCTTCCCCCAAAATGACCGAGCATTACATGCGCCATGCCACGGAGGAAGATAAACGACGATGCCTTGAAAAGATCAATGATATATTCACATAATAAAAAAGGGGCTGTTGCAAAACCTCATAAGGTATACGACAGCCCCTTTTCTTAAAACGTCAGACCTGGGTGGAACCGCCGGAAGTTGCTCTGCTTCCACGACGTGCAGTTGTTCTGCGTCCGGTTGCCGCTCTGCGGCCTGTCGTTCTTCCGCGGCCAGTACGGCCTGATCTTGTTCTGCCTCTGGGCATTTTAACATCCTTTCATGAAAGGTTTTCTGATGTTTTCCGCATGAAAACATCTCTTACAATATACATTCCGTCAACTTTTCGGCTCCGCTCTTTCCAGTCCCCCTGTCCTCTCGCCCATCTTTTTTCAGTGGTCAGTGATCAGTGAAGGAAAGGGAAGAATCCCTTTCACCCTCTTTACCGACCACTGACCACTGATCACTGACCACTAGCCACTGCCCGCAATCTTGCTATCTCGCTATCTCTCTATCTCCCCCCCCGCGCCCCCGTGTCTCGCCCGCTTTCCCGCCGAAAAAAAATTTTTCATTTTTTTTGATGTTCCGTTTTTTGCCTGCTTCATTTTTCCCGATTTTTGAGGCTATGAGCTGCTTCATTCTATGAATTCTGGCGTGATTCGTTTTCAGTATTTTTGCGGCTTTCCGTTCAGAATATCGGTCAGCAAAACACAGTTGATAGACAAGTTTTTCTGTTGTTGTCAAATCTTTCGGAACATGATCAGCAGGACGTAATACTCCAGCCATACTTGCAAGCACACCACGGCTGACGGCCTCCCGTGTAACACCGCGCATCCTGGCTTGATCTGCTTGATTTTCCCCCCTGATCAAATTCCGCAACGCACTGTCCAGCAGTTTCGGGGCTTCAAAATAAAGATGCGCGAATCTGTGAATAAACTCCATGATGACGGGGCGTGTATCGGAGGAAATATGGAATCCGCTCAAAATAAAGTCAGGACACCCTTCTTCCCGTTGATCATGGATGCTTTCAGGAGATATAATGCTTGCAGATTGGAGTTCAACACCGGAAGAATCAAAAATGCTGAATCCGGAATTTGCGCCTGTTCTTTCATTTTCCTCTGCATGGCTTAGAGCGCTTTCCGAGTACTGCTTTTGTGCAAGTTGCTTATTGCGTTCCTCCCGCCGTTCCCGGCTGGCGTTGATGCATTCTCTTTTCAGGCGGCATTCATGCTTGCAGAGACCGTGATAGTCGTTTTGCTTTGGCTTTTTGATCAGGTTCTGTTTGCCAAAGCATTTGACGAGTTCTTCATCTTTTTTCATGGAATCTCCTTGACTTTTTATTTTACCGGCATTACAGTATCAAAGAGAGTTTCCAATTTCTCACAATCCCCGTTGGCCGCCTCCGATGGGGATTATTTTTATTTTATCTTGTCATGCTCTGTCCTTCCTGTCCTTTCAACCTGCGCAATCTCTCAATCTCTTCTTCCTTTTGTTTACAGAGGTAAAAGAGCATAATATTTTTTACTCTTTCCCGCAAATACAATATAATCCAGTAGAGTAAACAGGCGGATAACACACCGATACCCCAGTCTATGACTGTAACGACCACTGTTAAAACAGCTTGCCATGCAATGATTGCACAAGTTATCTTGTCCGACTCCCAATACAGCCTGCCCCAGTCTTTCCAGTTCATTTCTTCTCTCCGACCAGTTTTTCTTTCAATGCCTCTTTTGCCAGCATGTAAATCTCTCTGATATCTTTCGGCAACTCCTCAGACATAAACTTTGAATTGGAAATCACCGGGAGAACCTTTATCATTGCCATTTCCTTTGTTGTCGGAACAAATACCGAAACGAGGAAAAATACCGCGAGTAAAGCGATACTTATAAAACAAGTTCGCAATTCAAATTTCATTGCCGGATGAAAATCTTCTTCACCTTCAGAGACCATAAAAGTCGCAAAAAATGTGATAAGGCTTAATACCGCCAGAATACCGGTAATAATGCATAAACTGATTAGAAAGTTGTGCATTCCATCCAGCCTTGTAATCCAGTAAATTGTGCTTTCCGTAATTTCCATGATTATTTTCCTTTCCCTTTGAGTTGTTTAAGAAATCCACTTATCAGAAATTCAAGATAATATGCTGGAGCTTCCTTTTCTTTTTTATTAATAGAACATGTATTCAACCTGATTTGAACCGCATGAAGACATTCATGCGCCAAGGTTGCGATGTGTTCAGGATTTGACAGTTCCAAATCCTCAATCCGGATGGCAATTGCGCCGGTAGAAAAACAAACACAATCTCCTTTTGACGGTATGAATTCATCGTCCCCCGGATATCCATCTATATCACGGACCGCCGCCTTAAACTCCTCAATATTTCCAATATAAAGCCTGAACTCACACCGAAATATCGGATCATAGAGTTTAAACATCCTTATCTTCTTCGTCTTGTGTTTTCCTTTCTTACCACTCATTTCCGTCTTGTTCCTTCTGTTTCAGCAAGTGCTCAATCGTTCGAAGCGACGTCACGGCGACATGCGCCGCTTCCTCCAGAATATGCTCCCGAGTCGCCCCCTCGATACAATTCATAAAATCGTTGACCGCCTGACAGAGTTCTCCGTATTCCTCTCCGATAGTCATACATTGCACACTGTAGGCAGCCGGAAACCCCGGATGCTTTTTCTTTGCCTTTTCAAGTTCGATCAAAACCAGACCGAACACTTCTTTCATTTTTTCGTCCATATTTCACTCGTCTCCTTCATTTTTTCTTTCAAAGTTGCATCCCGGATTGAAAGAGTGCATCTTAGTGCAACCGCCGAACATTCCGTCAAAATAACGGCAAGCCTCGCAATCAATCAGCGGATCAGGCATTCCATGATGTTTCAGAATCACATCCATAGCGTACCCGACCTCTTTTTTGATCAGTCCGGTGTCGTCCCAGTTCCGGCAATCCTTTCCGGAATGCCAGTCACGGAATCGCCTCATAATTTTAACGGCGTTTTTCAGTTTCATTTTTATTTGGTTCCTTCCAGAGTATTTTTTGCAATATATTTGGTTAAAGACACGAATTCAGGGTCTTTGTCATGCGTCTCCAGAATATCCAGCAAACCGGAACGAAGCCTTTTATTTTCTTGTTTCAGTTCGTCAATTCGCTTCAGGAGCCTTGTGTTCTCCTCCGCCTGTTTCATCAAAAGAATTTCAGTTTCAATATCGCAAGACATTTTTTTATCCTTTTCACTTCATTTTATCCGTAATATGCGGCTCTCCACCGCGCCTTGATTTCCTCGGTGTTGAGCGGGTGTTCGGCATTGTATTTTTTCGCCAGTTCAAGCAATGCCGCTTCCGCCTCCAGCGAGTTGTTCAGCTTCGGCATTTTCTTGCCCTGACATTGGACGCAAATACCTGCTTTTGATCTTGTCATTGTTCCACAAACGCGGCATGGCTCATATTTCCGGGTTCGGATATACGGGTATCTGTCGTTCTGACGGATGTTGTAACAATCCCGGCAGATTGCGCCGCGTCCGCCGCCCATCGCCGGGGCTCCGCAATATTTGCAGGTCTTTGCCATGCGCTCCGTGGGCTCATGCCTCTTATGGTATTGCTGTTCGCGACGGTGCTTGTTATAACACTCGCGGCAAATAAGTCCGTTGTTGCACTCCTTAGGCAATGCCGTGGCGCCGCAGATGCGGCAGATGCGCGGCAGATCGCAAGATTGCGAGAGTGCGAAGTTGCGAGGTGAGGCAGACGCATCAGGCGGGACGGGCGATTT
>ENA-UOJE01002529-UOJE01002529.1-human-gut-metagenome-genome-assembly--contig:-C23-NODE-2529-length-13682-cov-7.454832_pt1 | contig 13682 bp, 9 predicted proteins | sample MGYA00242341_ERZ723888 | MGnify/ENA metagenome assembly ERZ723888 | reverse complement strand
CGCCATCAAGACCACCTTCACCGAGGAGACCGAGACCGATCTGTTCGGCGAGCAGAATGTGCTCATGGGTGGCGTGAACAAGCTCGTCGAGATGGGCTTCGAAGTCCTCACCGACGCCGGTTACCAGCCTGAAATCGCCTACTTCGAGGTCTGCCACGAGCTGAAGATGCTCGTCGACCTCATGAACGAGGGTGGCCTGAACAAGGCTCGTTGGTCCTGCTCCGACACCGCCCAGTACGGCGACTACACCAACACCTGCATCGACGAGCACGTGCGTGAGCGCATGCAGTACCACCTCAAGCGCATCCAGGACGGCTCCTTCGCCAAGGAGTTCATCGACGACCAGGACGCCGGCGCTCCGAAGTTCAAGGCGCTGCAGGAGGAGTACTCCAACGTGCGCATCGAGACCGTCGGCCCGAAGCTGCGTGCCATGTTCTCTTGGAACAAGGACGCCGTGAAGGACGCCGACGAGGCCAACTCCTTCACCGGCAAGATCGCCCGCGCCCAGGTTCAGTGATTTTCGCTGATTAGCGCATACTAAAAGGCCGCCGCTCCGATTCATTCGGAACGGCGGCCTTTCGCTTATTCCAAGGGATTTACTTGATTACCCACGCAGAGGTGTCGGTGGGAAGTTGGCCGTCGGGAGTCAGCGGGCCGGAAGTGAGCACCACAGAGCCTTCGGGCAGTGAGACCAGGGCAGTACCAAAGTTAGTAACCGAGGTGAACGTGCGTCCCTCAACCGCCGCACGGCGGTACGCCACCACGTCCGCTCCCATATCCACCTGCTCGGCGGTGGTGTCGCGCGTGGCGGTCAGCGACTCCTGACGAATCGCCAACGCCGCATGATACAACGCGAACATCGAGTCCGGATCGGCCTGCTCCACGTCCACCGCATAATCCTTGAACCACAGCGGCTGCGGCAGGTGCGGGTCGGCGGCCGGCGTCACGCCGTCGGCTCGCACGGCGGGGGAGAAGCCGAAGGACGCGCCTGTACCGAACTGGCCGGCTGCGCACAGCGGCACATGGTTTTCGCCGGTACCGTCATCGGCCGGAGCCGGACGGCTGAAATCGGCCAAGGCCGGCTCATCGGCGGCGGTCCACGGCAGCGGCACGCGGCAGCCGTCGCGGCCCTTGTCCATCGTGTTGCGGGTGGTGTGGAAGGCGGTCGGATCCTCCAAGTGATCCCACGGAATATCGGCCACCTCAAACAGGCCCAGTTCCTCGCCCTGATAGATGTATGCGGCACCGGGCAGGCCGAGCTCCATCAGCGCGGCGGCACGGGCACGGCGGGTGCCGAGTTCGCGGTTCTCCGGGTAGGTGGTGCCGTCGCGCAGCAGCCAGTCGTGCGGCAGCTGGTGGTAGGGCGCGCCCTTGACCTGCGGCAGACCGTAGCGGGAGGGGCTGCGCGGCACGTCGTGATTGTTCATGACCCACGTGGTGGTGGAGTCGCCGGTTTCGGCCGCCGCCTTGAGCCCGGCGGCGATGGCCTTGCGGAACTCGTCGGCATACCAGTTGGCCTGCGCGAAGTCGAAGTTGAAGGACTGGCCCAGCTCGTCCATCGAAGCGTACAGGTGCTGGTGCTCGGGCACCACCCACGCCTCGGCCACGGCGAAGCGCGGCGGATTGTATTCGTTGAACACCTTGCGCCATTCGCGGTAGATGTCGTGCACCTCGCGGCGGTCGAACAGCGGGTGGCTGAAGTCGTGGTTCAGCACGCCGACCACGCTGTATTCGCGGCCGAGCTCCTCCAGCGGCTTGGATTCAAGGTCTTTGGCCAGGCCGTGCGCTACGTCGATGCGGAAGCCGTCGGTGCCGTGGTCGGACCAGAAGCGCAGGGTCTTTTTGAACTCCTCGTGGATGTCCGGATTCTTCCAGTTGACGTCCGGCTGCGCCTTATCGAACAGGTGCAGATACCACTGGCCGTCGGCCACGCGCGCCCAGGCCGGGCCGCCGAAGAAGGATTGCCAGTCGTTGGGCGGCAGTTCGCCGTGCTCGCCGCGGCCGTCGCGGAAGATGTAGCGGTCGCGCGCCGGGGAGCCGGGCTCGGCGGCGAGGGCCTCTTGGAAGAACACGTGCTTGTCGGCGGTGTGGTTGGGCACGATGTCCACGATCACTTTGATGCCGGCCTCGTGCGCGGCCTCGGCCATCGCGTCGAAGTCGTCCATGGTGCCTAGGCGCGGGTCGACGTTGCGGTAGTCGATCACGTCGTAGCCGCCGTCCGCCAGATCCGAGGGGTAGAACGGGGAGAGCCAGATCGCGTCGACGCCGAGGTTCTTCAGGTAATCCATCTTCTCGGTGACGCCGGCGATGTCGCCGAGTCCGTCGCCGTTGACGTCCTTGAAGCTGCGCGGGTAGATCTGGTAGACGACGGCCTGCTTCCACCAGTCGTCATTGAGGTTGTTGGCGGTCATGCCGATTCCTTCCTGTTCCGGGTGCGTTGTGGTTGGGTTGTTCCGGTTGTGCTCGAACTGCTGTGTGAAGGCCCAACCGTTGTATTGATGATGACAACGATATCATGTGAATTACGCATGCAAAAGTCGATTTATCGGCGTTTTGCGGTGGTAACGTAGTCACGCCTGCGCGGACGCTGCTGTTGCGGCAGGCGGCGCGGTGGTTTCGCGCAGTATTAGCGGAGTGTCCGGCCGTACGAATGCCGGTTCGATTGACTTGCCCGCAATGGCATCCAATACCATGTGCCCGGCGGCCACGCCCATTGCGAACGGGTCCTGATGCAGTGTGGTCAGTCCCACGGCGGCGGACAGGGTGGAATCGTCGAAGCCGATGATGGAGATGTCCTGAGGTACCCGCCGCCCGTATTGACGCAGGCGATACAGCACGGGTGCGGCCATTTCATCATCCTCAAAACAGAAGGCGGTGATGCTGGGGGAGGCGTTCAGTACGGCGTTCAATGCCGCGTTGCTTTCGCCAAGACCGCGTTGAATGCTCAGGGGCGTTAGCTCGATCCCCGGATGGGCGGCAGCGGCATCAATGACGCCCTGCAAACGAGCCTCGGCACTGTAGCGCATGTTGGTTTCGGTCGGGGCGCTGCCGACGAACGCGATATGCCGGTGGCCGAGTGCAATCAGGTGCTCGATGGCCGAACGTGTGGCGGCGTAATCGTCAATGCTCACGCCTGCGTCGAACCCATCGGTGGAGGGAATGTTGATGCCGACAATCGGCACGTGCATATGCTTCAGTCGCTCCACTTCAGCCGGCTCAATGTCGAAGGAGCTGACAATCACCGCATCCGCATTGCGTCGCACGGGCAAATCCGCAAAGAAGTCATGGCGCTCGGCGGCGTTGCGCATGGGGTAGGGCACAGTGTCGTAGCCGGAGGGGCGCAGCGCCGAGTCAAGGCCGGCGAAGATGTTTGCATTGAACCAGGTGGTGATGGTCTCGCTGGCCAGCCGCGCAATGCGGAACGACTGGCCGGACTTCAGTGCGGCGGCCGAGCGAGAGACGGAGTAGTCGAGCTTTTCGGCCGCGGTCATCACTCGGTCTCGAGTCTCTGGAAGCACTAGATCCGGCTTGGCGAAGGTTCGGGACACCGTGGATACGGAAACGCCGGCCTCGCGGGCCACCGCTTGAATGCTTGCCTTGGTCATATGCCGTCGCTCCTTCGCCGTCGCGAACAATCATTGTCATGACAACGATAACATGCCCATAACAAGTCGTCGTCTTCGGCTATCTCGATTACGAGGGGCTGATTTAGACCAATTTCCCATTGCCGGAATCGATCACCGCTTCTCTCGGCGCATCACGGCGGACAGGGACTGCACGCGCGGCAGGTCGAAGACCTCGTCGGTGTGCACTACGTGCCCTTCGCCATCTGCCAGCGGCACGCGCCAGTTCGAATACTCTCTGGAAGTGCCCGGCTGATTCTGGGAGCGGCATTCGCCCACGCCGTCCACCAGCGCTGCCTGCAGCAGCAGCGACGGCGTATCGGTGAGCATGGCGTGCATCGCTTCCACGATTTCCTGCACATGGCCTTCCACATCATCCGCCACGGTCTGCGAGATATAGCCGTTCTCCACCAGACGGTTCATCATGGCCGTGCGCTCGGCCATCGCCGAGGCGGCGAATGCCTCCACCGGCTCGCTCAGGAGATGCAGCTCCTCGCGCAGCTTGACGTGTGCGAAGTTCAGGTAGCCGGCGGTGGGTGGCAGATCGTGCGTGGTCACCGAGGCCATTGCCTGTTTGCGATTGTCCTTGGGTGCGCGGTACGGGTCGCCGGCGTTCGGCGAATCGTCCACGCGGTTGAACCATTCCACGTCAGTGCCGAGCACGCCGTGATCGGCCAGAATGCGGCGCACGTAATCCGGTACGGTGCCCAGATCCTCGCCAACCACCATGCCTCCGGCGCGCGTGGCCTCGATGGCCAGTACTCCCAACATCGCCTCGTGGTTGTACGTCACGTATGCGCCGTTGCGGGCACCGAGCCCCTGCGGAATCCACCACAGGCGGAACAAGCCCAGCACATGGTCGATGCGCACCGCGCCCGCGTGCTCGTACATCGAATGCACCATCTCGCGGTACACCTGGTAGCCGGTGGCCTCCAGGTAGCGCGGGTTGAACGGTGGCTGGCCCCAATCCTGGCCCTGCTGGTTATAGAAGTCCGGCGGGCAGCCGACCGTGACGCCACCTGAGGCGAAGCGTTCCGGATTGGCCCAGGCATCCGCGCCGAGCCCGTGCACGCCCACGGCCATGTCCTGCATCAGCCCCAGCGTCATGCCGTGGTCCAGCGCCTCCTGCTGCGCGGCGTTCACCTGCTCGGCAGCGCTCCACTGCAGCCAGCGGTTGAACTCGAACAGGTCGTGGTGCTCCTCGACGAGCTGGCGCACGGCCGGGTCGTCGATGGTCTTCTCGAAGAACCAACGGTTCTCGCCCCACGGCGCGCCCCATACCTCGAAGCACAGGCACCATGTGGCGAAGGAATCGAGGTCCGGGCCGGCGGTGGTCTTGAAATGCTCGAATTCGAGCTCGCGCTTGTTGTTGCGGCCCGCTTCGAAGATCAGGCGCAGCGCCGGGCGCTTGGCCTCCCACGCCGCGTTGATGTCCATCGGGGTCGATTCGTCGTTGCGCGCGGCCACCGAATCATGCAGCGCATCCACCTGCGCGCGCACGTCGGCCGGCAGTGTGGCATATTCGGGGATATCCTGCGGCCGGATGTACGTCACGTTGAGGAATCGGCGCGATTCCGGTAGATACGGCGATGGCTCAAGCGGCGGAATCGGCGCGCCGGCGTGAATCGGATTGATGAGCATGAAGTCGGCCTTGGACTTCTCGGCGGCATCTGCCAAAAGACGCTTCAGATCGCCGTAATCGCCGATGCCCCACGATTCGCGGGACCGCACGGAATACATCTGCGTCATCCAGCCCCACCGCTGGTTCTCGGCGACCGCCTCCGGCACGGGAATGCGCGCGGGGGCGGCGATGATGGCCGCCTTGCCCTCGCGCCCGTCAACCGTGACGGTCAGCGTGTGGTAACCCATCGGCAGGTCGGGTGCGATGGTCAAGTCCGGCTTGCCGGAATTGAGGTTCGGCAGCAGGGCAAAGTGGCCAAACGCGGTGCCGTCCTCCAGCTCGATGGAGGCGGTGATGTCCGCGTCCGACGAGCAGTTCAGGGTGATGCCGGTCGGTTTGCCGGTGGTGGCGACGATGGTGGAGGGGAGCAAACGTTTGCTGTTTTCCACCTCAAGTTGGGTCATGGAGCGTACGATGGCCTCGTCGCTGGATGCGTCCACGTCGAGGGCCTTGAGTACGGCGACCAAGGCCGCGTCGCTGATTTCGGTGTAGGTGCCGAGCTGGTCGATGAATGAGGTGGCAAGTCCGCAGGCTTTGGCGAGCTTGATGAGCGGGCGGGCGAGTCGTTCCGTGCTTTCCGCGCGCTGCGGGGCACCGGAAGCGGCGTTGTTGGTGGTGTCTGCGATGGTGCCGGTGCTGGTTGCTGCGTCGTTGCCGTATGCGTCGGTCATGATGACTCCTTGCTTGCAAATCGGGTACTGCTAGTCGTTTGCATTGCTGTTCGAGGGCCGCTCTGCGTTGAGGTTCCGGCAACCTGACAGACCAATGTTCGAGCTGTTCTGCCTCTACCGTAACTCATATTGACAACGATTGCAATACATTCGGTGAGTTGGACGAGGCTAGAGGTGTTGGTGTTTGTCGTGATGGCCCGTTGACTATCCCCAGTCGACTTTGCCGACAGCCTCGCCGGCGGAGGTGAGGTCGAACGGGTTTAACCAAACACGACGAACGATTGCGGGGAGAGCGTCAGCTGCCCGCCGCTCACGGCCGGTTCACCAAGACTGAGCAGCACGTCGGCGTCGGAAGAGAGCTCGTCCGGCAGGTATTCCGTGAGGAATGAGGCGATTGAGGCACCTGAATCGGCGTTGAAATAACTGGAATCGCCTTCGTGCTCCATAGGCGTGTCGGTATTGCGCAGCAACAGGTTGTAGCCGTTCGGGTGGCCGTCCCGGCGCCAGTCGAGGTAGAGGTCCATGTCGAAGCCGGCCTGCATCGATTCGTTCGGATGGCCTGGACGCCATCGGCGGACCGACCTGGGTGGATTCCGATAAGGCGGCCGTATGGGTGACCAACTGGGACACCGAGCGCAACGGCTCCTCGCTCACCACCCGTGACGGCACCAGCTACCTGCTCGCCAACGCCTTCATGCTCGCCTACGATTACGGCCAGCCGCACATCTTCTCCGGCTACTACTACGCCGGCGTCGACGACGGCGCTCCCGGCGCCACCCGCACCTCCGTGCCGGACATGACCTGTCCGACCGACGGCATCGAAACCGCCGGCACCTGGCACTGCGCGCAACGCTGGACCGCCATCCGCGGCATGATCGGCTTCCGCAACGCCGTGGCCGGCACCTTCACCGCCACCGTGGCCAAGGGCTCGGCCGTCGCCCTATACGCCGGCGCGACGCCCGCAAACTGGGCCGGCACCCGGAAATACGATCCGTCCGATCCCGCCTGGTTCACCGGCGAAACACCGCATAAGGGCGATGACACCGCCGCCAAGTCCGCCGATTCCGCAGCGTCCGCCAAGTCAGGCGACGCCAAGTCCGGAAAGGCAACGTCCGATGCCATCCGCCGCGCCGCAACGCTCGCCGCCATCCTCCTGCCCGTCATCGTCGGCGTCACGTTCATGGCGATAGCTCGCAGGAACGGCAAAGCCCAGTCCGACAACAGCGGCCCGAATAACGACTGATTCGGCCCCGCTCAGCCGCGCACCCGCGGCGCGGCGGTGGAGTCGCGTACCAGCAGTTGCACGGGGAAGATCTCGTGCGGCTGGTCCAGGGTGCGCCCCTCGATAAGGTCCAGGGCCTTGCGCGCGGCGGCGACGGCCATGTCGTACGGCTTCTGGCGCACGGTGGTCAGCCCCACCTCGCCCGAGAACGTGCTGTTGTCGAATCCGGTGACGGACAGGTCGGTCGGAATCGCCATGCCGCATTGGCGCAGGCGGAAGAACAGCGGAATCGCCAGCGAATCCTGATGGAAGCACAGGGCAGTCGGGGCGTCGTCGCGCGCGAGCAGCGCGGTGAGGGCGGCGTCGACCGGATCGTCGCCGGCCTGCATGTCCATCGTCTGGCCGGTCACGCCGTCCAGTTCGCTGCACGCCTCCAGGAATCCGGTGACGCGGTTGTGCGAGCTGAAGCCCATCGTGGCATCGAACGTCTCGTACAAATACAACAGGTTGCGGTGGCCGAGCGTGGTCAGATGGCGCACGATCAGCCGGATGCCGGCCTTGTCGTCGATGCCCACGGAGGCGGTGAACCCCTGCGAGGCCGTGTTGATGCCGATGAGCGGGATCCGCGTGGTGTTGAGTCGCCTGATTTCGGCCGGGGTGATGGCGAACGACGAGACGATGACCGCGTCCGCGTTGCCGCGCACCGGCAGTTCGTCGAAGAACTCCTCGCGCGCGCCCGCGTCGCCGATCGGTTGGATGACCAGATCGTAGCCGGCCGATCGCAGCACTTCGTTGAGGCCTTCGATGATGCGCGAGGTGAACCAGTCGAGCTTGCTGCTGCCCACCAGCAGCGCCACGCGGTGGGAGCGGCCCGATTTGAGGATGCCGGCCATGCGGGATACCGAGAAGTCGAGTTGTTGGGCGGCCTCCATCACCTTGGCGCGCGTTTTGGCGGAGACCATGTCAGGGCGGGAGAACGCGCGGGAGACCGTGGCGGTGGAGACGCCTGCTTGCCTGGCGACGTCCTCGATGCTGGCTTTCATGGCCCCTCCCGGTTTTTCAAAGTTGACGGTGTGACAAACTTCTCTTCATTGTAAATCATTGCAGTACGTTTTACGACAGTCATAGTGCAATGGGTTGCGATATTGCGACACGCCGAAAATATAGACCAATATGGTCTCAATAGCTTTGGAATGTAACAGGTTGCAAATGTAACGGTTTGCATGGCTGAGAAAGCCGGGTTGCCGAACTAGTTCGACACCCGTATACTGAACCGTGTTCACTTAGAGCTTGCGAGGAAGTAAGGGAGATAATGAAGATCAAGAAATCTCTCGCCGCGCTGACTGCAACCGTGAGCATTATGGCACTTGCAACCGGTTGCAGTTCGAGCGGTTCGTCAGGCGTCGTCGACACCCAGGCCGACAAGGGCCTGGCCGTCATGGGCGACACCATCACCTACGACCCCAACCACTTGGTCAACGACGGCCAGCCCATCGAACTGGGCTACTGGTCCTGGGGCGACGAAAGCACTGACCCGGTGATCTCCATGCTCAACGAGTACGAGAAGATCCACCCGAACGTCACCTTCAAGATCTCGCAGGTGGCTTGGAGCGACTACTGGGTCAAGACCCCGCTCTCGCGCAAGGGCAACAAGAACGCCCCCGTGCTGTTCAACGTCCACAACTCCGAGGATGCCCTGCTCCGCCCGCACGCCGTCCGCCTCGACGGCGCCAGCGACTGGCGCATCTTCCACCAGGTGGTGCTGCCGATGAGCCGCAATTCCATCGCCGCGCTCGCCATCTTCACCTTCCTGTGGAACTGGGAGGACTACCTCTGGCCGTTCCTCATGATCGCCGATGACGACAAGCAGCTGTTGTCGGTGGGCATCAAGATGTTCTCCGGCCAGTACGGCACCGATTACGGCGGACTGTTCGCCGCCACCTCCGTGACCATCATCCCGGTGGTCATCGCCTACCTGGTGTTCCAGAAGCAGTTCATCGCCGGCATCGCCACCGGCTCGGGCAAGTAAACCCGGCCGGTTTCGGCCGAATCCGAACCGCGCCGCAGTCTTCCACCAGTCCCGGGGAGCCGCGGCCGCATCACTCGTATCATCGTGAATAACCGTACAGAAGGGGTAACCATGGCACAGTCACCACAACTCAAGCAGTCGTCTCCGACCTCGCCCGATCCGCAGGACTTCCGCCTCGACGCCACGCCGGCCATGCGCGCCGACAATGTGGTGTCCGGCGAGCACTGGCGCATCGGACTCATCACCGATTCGCTCGTGCGATTCGAATGGTCCGATTCCGGCGTATTCGAGAACCGCCCGACCCAGACCGTCCTGAACCGCGATTTCGGTAGCCCAGTCGAACGCCGCGTCACCGAGCGTGACGGCCGCGTCATCATCGACACCGCGGCCCTGACCATCGTCTACGACCAGCAGCCGTTCAGCAAGGAAGGCCTGAGCGTGGTCGTCAAAGGCGTGGCCGACACCCAGTTCAACACCTGGCATTACGGCGACGCCCAGCGCGGCAACCTCAAAGGCACCGCCCGCACGCTGGACGAGGCGGACGGCGCCATCGAGCTTGACAACGGCGTGATCTCGCGCGATGGCTGGGCCGTCATCGACGATTCCGCCGCCAACATCATCATCGAAACCGACACGGTGAACGGCAAGGCGAACCCGTTCGGCACCTGGGTATCCCCGCGCGCCACCGCCGAAACGGACTTGTACTTCTTCGGCTATGGCCACCGCTACATCGAGGCCGTACGCGACTTCTATCGCCTGACCGGCCCCACGCCGCTCCTGCCGCGCTTCGCCATGGGCAACTGGTGGAGCCGCTACTACCGGTACACGCAGGACGGCTATCTGGCCCTGATGGACCGCTTCAAGCGCGAGGGCATCCCGTTCACCACCTCCGTAATCGACATGGACTGGCATCGCGTGGACGACGTGGACCCGAAGTACGGTTCCGGCTGGACCGGCTACTCGTGGAATCGCGAACTGTTCCCCGACCCGCCGGCCTTCCTCGCCGACCTGCACCGGCGCGGCCTGCGCACCACACTGAACGTCCACCCGCGCGACGGCGTGCGCGCGTTCGAGGACGCCTACCCCGAAGTCGCCAAGCGCGTCGGCATCGACCCGGCCACCGAGGAGAACGTGGAATTCGACCTCACCAACCCGGACTTCGTGGACGCCTATTTCGACATGCACCACCGCATGGAGGCCGAAGGCGTCGACTTCTGGTGGCTGGACTGGCAGCAGGGCGGCGTGACCCGCCAGAAGGGTCTCGACCCGCTGTGGATGCTCAACCACATGCACTACCTCGACTCAGGGCGCGGTGGCAACTGGCCGCTCACCTTCTCCCGGTACGCCGGCCCCGGCTCCCACCGCTACCCGGTCGGCTTCTCCGGAGACACGATCGTGACCTGGGAATCGCTCGCCTTCCAGCCGCAGTTCACCGCCACCGCTTCCAACATCGGGTATGGCTGGTGGAGCCACGACATCGGCGGCCACATGTTCGGCTACCGCAACGAAGAGCTGGAGGCCCGCTGGTACCAGCTCGGCGCGTTCAGCCCGATCAACCGACTGCATTCGTCCAACTCGCCGTTCTCCGGCAAGGAGCCGTGGAACTTCAACCGTGACGTGAGCGCCGCGATGGTGGACGCGCTGCGTCTGCGCCACGCGATGATGCCGTACTTGTACACCATGAACTACCGTGCCGCCGAAGCCGGCCGTCCGCTGGTCGAGCCGATGTACTGGCAGAACCCGGATACGCCGGACGCCTACGAGGTGCCGGATGAGTTCCGCTTCGGCACCGAGCTCGTGGTCGCGCCGATCGTCTCCCCGGACGATGCCGCCGCCTGCCGCGGCCGCGCCGACGCCTGGCTGCCGCAGGGGGAGTGGTTCGACTTCTTCGACGGCCGCCGATACGTCTCATCCGACGCCGCTGGCCGCCGACTGGAGGTCTGGCGCTCGCTCGACCGCACGCCGGTGTTCGCCAAGGCCGGCGCGATCGTGCCGTTGCAGGACGTCGCGGAATCCGGCGAAGCGATCAACTCTATCGCCAACCCGCAGGCCCTGCGCGTGCTGGTGTTCCCTGGTGCCGACGGCTCGTTCGTCATGCGCGAGGATCGCGGCACGTGGGGCGCCCCCAGCGCCGACACCGCGATAGCGTTCACGTGGGGCGGGGCCGATGCGTCGCCCAGCGCCTTCACCGTCGCGCCGGTTACCGGCGATACGTCCGCCGTACCCGAGTTGCGCGACTGGACGGTCGTGTTCCGCGGCGTCGCGCCGGTTGACGCGGCCAGCGGCGTGCGTGCATGGTCCGGCGAGGCTCCGGTCGAGGCGACGGTGGCGTACGACGAGGCGACCATGAGCCTGACCGTGTCCGTCACCGGCATCAGCTCGGCTGCCAGTCTGCGCATCGAGATTCCCGGCGGTCTGCGCATCGCCGACAATCCGGTCGAATCGGACGCGATGGACCTACTGCTGCACGCCCAGATGCTCTACCGCACCAAGGAGCTCGCGCTGCAGGCGGTCCACAAGCTCGGCATCGGCGCGATCGGCGCCCTGCGCACCATGAACCGTGGTCCGCGCTACGCCAACGATTTCTGGATCACCGACATGCCCGATGCGGTGGCCGGCGCGCTCGAAGAAATTTTGCTGCGCAGCTGAGCCCGGTTGCAGTTTTCTGCAACATCCGGGTGCGCCCCGGTATGCGGCGATAAGTTCGGCATGGTTGCCGAAGGGCGTGGCATACCGGGTGCAGTGCGTGGGATGGCCTTCGCGATTGCACTCATCGTGCGGTCAGTGGAAAGGAACTTTTCATGCACAAGGTGAAACAGCACAAGGGCGTCGCGGTGGCCGCCGCGGTCTGCGCGGTCGCGATGGCGGCCTCGCTCGCGACCCACGCCGGCGCGGCCGGGGACCGGCGTTATTGACTGGCTGGCGTTATCGAGTGATTGGCGGTATCAATTAGCCGGCGTTATTGATGAGCCGGTGTTGTCGATTAGCCAGCGTTATCGACCGGCACTGAAGCATGCAGTACCCACTGCCCGCGTTTCTCCCGCACATCCCAATCTCCGTGCGCATGCAGCACACGCTCCCGATAGTACGCAAGCCCGGAATGCCGCCCCCTCAAACGTCGCGTCACCTTGACGCGGACGGTCCGTCACATCAATGGTGACGCGGTCCTGAGCGGCGGAAACCAGCACCACGTAACGCTGCGTCGAATCGGCATACCTGGCGATATTGCCAAACAATTCCCGCAGAAAATCGGCGACAAACACTGTGTCTGAGTTATTCAGCGCATCGATGCCCCCAGCGACAATAACGTCGCCGACACACCCCATGCGCCGCAATCGCGCGCCGCCGCTGGCAAGTCTGATGGCAAGGCTGATGGCGCGCCCCAGTCACCCCTTGCAGTTTTCTGTATAAGTGGATTTTGGCTCCAAACGCACCACTCCGTCATCGCCGTCAGTCACTCCCACAAAAAACTTGAGCCAAACATACTCAACTTTTTGTGTTGAAATTGGGAATAGAACTTGCCAAATGGAAGTTGAGTGATGTAGGCTCAAGTTTGGAAGGTCCAAGAGACGACCAATCGGAACTTGGGCAAAGAACGTAAGAACAAACGAGTAATTAAGGAGCACACATTATGGCACGTGCAGTTGGTATCGATCTGGGAACCACGAATTCCTGCATCGCAACTCTTGAAGGTGGCGAGCCCACCGTTATCGTCAACGCTGAAGGCGCGCGCACCACGCCGTCTGTGGTGGCCTTCTCCAAGTCCGGCGAGATCCTCGTCGGCGAAGTGGCCAAGCGTCAGGCCGTGACCAACGTTGACCGCACTATTTCTTCCGTCAAGCGCCACATGGGCTCCGACTGGACCGTCGACATCGACGGCAAGAAGTGGACCCCGCAGGAGATTTCCGCGCAGATCCTGATGAAGCTGAAGAGGGATGCTGAGGCCTACCTCGGCGAGCCCGTCACCGACGCCGTCATCACCTGCCCGGCATACTTCAACGATGCCCAGCGTCAGGCCACCAAGGACGCCGGCAAGATCGCCGGCCTGAACGTCCTGCGTATCATCAACGAGCCGACCGCAGCCGCTCTGGCCTACGGCCTTGAGAAGGGCAAGGAAGACGAGCGCATCCTGGTCTTCGACCTCGGCGGCGGCACCTTCGATGTGTCCCTGCTGGAGATCGGCAAGGACGACGACGGCTTCTCCACCATTCAGGTGAAGGCCACCAACGGCGACAACCACCTGGGCGGCGACGACTGGGATCAGAAGGTCATCGACTGGCTCGTCGGCGAGGTCAAGAACAAGTACGGCGTCGACCTGTCCAAGGACAAGATCGCGCTGCAGCGTCTGAAGGAAGCCGCTGAGCAGGCGAAGAAGGAGCTCTCCTCCTCCACCTCCACCGGCATCTCCATGCAGTACCTGGCCATGACCCCTGACGGCACCCCGGTGCACCTGGAC
>ENA-UOJE01002528-UOJE01002528.1-human-gut-metagenome-genome-assembly--contig:-C23-NODE-2528-length-13683-cov-18.184253_pt1 | contig 13683 bp, 10 predicted proteins | sample MGYA00242341_ERZ723888 | MGnify/ENA metagenome assembly ERZ723888 | reverse complement strand
GGCCCGTGCGGCCAGCGCCCGGCCACGTCAGGGCGCCGCCCATCAGACCCGCTTCGCGGCGCGCCTCGCCCCCGCGAGCTCCCCCGCGGCGCGCGCCGCGCCCCTCGCGGCGCAGATCTTCAATCATCCAAGCGGCCGCTCCCCTCCGGAGCGGCCGCTTTTTTGTCAATCGCGTAACGCTTGCAATTGTACGCAGGTGTCTGCTATAATGAATAAACATCTGCGTGGAGGGCGCAGTATTTTGGTGAAATCTGAAGGATCAGGAGGGGTTTTGTGGATACAGATATCAAATCCAAGCGCGGTGGCTGGGGCAGCAACTTCGGCTTCCTTATGGCCTCGATCGGCTCGGCCGTCGGCCTCGGAAACATTTGGGGGTTCCCGTATAAGATGGGCAAGAGCGGCGGTGCCGTGTTTTTGCTGTTTTATCTGGTGCTCGTCGTGCTCGTGGGCGTGACGGTCATGCTCGGTGAGCTCGCGCTCGGCCGCCGCAGCGGCAAGAGCGGTGTGAGCACCTATCGCGCGCTGTCGAAAAAGTACACCTGGCTCGGCTATGCCGGCGTGCTGTGCGGCTTTTGCATCATGTGCTTCTACTTCGTGCTCGGCGGCATCGTGCTGCGCTATGCGGTTGGCTACTTCCTCTCGCTCTTCGGCGGGAGCACGTTTGCATGGTCCGGACAGGGCACGGACTTCTTCGGCTATTTTCTCACGGATACCAAGAGCATGATCCTGTTTTTTGTGCTCTACATCCTGCTCAACATCATCGTCGTGTCCGGCGGCGTGCACGGCGGCATCGAGAAGTTCTGCAACATCGGCATGCCGGCGCTGTTTTGCCTGCTCGTGTTCATCATTGCCTACATCGCCTGCCAGCCCGGCGCTGCCGAGGGCTACAAGTTCATGTTCCGCCCCGACTTCTCCGTCTTCAGTGACCCGAATGTCGGCTTCGGCCGCGTGCTGAAAAACGCCGCCGGGCAGATGTTCTTCTCCCTGTCGATCGGTCTGGGCGTCATGATCACCTACGGCTCTTACCTCGGCAAGCAGGAGCATCTGCAGCGCAACGCCTTCATCGTCTGCGGCGCGGACACGCTCATCGCGCTCATGGCCGGCATGGCCGTCATGCCCGCCTGCTCCGCCTTCGGCGTGGAGTACGGCGCCGGCCCCGGATTGCTGTTCGCCTCGATGCAGACCGTGTTTTCCCACATGGGCAGCGTCGGCAATCTCATCGGCTTCCTGTTTTACCTGCTCGTGCTGATCGCGGCGCTCACGTCGTCGATCTCCATGCTCGAGCTGTGCACGGCCTACGCCGTGGACAAGCAGATCGAAAAGGGGCTCACGCCCAAGCGCGCCAAGCACACGTCCGAGGTCGCGGCGCTCGTGTTCATCGCGGGTTCGCTCGTCGCGCTTGACGGTCTGGGTGCGGGCGTTGCCGGCGGTGCCGCCGTTGAGACTCCGGCTACCCTGCTCGGCCTGAGCGTGCGCGGCTGGAACGACTGCTGGCTCGACCTGTACGACATGGTCGCCGAGGGCATCCTCATGCCGCTCGGTGCGCTCGTGATGACGATCCTCATCGGCTGGGTGCTCAAGCCCGAGGTCGTGCAGCTCGAATGCGAGCAGAGCGGCGTGAAATACCGCGCGGCGGGCTATTTCAAGGTCTGCTTCAAGTTCATCGTGCCCGTGCTGCTGGCGTTCATCCTCTTCTGCCAGCTCACCGACTTCTTCGGTCTGAACATCCCCGGCCTGAGCTGAACCCCGCATCACGAAAAGTTCCGTCAGCGTCTGCCCCAACGGGCGGGCGCTGACATCTTTATAACCTTTGTTGAAAAAGCGAAAACGCTCTGTTATACTGGACTCTACTGCCATTTTTCGTCCGAAAGGAGCGCTGCGCCATGCGCAAAACGGCCGCCTATGCCTTCCATCACTCGATCCCGATCCTGATCGGCTTCTTCCCCGTCGGCATCGCCTACGGGCTGCTCATGCAGCAGGCGGGCTACAACTTCCTGTGGTCGGGCGCGTGCAGCCTGTTCGTTCTGGCGGGCTCGCTGCAGTTTCTCATGGTCACGTTTTTTGCCGGTGGCGTGTCGCTGGCCACGGTAGCCGTGCTGGCGCTGCTGCTCAACAGCCGGCACATTTTCTACGGCCTGTCGTTCATCGACAAATTCCGCTCCTTCGGCCCGTGGCGCTGGTTTCTGATCTATTCGCTGTGCGACGAGAACTATTCGCTGCACTGCTCGCACGATTTCGGCCCCGACGTCAACGAGAAGTGGGCCTATGTGCTCACGGCCGCGCTCGTGACGTTTTACTGGGTGGCGCTGTCCATGCTCGGTGGGCTCGTCGGCTCGCTCATCCCATTTGACACCACGGGCATCGACTTTGCGCTCACGGCGCTGTTCACGGTCATCGTGGTCGATCAGCTGCGCGGCGCGCGCACGCGCATCCCCGCCGTGGTCGCGGCGGTGTCGAGCATCGGGGCGCTCCTGCTGCTCGGGCCGGACAAGTTCCTGCTGCCATCCCTGCTCGTGACGGTCGCGGCGCTCACGCTGCTGCGCCCGGTGCTCGCGCCGAAATATGCCGAAGGAGGTGCGCAGGCATGATCCTCTCCGTCGGACAGAGCATCGCCATCATCGCGGTCTGCGCCGCGTGCACGTTTTTCGAGCGCTGGCTGCCGTGGCTGCTGTTTGGCCGCCGCGCCGTGCCGAAGGTCGTGGAGTACCTCGGCAGGATCCTGCCCATGGCCGTCATGGTCTCGCTGCTGGTCTACTGCCTGCGCGGGATGCAGTTCACATTGGCCGGGGCGTGGGTGCCGCAGGTCATTGCCGTCGGCGTGACGGCGGGTCTGCACTGGTGGCGGCGCAGCACGCTGCTGAGCATCGCCGCCGGCACCGTGTGCTACATGCTGCTCGTGCAGCTCGTCTTTTGATGCCAAACCGGGCGTCCCGACTGGGACGCCCGGTTTTTGGTTGCACTTGGCCTGCATATCCGTTATAATATAAAGTCTTATCAGAATCTTCTCCTGCAGCGAGGTCTGCCTATGAAACACGACAAGAAAAAACAGTGGCTCTCGATCGGCCTGCTGACGCTCGGCGCGGCAGCGCTGGCGATCTTTGCCGCCGCAACGCTCGACGCGGGCGACGTGCGCGCCTCGCTCGAGGCACTGATGCCGGGCTGGACGGCTGCGATCGTCGGGTGCATGCTGCTGTACTACCTGTGCGACGCGCTCAAATACCGGCTCATCACGCGCGCATTCGGCTGCGCGCAGCCGCTCGGCGACAGCATCGACGTATCGATGATTGGCTTCTTCTACTCGGCCGTGACGCCTGCGGCCGCCGGCGGTCAGCCGTTTCAGGTGCTGCATATGCACCGCCGCGGCATCCCGACCGGCACGGCTACGTCCGTCATCTGCACGGTCTACAGCCTGTGGAACATCGCGCTCGTGACGCTCGGCATCGTGGGTATGTGCCTGTGCGGCGGCAAGCTCGCGGCGCAGAGTGCGGCATGGATCCCCGTGCTGGCGCTGGGTCTGTTCGTGCACGCGGGGCTGCTGTCGCTCGTGCTGCTCTCGGCCATTTTTCCGAAGCCGATGTCCGTGTTCGGCACGGTGTGCATCCGCTGGCTGTACCGGCGCCGCCCGTTTGTGCGCCGGGGCGCAGACCCCGCGGCGGCGGCCGAAAAGTGGTGCAGCTTCGTCGCAGAATACCATGACGCGTTCGCCGCCGGCATCCGCCACCGCGGCAAGCTCGCCGGGGCGCTCGCGCTCGCGCTGCTGCAGTGCACGGCGTATATGTCGGTCGCCTACTGCACGTATCGCGGCTTCGGGCTGCGCGGCGTGCCGTTCTGGCAGGTCACGGGCACGCAGGTGCTGCTGTACATCGGGGCGAGCTGCTTTCCCATGCCGGGCGCGTCCGGCGCGAGCGAGGGCACGTTCTACCTCGCCTTTTCGCCGCTGTTCGGCGACTATCTGACGACCGCCATGCTCATCTGGCGGCTGGCGTCGTACTATCTCACGATCGTACTGGGCTACATCGCCGTCGTGGCCGGGCGCGTGGCGCCGCGCCGCGCGGAAACGTGAAGGCGCAAACGGCAGGCCGGAGGAAGTCCCTCCGGCCTGCCGTTTTTATGTTTTCGTCTCGGTGTGTCCGCGCAGCCTGCGGAAGGTATATACCCAGTTGCAGCTGCGGCACGCCTCGGCATACGTTTTGCCTGTGGCAAGGTAGCACAGAGGCTTGACGGTCGCCACCGTTTTCGTCACAGCAAAGCACGCGGCAAACACCAGCAGTGTCACGCCAACCGTGCCGCCAAACGAACGCGGCGACACGCCGACGGAATAGAGCATGCTCAGGAAGATGTTGTGCATGAGGTAGATCGCCATCGACAGCGACACAACAGAGCCCAACGCAGCCCTGACCCATGCGCGCGGCGGTCGGTTGCACGTCTGCTTGCACAGCAGGAAAATACACGCGGCCAGCACGATCTCAAACCCGGAGCTCTGATTCTGGAAGTTCTGATTGAATTCCCCCGTGCGTACCGTAAGCAGCCACGTTCCGACCGAAATCACTGCAAGCGTCCCCGCCGCGCCGAGCACGAGCAGCCAATTGGGGATCTTCTTTTCATAGCTGCCGAGCAGGTAACCGAGCACAAATGTGGCCATGTGCCCGCCGAAGATCTTGAGCTTTCCGAAAATGTCCAGATCGACATACTGCGCCGCGCCGTCCGGAAGCACCGTCAGCAGGACCGTATGCACCGACACTGCCGCCGCCAGCACGAACAGATACACCCGCCCGGACTTGCCGAGCGTCCGGATTCCGCCGTAGAGAATCGGCGAGAGCACGTAGAGCGCGATGAGCGTATACAGATACCAGAAGTGCACCATCACCGGTCCGTTGAGCGCCGCGACGAGCTGCACCCGGATGGCGCCGGGCGTGAGCGTGTGCGCCAGAAACAGCTGCCACAGAACGGCCACGACCGTCCAGCCCGCGAGCGGCACGATCAGCCGCGGCAGCCGGTGGCGCAGCAGCACGGAAATGTCGGCCGTTTTCCGGCTCGTCATAAGCAGATAGCCCGACATCATGAAAAACAGCGGTACCGCCGTAAAGGCAAGCGACGTGCATACGTTGAGCAGGTGCCAGCCGGTGTTGATGCCGGCGCGCAGCGGGCCGGCCGCCGTGTGCATGAAAATGACGCTCAGCGCCGCAATGATGCGCAGCCAGTCAAAATAGTCCACGTGCGCGCGTTCGTTCAAAGCAGTTCCCTCCCGGCCGCGCGGAACGCACGGCCCTCATTATATGCGAAAAAAGTTTCCCATCCCGGAAAAAGTCGGAGCGAACGATATGCAGTCCGCTCGCATCGCCCTGCCGCGCTGCTCCGGATGATCCGCTGCAGGCCGCCGCATCTCAGATGTGAGCCCAGCGCAAGCGGGTCACAGCTGAAAAGGAGGAGCGACGAAATGAATGAGCTCCGGCTTTGCCAAAAAGTCGGAGCAAACGATATGCTGTCCGCTCCGACGTGGTGCCGGCGGCGGGGCTCGAACCCGCACGGTGCTGCCACCGAGGGATTTTAAGTCCCTTGCGTCTGCCTGTTTCGCCACGCCGGCATACCCGCCATATCGTACCACCGGCGGCACATCCCTGTCAAGGGCAGGAAGCGCGGCGTGCGGCGGCGAAAAATCGCCCCCGGCGGCGGCAGATAACCAACACGCGCCTCTTGCATCTGCACGGATATTTTGATAGAATAATAAATTATTGTATTATTATAATCGATCGTTTTGGATTCGAGGCACACAGCGCATATGAAATACCGTAACTGGAAAATTCCATATACCGCGCCGCAGCCGCCGGAGGCGCTGCTGCGCGCGGGCTATTCCCCGCTGCTGGCGGTGCTGCTGGCGCTGCGCGGCTATGACGACGCCGGGCAGGCGCGCACCTTTCTCAGCGGCGGCGACCAGAGCGTGTTCGACCCCATGCTCCTGCAGGACATGGACAAGGCCGTCGCGCGCATCCGCGCCGCCATTGAGCGGCGGGAGCACGTGGCCGTCTTCGGCGACTACGACGTCGACGGCATCACGTCGACGTGCGTGCTCACGGACTATCTGCGCCGCCGCGGCGTGCCCGTGCACCCGTACATCCCCGACCGCATCGAGGAGGGCTACGGCCTGAACATGGACGCGATCACGAGCCTCCAGCGCGCCGACGACATCACGCTCATCATCACCGTCGACTGCGGCATCACCGCCATCGACGAGACGAACTACGCCCTGCAGCGCGGCATCGACATGGTCATCACCGACCACCACGAATGCAGCGGGCAGGCGATCCCGAACGCCGTGGCCGTCGTGGACCCGAAGCGTCCCGGCTCGCAGTATCCCAACGGCGGGCTCGCTGGTGTGGGCGTGGCGTTCAAGCTGCTGTGCGCGCTCGAGGGCGACAGCACGCAGGTGCTGCGCGACTACGGCGACCTCGTCGCCATCGGCACGGTGGCCGACGTCATGCCCCTCACGGGCGAAAACCGCTACCTCGTGGCGCAGGGTCTGGCGCAGATCAACACCAACCCGCGCCCCGGCATCCGCGCGCTGCTGCACGAGTGCGGTGCGGAGGGACGGCCTGTCACGGCCACGACCATCGGCTTCACGCTCGCGCCGCGCATCAACGCGGCCGGCCGCCTCGGAAAAACGGCCATCGCCGCGCTGCTGCTGCTGACCGATGACAGCGCCGACGCCGACCGCTACGCCGCCGGGCTCTGCCAGCTCAACCGCGAGCGGCAGGAGCTCGAGCAGCAGATCTGGGAGGAGGCCTCGGCCATCGCGTGCCGCTATCCGCCGCGCGCGCCGCTCGTGCTCGCAAGCGACACGTGGCATCAGGGCGTGATCGGCATCGCCGCCTCGCGCCTGAGTGAGGAGTTCCACCTGCCGACGATCATGATCTGCTGCGACGGTGAGCGCGGCAAGGGCTCGTGCCGCAGCTTCGGCGGCTTCAACCTGTATAACGCTCTGAGCGCCTGCTCGGAGTATCTCGAGGGCTTCGGCGGCCACGCGCTGGCGGCCGGGCTGACCATCCGGCGCGAGAATATCGACCGCTTCCGCCGCGCGCTCGGCGAGTATTACCGGAAAAACCCGGCCGACGACCTGCCGGAGCTCACGTGCGACCTGCGCGTGGACGATCCGCACCTGCTGACCATGGCGTGCATCGAGTCGCTCGACGCGCTCGAGCCGTGCGGCAACGGCAACCCCAAGCCCCTGCTGTGCATCACGGGCGCGCGGCTCGTCAACGCCGTGCCCATCGGCGGCGGCCGCCATCTGCGGCTGCACTTTGCCAAGGGCGGGTATAATTATGCCGGCATCTTCTTCTCCTGCACCCCGGCGGAGCTCGGCGTGCGCATCGGCCAGTGGGCGGATGTGGCCTTCACGCCGCAGATCAACGAATTCCGCGGCCGCCGCAGCGTGCAGCTGCTCGTGACCGACGTGCGCCCGAGCGACCCGCTGCCGCTGTGCAGCGCGCTGCTCAAAAACCAGTGCGTGCCCGCGTGGGACACGGTGGATCTCTACCCCCTGCGGGCGGATTTCGCCGTGGCGTGGCGCTGGCTGAAGGCGCCGATGGTCTTTTCCCTTTCGGAGCTGCCGGAGCGCGCGCCCATGCGCCCGGAAAAATTCTGCGTGTGCCTGCGCGTCATGGCCGAGATGGGACTCGCCACCGTCGACTTCGACGGTGAGACGCTGCACCTGCGCCCGCTGCCGACCAGCGGCAAGGTGGATCTCGGCGCGTCGAAGCTGCTGCAGGCGCTGCGCGACCGCCGGCAGAAGCTGCTATGAAACATTATCAGGAAATTCCCATTCCTTTTTGGAAAGGAGCAACCCCCATGTCTGATGCGACCCGCGCCGAAACCGCGGCCTCGACGCCTTACGACCTCGAGGCGCACTATCAGGAACTGGAACAGAAGATCACCTCCGCCGGCATCCCGGCGGATCTCGGCCGCGTGCGCGCGGCCTTCGAGTGCGCCGACCGCGCGCATTCGGGCCAGAAGCGCCGCGACGGCTCGCCCTATGTGTCGCACTGCATCGCCGCCGCCATCATCACGGCGGAGATGGGGCTCGACGAGGACTCGATCATCTCGGCGCTGCTGCACGACACGATCGAGGATACCTCGCTCACGCATGACGACATCGCGCGCAGCTTCGGCACCTCGGTGGCTGACATCGTCGAGGGCGTCACCAAGCTCACGCGCGTGCAGTATACAAGCGTCGAAGAACAGCAGATGGAGAATATGCGCAAGATGCTGCTGGCCATGGCCAAGGACATCCGCGTCATCCTCATCAAGATGGCCGACCGTCTGCACAACATGCGCACGATGGCCTACCAGAGCGAGGAGAAGCAGCGCATCAAATCCCTCGAGACGATGGAGATCTACGCCCCCATCGCGCACCGCCTCGGCATGCAGAAGATCAAGTGGGAGCTGGAAGACCTCTCGCTGCTCTACCTCGACCCCGAGGGCTACCGCGCCATCACGGACGCGCTCGAGGCGCGCATGCCGACGCTGGAAAAATTCATGGACGAGATGCGCACGCAGATCCGCGAGCGGCTGGAGCTCGACGGCGTGCACGCCACCATCTCGAGCCGCATCAAGCACATCTACAGCATCTACCGCAAGATGTACGCGCAGAAGCTCGACATCAACGGCATCTTCGACCTGTGCGCGTTCCGCGTGATCGTGGACACGATCCCCGACTGCTACAACGTGCTCGGTATCATCCACGATATGTACAAGCCGCTGCCCGGCCGCTTCAAGGACTACATCAGCACGCCGAAGCCGAACATGTACCAGAGCGTGCACACGACGGTCATCGGCTCGGAGGGCATCCCGTTCGAGGTGCAGATCCGCACGTGGGAGATGCACATGACGGCGGAATACGGCGTCGCGGCGCACTGGAAATACAAGACCGGCAGCGGCGAGGGCACCAAGGCCGGCGACGAGGAGAAGTTCGCGTGGATCCGCCGCCTGCTCGAGACGCAGCAGGAGTCCGACGCGCAGGACTTTTTCCACAACCTGAAGGTGGACATGTTCGCCGATGAGGTGTTCGTGTTCTCGCCGAAGGGCGACGTGATCAACCTGCCCGCCGGCGCGACGCCGATCGACTTTGCCTACAGCATCCACTCCGCGATCGGCAACAGCATGGTCGGTGCGACGGTCAACGGCCGCATCGTGAACTTCGACTACGTGCTGCAAAACGGCGACATCGTCGACATCCGCACATCGAAAAACGCGCCCGGCCCGAGCCGCGACTGGCTCAGTCTCGCCAAGAGCGGCGCCGCGCGCACGAAGATCAAGCAGTGGTTCAAAAAAGAGCGCCGCGAGGAAAACATCGTCCACGGCAAGGAGCAGTTTGAGCGCGAGCTGCGCGCCAACGGCATCGCCCCGGCCGACATCATGGGCGACGAGATCCTGCCGCAGATCCTCAAGCGGCTGGCCTTCACCTCGCTCGACGATCTGTACGCCGCCATCGGCTACGGCGGCGTGACCGCCACGCGCACCGTCAACCGCATCCGCGACGAGATCCTGCGCAGCCAGAAGGCCAACCAGAAAAACGCCATCGACCGCATCAACGAGGCGGCCGAGCGCCGCAGCAAGCGCCCGCGCCACGCCGTGCACGGCATCCTCGTCGAGGGGCTCGATAACTGCCTCATCAAATTCTCCCGCTGCTGCACGCCGGTGCCCGGCGACAGCATCATCGGCTTCATCACGCGCGGCGCGGGCGTGTCCATCCACCGGACGGACTGTGAAAACTACCTCGCCAGCCGCGACAATCCGGAGACCGCCGGCCGCTGGATCCGCGTGAGCTGGGCGGAGAACACCACCGATTCCTACGGCACGACGCTCACGCTGCTCAGCGCACAGCGCTCGGGTCTCGTGATGGACGTGGCCACCGCGCTCAACACGCTCAACGCCAAGGTTCGCACGCTCACCGCGCGCGACGTGGACAGCGGCCGCTCGACCATCACGATCACGGTCGAGGTGCACGATCTGGCCGAGCTGCGCACGATCATCAGCCGCCTGAGCGCCGTCCGCGGCGTCATCCGCATCTCGCGCAGCGGTGCGTCCGACATCGCGAAGGCCACCGCAAACACGGCGGAGCTGCAGGCCGAGCACGCCAAAAACGCCAAGAAAGCCAAACAGGAGGGCAAAGCATGAGAGCTGTCATCACCCGTGTGAACGAAGCGTCCGTCACGATCGGCGGACAGGAGACCGCGCGCATCGGCAAGGGCTTTCTCGTCCTGCTGGGCGTGCACGTGTCCGACACCGAGGCCGAAGCCGACCGCATCGTCGACCGCATCTGCGGCCTGCGCGTATTTGAAGATGCCAATGGCAAAATGAACGTCAATCCCACCGACGCGGGCGCAGAGCTGCTCATCGTGAGCCAGTTCACGCTCTTTGCCGACTGCCGCTCCCGCCGCCCCGGCTTCACGGCCGCCGCCCGGCCGGAGACCGCTGTGCCGCTCTATGAGCGCGTGATCGCGGGCTGTCGGGCCCGCGGCTTCACGGTGCGCACGGGCGAGTTCGGCGCGGACATGCAAGTCGCATCCGTCAACGACGGCCCTGTTACCATCCTGCTCGATACCGATCAATTATAAAGGAGGCTACCCCATGCTCATCAAATGTCTGCCCGTCGGGCACCTCATGACCAACTGCTACATCGTCACCGACGAGACCACGCTCGAGTGCGCCGTCATCGACCCGGGTGACGAGTCCAACACCATCCTCTACTATCTGGAGGACAACCACCTCACCTGCCGCGCCATCCTGCTCACGCACGGTCACTACGACCACACCGGCGCCGTCTACGCCGTGCACGAGGAGACCGGCGCGCCCGTGTACATGAACGCGCTCGACGCGGGCACGGCCGTCGCGTTCGACAGCTACTCGTTCGTCCCGCCCGAGGGCACGATCTTTTATAAGGAGGGCGACGAGGTCAAGGTCGGCAATCTGACCTTCCGCGTCATGGAGACGCCCGGCCACACCCCCGGCGGCGTGACGCTCATCTGCGGCGATGCGCTCTTCACCGGCGACACGCTCTTTGCCGGCTCCTGCGGCCGCACGGATTTTGAGGGCGGCAGCATGGAGGTCGAGCTGCAGTCGCTGGCAAAGATCGCGGCCCTGCCCGGCGATTATGAGGTCTACCCCGGCCACATGGACTGCTCCACGCTCGAGACTGAGCGCCGCTTCAACCCCTATCTGACCGCGCTGAAAAACCGCGGACAGTAAAACTGCACAAACCGCACCGGCAGAAGTTCGCTTCTGCCGGTTTTTTCACGCGCGCAAAGAACCTTTGCGTGACAAATCGCGCCCGCACATGGTATGCTTTGGGCGAGGTGAACACCATGCGCGACATTGGGGCCAACATCCGCCGCGCCCGCACGCGCCGGCATCTGACGCAGGACGATCTGGCGCAGGCCGTGCACACGACGCGGCAGACCATATCGAATTACGAGACCGGCCGCTCCCGCCCGGACGTCGAGACGCTGCAGCGGCTCGCGGACGCGCTCGGTGTCGAGCTCACGGAGCTGCTGGACGAGACGCCGCCCGCCGATGCCCGCCGGGCGGCACTGCGCAGGCTGTGCATCACGGGGGCCGTCACGCTCGTGCTGACCGGGCTGTGGGCATACCTGCACGCAGTCTGCCTCCGGCAGTACCAGCGCGGAGACATGGTGCCGCTGGCGGCCATGCTCATAACCGAGCCGCTGCTCCTGTGCACGCTGGCGTGGACGCTGCTGCAGGCGCTGCGCATGGTCACACGTCTGCGGCCGCGGCGCTGTGCGCCCTGGGTACGCCCGCTCGTCCGGGTGCTGTTCGGCCTGTGTCTGGCAATTCTGGGCGCCAGCGTTGTTCTGTCCGCCTCCGGCGTGATATTGCCGCGGCTGTGTGGCGGCCGCACTGCCACGGCAGCGCTGTTTTTTCTCCTCGGCGCGCTGCTCTGGCTGACGCAGCCGGACGCCGCGCCGTAAAACTGCACAAAGGCAGCCGGCAGAAGCTCGCTTCTGCCGGTTTTTTGCCGTTTTCGGCGCAAAAATGCCATGCAGCCTTGCATTTCACAGACAGGCGTGGTATATTGTTCTCGCTCGAAAAACATATGTCCGCTTATCGCGGGCAATTTTCATCGGATCTAAAGTGAGGGAACATCATGAACATCGGACTTCTGGGCTTTGGCGTTGTCGGCAGGGGCGTTTACGATATGCTCGCCGACCGGGACGATATCCGCGCAGCGTGGGTGCTGTGCCGGCGCGATCTCGGCGAGCTGACCGCCCGAACCACGTATGATATCCAGGACATTCTCAGCGACCCCGCGGTGGACACCGTCGTGGAGGTCATGGGCGGTCTGCACCCGGCGTATGAGTACGTGGCGGCTGCGCTGCGCGCCGGAAAGAACGTGGTATCCTCGAACAAATACCTCATGTGCCGCTACTATGACGAGCTCAACGCGCTCGCCAGGGAGCACGGTGCGGCGCTGCGGTGCACGGCGGCGGTCGGCGGCGGCATCCCGTGGCTGACAAACCTCGAAAAGGCCGCGCGCGCCAACCACATCTCCCGCGTCTGGGGCATCCTCAACGGCACGACCAACTACATCATGGACGCGATGCACCACAGCGACGTGGACTTTGCCGACGTGCTCGCGCAGGCGCAGACGCTCGGCTATGCCGAGGCCGACCCCTCGGCCGACATCGACGGGCTGGACATCCAGCGCAAGCTGATCCTGTCCGCAAACGTCGCCTTCGGCGTGTCGCTGCGCGAGGCGGACGTGCCGGTGTCCGGCATCCGCAACGTGCGCAAGGCAGACATCGCGCGCTTTCAGGCGCACGGCTGCACGTGCAAGCTGATCGCCGCCGCCGAGCAGCGCGGCGGCAGCATCAGCGCCTACGTCGAGCCGACGCTGCTCGGCAGCGATGCGCTCGAGGCCGCCGTGCCCGCGAACTTCAACCTCATCAGCATGGACGGCGAGCGTATGGGCGTGCAGAGCTTCTTCGGTCAGGGCGCGGGGCGCTACCCCACGGCCTACAACGTCGTGCAGGATCTGGTGGACATCACGCGCGGCGTGCACGCCTTCTACACCGATTCCTTCGTTCCGGCCGTGCCGGACAATGCCGGCGTGCAGCACCGCTACTATGTGCGCACGCGCGCCGCGCTGCCGGAGCTGGCCGCCCTCGCCGAGGGTGACTGGGAAGGCGCGGTCATCACGCAGCCCGTGCCCGTGAGCCGGATGCACGCGCTCATGGCGCAGGCGCTCGAGCAGGACGGCGAGAGCTTCTTTGCCGCGCTGCAATAAGGAGGACGCCATGCTCAAGGTTGCAAAATTCGGCGGCTCGTCGATGGCGGACGCCAAGCAGTTTGAAAAGGTGCGCGACATCGTGCGCGCCGATCCCGCGCGCAGGGTCATCGTCGTGTCCGCCGCCGGAAAGCGTGACGCGGACGACCACAAGCTCACAGACCTCCTCTACCTCTGCCACGCGCACCTGCAGTACGGCGTGAGCTGCGAGAGCATCTTTCAGATGATCTGCGAGCGCTACATCGCCATCCGCGATGAGTGCGGGCTGAGCGTCGACATCGAGGCCGAGCTCGACGTGCTGCGCCAGCAGCTGCGCAGCGGCATCTCGGAGGAGGAGCTCGTGTCGCGCGGCGAATATTTCTCCGCCCTGCTCATGGCGGACTACC
>ENA-UOJE01002523-UOJE01002523.1-human-gut-metagenome-genome-assembly--contig:-C23-NODE-2523-length-13701-cov-7.640994_pt1 | contig 13701 bp, 10 predicted proteins | sample MGYA00242341_ERZ723888 | MGnify/ENA metagenome assembly ERZ723888 | reverse complement strand
CGCCCATGCCGCCCAGACCCATAGCGTCCAGGCCAGGGATATTGGGCATGCGCATCTTCTTGCCCTTCTTGCCCTTTTTGCCCTTCTTGCCGCCGGCCTGCGCCTGATTGGCCATCGTGCGCATGCGGCCCATCATCTTGTTCATCTCGCCCCACTGCTTCATAAGGCTATTGACCTCGGTGGGGGTCACGCCGGCGCCCTTGGCAATGCGGGCACGGCGCTGGCCGTTGATGATGGAGGGACGCAGGCGCTCCTCCTTGGTCATCGACATGATGATGGCCTCGTTCTTGTCGAAGATGCCCTCGTCCAAATTGCCGCCCATCTGGTTGAGCGCGCGCTGGCCGCCGGGGAGCATACCCAGGATGCCCTTCATGCCGCCCATCTTCTTGACAGCCTTCATCTGGTCGAGCATGTCGTTCATGGTAAAGCCCTCGCGCAGCATACGCTCGGCAGCCTCGAGCTGCTCGGCGTCGGCCGCCTCCTGGGCCTTCTCGATGATGCCGACAACATCGCCCATGCCCAAGATTCGCTTGGCCATTCGGTCGGGATAGAACGGCTCCAGCGAATCGGGCTTCTCGCCCATGCTCACGAACTTGATGGGCTTGCCGGTCACCTGGCGCACGGAAAGCGCGCCGCCGCCACGGGCATCGCCGTCGAGCTTGGAGATGATCACGCCGTCAAAGTCGGTGCGCTCGGCGAAGGTCGAGACGACGTTGACGATATCCTGGCCGGTCATGGCATCGACGACCATCAGCACCTGATCGGGCTTGACGGCCTTCTTGATATCCACGGCCTCCTGCATCATCTGCTCGTCGATCTGCAGACGACCGGCGGTATCGACGATGACTACATCGCGCAGGTGGTCGACTGCCTCCTGGATGGCACCCTTGGCGATATCAACCGGGTGCTCGCCGTCGCCGCGGAAGACCGGCACGCCGATCTCTCCACCGAGTGTGGCCAGCTGGTCGGCAGCGGCGGGACGGTAGACGTCGCACGCGGCGAGCAGCGGCGAGCGACCCTGCTTCTTGAGCAGGTATGCCAGCTTTACGGCCGCCGTGGTCTTACCGGAGCCCTGCAGGCCCACGAGCATGATGACATTGGGGATGCGGTTGCTAAAGACGAGCTTGCTCTCGGTGGAACCGAGCATCTCGGTGAGCTCATCGAGCACGATCTTGACGACGTTTTGCGCCGGCGACAGCGACTCCATGACCTCGGCGGTCATGCAGCGCTCCTTGGTCTTGGCGACAAACTCCTTGACGACCTTAAAGTTGACGTCGGCCTCGAGCAACGCCATGCGAATGTCGCGCATGGCAGAGGTGATATCGGCCTCGGTCAGTTTACCCTTGCCGCGCAGGCGGTCAAATGTGTCGTTGAGGCGATCGCTCAGAGAATCAAACACTAGTCACTCCTTAGTTGGACTCGCCCACCAGGGCGCGGCAGAAATCTTTGGCATTAAACTCCTGCAGGTCATCGACCTGCTCGCCCACGCCGATGCGCAGGATGGGAAGCTTGAGCTTCTCGGCCACGGCCATGGCGATACCGCCCTTTGCCGTGCCGTCGAGCTTTGTCATGATAATACCGTCCAGGCCAAGCGCCTCGTTAAACTCGAGCGCCTGGTTCAGACCGTTTTGGCCAGTGGCGGCATCGATCACAAGCACGACCGAGACCGGCATGGGACCGGCGGCCATATTGGCGGCGCGCTTACGCGTCACATTGACCACCTTGGCGAGCTCGCGCATGAGCTCGGGGCTCGTGTGCAGACGGCCGGCGGTATCGATAAGCACCAGGTCGCTGCCGCGCTTATCGGCCTCGTCGAGCACGTCATAGCACACACTAGCCGGATCGGAGCCGCGATCGCGCTTAATGACGGGGACGCCGGCGCGCTGGCCCCACACATCGAGCTGCTCGATGGCGGCGGCGCGGAAGGTGTCGGCCGAACCAATCACCACGTTCTTGCCGCGGGCAGCCATGGCGCTCGCAATCTTGCCAACCGTCGTGGTCTTGCCGGCACCGTTAATGCCCACAAACAGCACGCAGCTCGGCGTATCGGAGAACGGATCGTGCTCGATGGGCACAAAGTGCTGCTCGAGCTGCTCGGCCAAGGCGCGACGGAGTTGCGGGGCAGTCTTGAGGTTCTTCTTAGCCGCGGCATCGCGCAGATCATCGGAAACCTTGATGGCGACCTCGGCGCCCATGTCACCCATGACGAGGGTGTCCTCCAGGTCCTCCCAAAAATCCTCGTCGACCTCGCCGCCAAAGTAGAAGACCTCGTTGAGGGCCTCGCGGCTGCGCTCAAGTCCGCGCGAGAGAACATCGAAGAATCCCATTATGCATTCACGACCTTTCCGGTTTCGCGATCGAGTTTTTGCGAGACGACGCGGCTAACGCCGTCGGCTTGCATCGAGACGCCATAGAGAACGTCAGCGTCCTCCATAGTACGGCGCTGATGCGAAATGACCAAGAGCTGCGTGTCGGAACGCAGCACATCGAGGGCACCGATGAGCTTGGACAGGTTGGCGTCATCAAGTGCCGCCTCGACCTCGTCCAGCACATAGAACGGCACCGTACGCGTGCGATACACGGCAAAGAGCAGGGCGAGCGCCGTCAGACTCTTCTCGCCGCCCGACATGAGCATCATCTTGGTGATGCGCTTGCCGCGCGGTTGCGCCACGACCTCGATACCCGTCTCGGCAGGATGCTCGGGATCGGTCATCTCCAGATGAGCCTGACCGCCCGGGAAGAGCATAGCGAAGATCTCGCGGAAGTTCGCGTCAACCTTCTCAAACGTCACCAGGAAGGCCTTCCGCATCTTGCGATCAATGGCCACCGTGATCTTGGTGAGCGCCTTGCGCGCGCTCTCCAGATCGGCCAGCTGCTCCTCGATGTAATCGGCGCGGCGCTTGAGCTGCTCGTACTCCTCCATGGCAACTTGGTTAACGGGACCAAGGTTGTTGATCTGGCGCACAAGCTGGTTGAGTTCGCGCTCGGCGGCATCGCGGTCCGTGGGCGCCGGAAGCATGAGCGCTTCCTCGAGTACCGTGGTGCCATCGGCGGTAATGGCCTTAATGGCGGCCTCTACCTGCACCTCGAGCTTGCCACGCGCGACCTTGAACTCGTTTTGCGTGGCGGAGGCGGTATCGACTCGCTCCTTAGCGCGGGCAACCTCTGCCTTGGCATCCTCAATGGTCTTCTTGAGCGAAGCGGAGTCCGCCTCCTCCAGAGAGGCCTGGTCACGCAGGCGCGCTGCCCAATCCGACGCGCGCTCCAGCAGGGCCGAATAACGCTCGTGCATGGGATCAACGCGCAGGCGCAGCAGCTCGAGCGAGCGCGAAGCCTGGCGTGTTCCGCGGATACGACGATCGATGCCCTCCAGGCGATGCTCCAGGTCGGGCACGCGGCCCTTCAGCGAACGCAGGCGTTCGCTCGTCTGGGCCAAGCGAACCTTGGCGTCGGCGAGCTTGCCGGCGGCCTCGGAATCGTCACGGCGAACGCGGTCGAGTTCGTCGTTGGCCTCGGCAATCTGGAGACCCAGGTCGCTTGCCTGCGCACGGGCCTCGTCGCGCGAACGGGTGAGCTCGTCAACGCGCGGGCGCGCAGCGCGAACGGCCTCTGCGGCCTGCTCGCGGCGCTTGGAGATGCGCACGCGCTCGACCTCGGCATTGTTGGCGCTTTGCTCCAAGCGGCCGATCTCGGAGAGCAACGAGCGGCGCTCGCCCTCAAGACGGGCGATCTCGCCGGCGGCATCGCCCTCAGCGACACGCGCTTCCTCAACGGCCGCATTGGCCTCAACGACCTGATCCGACACATGCTCAAACACGACAGCCAAATCGGGCTCCAAGCCCTCCAGCTCGCGAATGCGACGCTTGCGCTCCAGGGCACCCGACGCCTCGCCGGCATCGAGGCCCACGCGCACAAGGCCGCCACAGCTTACGCGGGCGCCATCGGGGGTCACATAGGTCACACCGTCAATGACAGGCGCAGCCAGCGCGGCAGCCAAGTCATCGACCACGTAATAGCCACCGAGCAGCGCCTCGACAATCGGGCCATAACCGGCACGCACGGAAAGGCGATCGACCAGACGCGAACCGGCAGCGCCCTCGGCGGCAGCAGAGCCGCTCACGCCGCGCGCCACCAGCAGCGCCTCACCCGAGGCCTTCTTTTGGTCCAGAGCCGCACGACCGGCACGCTCAAGCGCGGCGGCGTCATCAAACAACAGGGCATCGATATCGCCGGCAAGTAGCTGCTCCACCAGGCCCTCAAGCTCGCGCGGGGCCTCGAGCACGTCGCCCAGACGACCCGAGACATCGTCGCCCAACGCACCCACCAGACGGCTCACGAGCGGCGAGCTGTCGGCCATGCGGGCATCAAGCTTCTTTTGGCTGGCAAGCTCCGAGCGCACCTCGGACAGCTTGTTGCGTGCCTCGCTCTCGCGGGCACGCAAGTCCTTCAGCGCCGCACGGGCGACCTCGGTGGCCTCACGCGCATCGACCTGGGCCTGGCGCGCTTCCTCAAGAGCACCCTCAAGCTCCTCTGCGCGGTTGCGACGGCTCTCGAGCGAGGCCGTGACCTCCTCGAGCTGCTCGTCAATCTGCTCCAAGCGCGAGACATACATGTTGTCCTCGACCTCAGCGTTGCTCAGCGAGTCCTTCACCTTGGCGAGCTCGAGCGCGGCGTTGTCGGCCACGCGCTGCGCATCGCGTTGCTCACGCGTAAGCTGCGAAATCTGATTGTCGAGCGCCACGCGCCGCTCGTGGAGCTCAGCGGCAGCAGGACCAGCGGCGTCAACGTCCTCCTGGGCCTGCATGTGCGCACCGGTCACTTCCTCAAGCTGCGCACACGCGTCCTCGAGCTCCTCGACCACGCGACGACGCTGATGCTCGGAGCTCGAAATCTGCCCGCGCATGTCAGACAGGCGCGACACCATGTTGTGGCCCTTTTCCTCGAGCAGGCGCATGTCGGAGTTAATGCGGCCGACCACATCTTGCATATGACGGCGCTGCTCGCCTAGGTCGCCCACAAACAGGCCCTTTTCCTCGAGCATGACCTGAAGCTTCTCGAGCTCGCGCTCCTTTTCGCCCAAGCGGTACTGCGCAAGCTCAAGCTCGGCGGCACCTTCCTTGGAGCGGCTCTCCAGGTCGTTCCACTGCGACTGCAGCGAACGCAGCTCGTCAACGGCCAGCATCTGCGTAAGCTCGTTCGCGCGCGAGGACAGCTCTTTGTACTTGCGCGCGCGATCGACCTGACGCTCCAGCGGTCGCAGCTGACGGGCGATTTCCTTATTGATGTCGCGGGCACGCGTCAGGTGCTCGTCCATCGACTTAATCTTTTTGAGCGCACGCTCCTTGCGGCGCTTGTGCTTGGAGATACCGGCGGCTTCCTCGATGAGGGAACGGCGCTCCTCGGGGCGGCTCTGCAAAATGGCGTCGAGCTTGCCCTGGCTAATAATGGAATGCGTATCCTTGCCCAGGCCCGAATCGTGCAGGATGTCCTGAATGTCCATCAGGCGGCACGGACTCGAGTTGATGAGGTACTCGCTTTCGCCCGAGCGATACATGCGACGGGTGATGGCGACCTCGTCAAAGTCGACGGGCAACATATGGTCCGAGTTATCGAGCACCAGCGTGACCTCGGCGACACCCACCGGCTTGCGCGCCGACGAGCCCGAGAAGATGACATCCTCCATGGCCTGGCCGCGCAGCTGCTTGGCGCTCTGCTCGCCCAGGACCCACAGAATCGAGTCAGAGATGTTCGATTTTCCCGAGCCGTTTGGACCGACGATGACGGTCAGGCCCGGCTCAAACGTCATATGGGCGCGGTCGGCAAACGACTTGAACCCTTTGAGCGTGAGGGACTTGAGATACACGGTTCCTCGCTTACACGTGCTTCTTGTTCAGAATCACGCCGTTGGTGGTGTAACCCATGCGGTCGAGCGCTTCGAGCGCGGCAGCTCCCTCGGCTTCCTTCTTTGAGGAGCCGGAGCCGCGACCCTGGCGAATACCATCGATCAAAACCACAGCGGTAAAGGTGGGCGCATGCGCCGGGCCCTCGGAGCCAACGAGCTTGTACGCCGGAGGTTCGTGACCGTCGGCTTGCACGCACTCCTGCAAAAACGACTTGGGGTTCGCAGGATGCTCGGCACGCTCGGAAGCCAAATGCGGCTTAAGCGTACGGTGAATGAACTCCGCCGCAACGTCCCAGCCGGCATCCAGGTACAGCGCGCCCACGAGCGACTCATAGACGTTCTCGAGGGCCGAATGCAGGCCGCGCGCACCGGTACCGGTCTCGGAGGCACCAAAGATGATGATGTCGTCGATGCCCAGCTCGTGAGAAACCTCGGACAGCGTAGCGCCCGAGACAAGCGACACCTTCAAGCGCGTGAGCTTGCCCTCGTCAAACTCCGGATAGGACTCAAACAGGGAGCGTGCGACCACAGCGCCCAAAATGGAATCGCCCAAGAACTCAAGGCGCTCATAGCTGGCAGAAACCGGCTGGCCCTCGACTGCCGAGGGATGCGTAAGCGCCGCGCGCAGCAGCACCTTATTGTTGAACTCGTGGCCCAGGATTTCCTGGGCGCGCGTAAGTCGGTCGGATAAAGCCAAGACTTAAGCCTCCTTGGCAGCTTCGATAGCGTCGACGGCGTCGGCGACAGAGTTGAGCGAGAGCAGGGTCTCGTCATCGATCTCGAGGTTGAACTCGTCCTCGATAGCCGTAACCAGCTGCAGGCGCTCGAGCGAGTTGGCATCGAGGTCGTCAAAGGTGGTCTCCTCGCTAATTTCGGCAACATCGACGCCCAGAACGTCAGCAGCGACCTCGGCGATCTTGTCGAAGATTTCGGAGCGGTCCATAGCGCTTCCTCTCATAGTGCATGAATACCAAAAGAATGGTACCGCCCGGGCGGTACCAAGACACGGTTCTGATTCTACCCCACGACGTGCACCGCGAAGCACATAACAGCGCTCTAACTCGCTCTTATAAAACGATACCGTCCATAGAGTTGGCGACATTCTCGACCAGCCCGGCGCGCACGGCTTCGGCCGCCGCGAGCGTACCGTTTTTGACAGCCTCGACCGAGGTGGCACCATGGCCGATCAGGACCACGCCGCGCAGGCCCAAAAGAATCGCGCCGCCCTTGGCGTCGCCCGAAAGTTTGGCTTTAATCTCGCGCATCTGCTTTTTGATGAGCAGCGCGGCAATCTTGGTGCCGAGCGAAGACATAAAGACACCCTTGAGCTCCTGCAGCAAAAACTTGGCAGCGCCCTCGGTGGCCTTGAGCGCAATATTGCCCGACATACCATCGGCAACGACGACATCGAAGTTGCCTGAGGTGAGGTCGGTGCCCTCGCAGTTACCAACAAAGCCGGGAACGGCGGCCTTCATAGCAGGGAAACAGGCCTTGGTAAAGTTAGAACCCTTCTCGTCCTCGGTGCCGTTGGCAAGCAGGCCCACGCGAGGATGCTCGATGCCCAGGACGACGCGGGCATAGGCGCTGCCCATCTGGGCAAAACGCACCATATCGTCAACCTCGACATCGGGGTTGGCACCCATGTCGCACAGCACCGTCAGACCGCCGGCGCGATTGGGCAGCGCATTGGTCAGACAGGGGCGCACCGGTTGCTTCTTGCCTTCGGCCTGATACCTAAACGGCGTCACGTAGGCGGTGGCAGCGGCGGTCATGGCACCGGTCGAGCCGGCGGAGAAGAACGCATCCGCGTTGCCCTTCTTAATGGCGCGGCAAGAAAGCACGATCGACGACTTACGCTTGGTCATCACGGCGCGAATGGGATCGTCATCCATGGCGATAACGTCAGGTGCCTCAAGGGCCTCAACACGTGCATGGGAAGCTGCAAAGGGATTGACGATTTCGGCCGGGCCAGCCGCCAAGACCTCGATATCGGGATCGGCGGCAAGCGCAGCCTCGATACCATCGAGAACAACCTGAGGTTTCTCGTCTCCGCCCACAACGTCTACACAAACGCGAACGTTACTCATATATATGCTCCTTATACAAAAATGGCCGACTCATTGAGCCGGCCATTGTGGTTCCATTTGGAACGGCATCCCATCCAGAGTATACCGTTACTCGGTAACGATAACCTCGCGGTCCTTGTAGAAACCGCAGCTGGGGCACACGTGGTGCGGAAGCTTGACAGCGCCGCAACGGGGGCACGTGGACTGAGCCGCAGCCGAGATCTTCATGTTGGCGGAACGACGGGTGTGAGTGCGGATACGACCCTGCTTTTGTTTAGGTACGGGCATAGTGACCTTCCTTATGAACTATCCAGTGTGGCGATTACGCGCAAGTAGCGATACTACCACAGTTTTACTCATCAAGCTTGAGATTCTTCAATGCTGCAAATGGATTTTCCATGGCAGCGGCCCATTCTGCCTCTGCCTGGGCGGCGCAATCGCATTGCTCGACGTTGAGATTGCAACCGCAAGTGGGGCAAAGGCCGCGGCAATCGGGCTTGCACAGGACAACGAACGGCGTGTCCATGACGACCGCGTCGTTGATGGGCTCTCCCAGATCGACGATGCGATCCTCGCCCAGGAGCTCGTAGCCGTCTTCGTAGGCCTCGGGATCCTCGGGCTCCTCAAAGAGATAAAACTCCTCGATCTCGCCGGCGATATCAAACGAGGCGGGCTCCAGGCAACGGTCGCACTCGCCGGTGGCGTGCGCGCGAACCATGCCCGTGAGCAAGACACCGGTACCGGCATTGGTAAAGACAACGTCGTAGTCGATGCCGTCCTGTAGCTGGTACTCCTTCTCGCCCACCGTGTAGGTGGCGACATCGACCTTACCGGTCAGCGGATACGAATCTCCAGGAAACTCGAGCTGCTCGGAAAGATCGACGGTAACGCTCGGGAACTCAGCCATTACCACTGACCATTCTGCTGGGCGGCACCCTCGTTGAGCTGCTGACGGCAACGGGTAACGGTGCCGGTCAGGCTCTTGAGGTTCTCCTCCAGGTGCGTAAAGACCTGCTCAGCGTAGTCCTCGGCAGCATAACGCGTCTCGCGCTCGTACTGCTGGGCACGATCGCGGATGTCGTCGGCCTGCTGCTGCGCAAGGCGGACGATCTCCTGCTCACCGGCAATGGTGAGGGCCTGCTGCTGAGCGTCGGCGATGATGGAATCGGCCTGAGCGGCGGCGGAAGCCATAAGCTCCTCGCGCTCCTTAAGGATACGGCGGGACTTCTGCCACTCCTCGGGATAGCTCATGCGGATCTCGTCGAGGATGTTGAAGAACACGTCGGCGTCGATGACCTTGAACTGAGCGTTCTTGCCGAAAGGCGGCTTGGCTTCCTCGATCAGCCCTTCGAGCTCATCGACCAAGCTGACGATCCTATCGCCAGGAAAATTCTCGCCCGGCATCCGGTCTCCTTTCATAGGTAACATATCATCGTGCTAGTTTACCACATGCCACCAGGCAATAAAAAACGTCACGAAAAGCGATGTCTGAGCGCTTCGACCACGTTGGGCGGCACAAACGTCGATACATCGCTGCCGAGCGAGGCGATCTGGCGAACGACCGAGCTCGAGATGTAACCGTACTGCGGAGCACTCATGACAAAGATGGACTCCAGCTCGCTATCCAAGCGATAATTGAGGTCGGCCTGCTGCAGCTCATACTCAAAGTCGGTCATGGCGCGCAGGCCCTTGACCACGGCCCCCGCCCCCTGCTCACGAGCGAAGTCGACCAAGAGGCCGGTAAAGGGCAGGACTTCGACGCCGTCGATATTACCGAGCGCCTCGCGGGCCAGCGCCACGCGCTCATCGAGCATAAACGTGGTGCCCACACCGTTTTTACCCTGCGACTCTGCAACAGCGACGATCACACTGGGAAAGATGCGGCGGGCGCGGCGGATCACATCGATATGGCCAAACGTGATGGGATCGAAGGTGCCCGGGACGATCACGCGGTTGATGGTGTCATTCATGGGCGTCCTCCTGAAACGTCGTGGCATCGTTGTTATCGGCATCGGTGACGGCACTATCGTCCTCACCGTCGTCATCGCCGACCCAACGAAGCAGGTCGACCGAGGTAATGCCGTAGCGCTTCTCACGTACAGTCTCAAAGCCTGCCGGATGCGCGCCCGCATCGGCGGAGGCATGCTCAAACAGGGCATAAGCGCCAGGCGCAAGCAGACCCTGCTGAGCCAGGTTCTGCAGCATTTCCTCGACCGGCTCGGCACCAAAAGCATAGGGCGGGTCGAGCAGGACCAAATCAAAGGGGCCGCCCGGTACACGACCGCGCGAGGCACTTGCCAGCATGTCGCCCGTGACCACACGCCAACGCGCACGGTCACGGCAGAGCGACTCGATATTCTTGGTAATGAGCCGCGCGGCGTTGCGATCGATCTCAAACGTCGTGAGCGAGCGGGCCCCACGAGAGAGCATCTCTAACCCTAAGGCACCGGAGCCGCCAAAGGCGTCCAGCACACGAACCTCGTCCAAATCGAAATCGAATGCCGACATGACCATAGATGCGCACGCCTCGCGCACGCGATCAGTCGTGGGGCGGGTGACATCGCGACCACGGGGCTCCTCGATCTTACGACCGCGCCATTCGCCGCCGATGATTCTCATCCTCCGCTGACCTCCTTAAAGATATGTCGATAACGCATGGCGACCGCGTCGCGCAAGGGACGCGTCGCCACAGAGTCAAGGTTGCAAGCATACCGCAAGAGCTCGACCGCGTCCAAATGGGCCCACTCGATCAGCTCCTCGTCGGCATCCAGGTCGACAAAGCGCAGGGTCACACCACCATGCTGGCGATAACCCAGGATCTCGCCTTCATGGCGCAGGCGCAGGTCCATCTGGGCGAGCGTAAAGCCGTCCGAGGTCTTTTCGAGCGACTGGAGACGGTCTTGTGCCGCCGATGCGCCGCCGTTGCCCTTGGAGTGCGTCATGACCAGGCACGTGCCCGACACGCTGCCACGGCCCACGCGACCGCGCAGCTGGTGCAGGGCAGCCAAACCAAAGCGCTCGCCGTTCTCGATGACCATGACGGTGGCGTTGGGCACGTCGACGCCCACCTCGACCACCGTAGTCGAGACGAGCACGTCAATCTCGCCACGCTTAAAGGCATCGATGACCCGATCCTTCTCCCCCGCTGGCATACGGCCGTGAAGGCGCTCGATGGCAAGCCCCGGCAACGCCAGGCGCAGGCGGTCGAGCTCGGTTGCCGTATCGTGCAGTGGCACGGGGACGGTTACGCGGCCCTCGTCGTCGCGGGCAATACCGGGCACGTCTTCCAGCTCATCGGCCGAGTCACTCGGCTCCACGAGAGGACAAATCACGTAGGCCTGCTGACCCTTTTCATGCGCCTCGCGGATGGCGCCATAAGCGAGGTCACGGCTCGACTCGGTGAGCACGCGTGTCGTCACGCCAGCACCAGGGACGGGCCGATGGCGAATGATGCTCGTGTCCAGATCGCCGTAGACCGAAAGCGCCAGCGTACGCGGGATGGGCGTCGCCGTCATAACGAGCAGATCGGCACCCGGTCCCTTCGCGCGCAGGGCGTTGCGTTGGCCGACGCCAAACCGGTGCTGTTCATCGATGACCACGAGCGACAGATGCTTGAACGCAACGTTATCCGAAAGAACCGCGTGGGTGCCAAAGAGCACGTCAAGCTCGCCCGATTCCAGCTGTACATGGATGCGCTCGCGCTCTGCGGCCGGCGTGGCACCCGTCAGAAGTGCCCAGGACATGCCGGCCTGGGAGAGCAGAGGGCCGGTCTTATCGGCATATTGGCGCGCCAGCACGCCCGTGGGCGCCATAACGCAGGCCTGCGTACCGCTATCGGCAGCCACAGCCAGCGCGCAAGCGGCAACGGCGGTCTTACCGGTACCGACATCGCCCAGCAGCAGGCGGTTCATCACGCGCCCGCCATCGCACATATCGCGCAGGATATCCTGGAACGCGGCCTCCTGCTCGTCGCTCAGCGAAAACGGTAGGGCCTGCTTGAGCGCGGCCAGGTGCTCGCCCGCGGTGTGGGCATAGGGCACCACATCGACCAGGCCGCCATCGTTGCGCAGGCGCAGCGCCAACTGCAGGTAGAGGCACTCCTCGTAGGCAAGCCGTGCGCGCGCGATATCGCGCTCGGCCATGCTCGAAGGAAAGTGGATCGATCGAAGCGCACGAGCATTGCTCATCAGGCGACGCTTAACGCGTAAGCGTGCCGGAATGGGATCAAAGGGATTGCCGACGACCTCGAGCGCGCCGCTTACGATGCGGCGCATCCACGCCTGGCTCACGCCATCACTCACGTAATGGACCGGCAGGATGGTGCCTGCGGCACGCCCGTCCTCGAGCTTTTCAAAGTGCGGCGAGGCCATCTGCTTAAAGCCGTAGGCAAACTCGACCTTGCCCATCACGGCCAGGCGGTCGCCCTGCTTAAGCTGCTGGGCAATCCAGGGCTGGCGGAAAAAGGCGACCTGCAGCACGCCCGTCTCGTCAACAAGCGAGACCTCGGTCACCTGCATGCGCGGACGCGGCTGCTTTTGGACGATACGGTCGACCGTGGCGATGATGGTGCACACGGTACCGATGGGCGCCATCTCGATAGACCAAGAACGGGTAAAGTCGAGGTATCGATGAGGGATATGGAGAAGGAGGTCCCCCACCGTCCGAATTCCCAGACGGCGAAGGGCCTCCTCGCGTTTACCCGAAACATATTTGAGTCGCGCGATATCCTCGTCGAGCGCATTGCTCTGGGCAAAGCGCTCCGAGACGCGCGGCACGGAGCACAGCTCGGACATGGGCAGTTGCCTACTCGATCGAGAAGATCACGGGATAGAGCGGCTGCTCGCCACGATGGGCGTCGATCTCCAAGTCGGGCTGAGCCTCCTCGATAGCGTCGACGATCTCCTGGAAGACCTCATCGGACAGCTCCTCGCCGGCCAGAATCGTCAGCGCGTCACCCTCCTCTTCCTCCTGCATGCGGTTGATGCAGTCGAGCGTGACCTGCTTCACGTCGGAGCCGACCACGTCGATGGAGCCGGCGATGATACCCATGACGTCACCGGAGTGAATCGGAGAGCCGTCAGAGGCGCTGGAATCGCGCACGGCGCGGGTGACCTCGCCATCGCGGACCTCGCTGATGGCGTCGACCATAGCGGCGACGGCGTCCTCGAGCTCGGAATCGGGCAGGACCGCGAACAGCGCCGAGAAGGCCTGCGGAACGGTCTTGGTGGGAACGACGGCAACCTTCTTGTCCGTGCAGGCAGAAGCTGCGGCCTCGGCAGCCATGCGGATGTTGCCGTTATTGGGCAGGATGATGACCGAGGTCGCGTTGACCTGGTCCACCGCACCCAGCAGGTCGGCGGTCGAGGGGTTCATGGTCTGGCCACCCGACACGATCACGTCGACGCCGAGGGACTTAAGGATGTCGGCCTCGCCGGAACCAGCGGCAACGGCGACAAAGCCCAGCGCCTTGGCGGGCTCGGCGGCCTTCTCCTGGTCCTCGTGAATCTTGGCGGTACGGTCGTGGGCCTCCATCTCCATGTTGTGGATAAAGACCTCATAGATCTGACCGAGCTGCAGCATGTGCTCGAGCACCAGGTTGGGGGTGTTGGAGTGCACATGGATCTTGTAGTCGGGATAGGCGCCCACGAGCAGCTCACAGTCGCCCATGGAGCCTAGGAACTTAAGGCACTCGTCCTCGTCAAACGGGGCGTCGGCCTTAAAGAGGAACTCGTT
>ENA-UOJE01002522-UOJE01002522.1-human-gut-metagenome-genome-assembly--contig:-C23-NODE-2522-length-13701-cov-12.325590_pt1 | contig 13701 bp, 8 predicted proteins | sample MGYA00242341_ERZ723888 | MGnify/ENA metagenome assembly ERZ723888 | reverse complement strand
ATGCAGGGACGCTGTATGTACTGTAATCACTGCCTGCCTTGCGCAAAGCACATCAACATTGCGCAGCTGAGCAAGTATCTGGACATGGCGCTTCTCGATGGCGTTACACCCACCCTACAGGGACATTACGATGCACTTGAGCATCATGCAGGTGAGTGTATCGGCTGTGGCCGCTGTGAAACGCAGTGCCCCTTTAACGTGCCCATCATACAGCGTATGAAGCAGGCCGCTGAGCTGTTCGGAAAATAAAAGCCACGCGGCAGACTCGCTTGATAACGCCGGATAAGGAACCGCTCATTATGCACGGCAGCAAACGGGATGTTGCTGATTTGCTTCATCTGTCGCGTGGTCAGAGACTTTCCAAGAGACAGTTTGCCATCAACGGCATTGAGGGCACGCCAGAGATAGGTCAGCTGCTTTCCAATGGCTTTGCGGGTCATTTTTGCGGTGTGTTTGCGACATCTCACATATTTCAGGTAATCTTTCCGGGCGCGCTGGCGGTAAGTTCGGGGCTTCTTTCCGTCCGCGGGATCATGGAGGACATCCAGAAGCTTCTCGGCGCTTTCTCTGGCCTCATTGAGCAGGGAAACATCCTGCGGATAACGGATATTGGACGGTGCGCAGGTGGCGTCCACGATCATAGTGCCGCTGTTTCCGCCAGCTCCCGGATGATTGTCAGAGTCGTCATCCTCATTCTTGGATTCGGCTTCTTTGGGAGAACTGACCGCCCTGCCGCTGACTTTCGATGAAAAACTCTGGAACGGCACCGTTGACCATGTCACCGTCCACGCCGACGAACGAGTGGTGTTTCGGTTCAAGGATGGGAAGGAAATCACAACGAAGCTATGAGAATAGTAAAAACAGGCTCGGGACGGCAGAAGAAGATTCTGCTGCTCCGGGTCTGTTCTATTTTGTCCTTTTTGTCCTTTCTGTCCCGGGGGTACAAAGGAAAACCGTCCATGACCGGAGTTGTTCCCGACCGTGGGCGGCTTCTTATATCAATATAAAAAATAATCATTTATCGTTTATATCTTATAACGATTGCAATTACCACCAAGCCGTGATTTGGGGGCAGGCGACTGCGACAAACAGGTCGGTCAGTTAGTTCTCAGCCGAAAATGATCGGAAAACACCCATTTCATGCGGTAAGCACCTAAAACAAGAGAAAAATAAAAAATTACCGTTGCTGATATGGTATCAACAACGGTAACAGGTCTGGTTGCGGAGACAGGACTTGAACCTGCGACCTCCGGGTTATGAGCCCGACGAGCTACCAACTGCTCTACTCCGCGATATGAAATGAGGGGCAATGCCCCAAGTGCTTATATAGGATACCACATTTGATTCCGTTTGTCAAGCACTTTTTTGCGGCGCGGCAAGCCGCCGCAGGGGAGCGGCCCCTGCGGCAGGTTCTGCGGCGATCAGAGGTAGGGCTTCATGGCCTCCGTGGCCTTCTCGGGGTCCTCGGAGACGACGACGGTGAAGGACATGTTGTTCGCGGCGCCGAACTTATCGCACCACAGGACGAAGTCCTCGACCTCGGCGACGCCCGCATCCTCGACGAGCTTATAGAAGCTGTCGATGAAGATGTGGCTGATGTCGAAATTGCCCGCATGCAGGCCGCTGATGAAGCCCTTCAGGAACGTCAGCGTACCCATGGAATACTCCTGATAATCGATCAGGCGAACGCGGATATCAATATCGTAACGGAGCTTGGTGCCCTTTTCGATGCAGACCATGCTGCCGGTTTCGTTCTTTACGGCCTCGTTGATGTCGGTGACGAGCTGCTTGGTCTTGCCGGAACCCTTCAGCCCCATGATCAGTTTGACCATCGGATGATCCTCCTTTGTTCTTCCGGCCGCGCCGGTTATGAGAAGGCCCCGGTACCTTCCGGTATACCTTCCCTGATAGCTATTTTACCAAGTTTTTACCCGGATTGCAACACCAATTTGCACATTCGTCCCGCCACATTCGTCCCGCCGCGTCCGTCCGTATACAGGGCGACGCATCTAAAAAGACATTTACGGCCGCCTCACGCGCGGCCGCCGCCCGCCGGAATGCCGCCAGCAGCCGCGCGGAACGCAAAAACTTTTGCGATGATTGTGCACTATTATGTACAGAAAACGTAGAAAAATCGAGGTAATCCTGTGCTTTCTGCACAAAAAAATTATGGAAAGCGAGATATTTTGCTTTTGGCCTGCAAAAGTGGAGAAAGCGCTCCGGCGCCCTTGCATTGCCCCCGGAAACTTGTTAAAATATTCATACCATGGGGACAAAAAGCTCCCTATTTGGAAATTAGAAGGAGGATCTCTAATCATGAAACACATTTGCACGAAGTTCGTGGCGATGCTGCTGGTCATTGCCATGATCGCAGGTGTGCTGCCGTTTGCGTTTGCGGCAAACGTCGGCCCGTTCACGGATGTGAAGGACACCGACTGGTTTGCTTCGAACGTTCAGTACGTTTATGACAACGGACTGATGATCGGCACCACAACGACGACATTCGAACCGGAATCGAATCTGACCCGCGCACAGACTGCCATGGTCCTGTGGCGCATCGCCGGTCAGCCCGCTCCCACCGCCAAGGCTCCCTTCACCGATCTGGTGGATGCATGGTACCGTGATGCCATCGCATGGGCCGCAGAGCAGAAGGTCGTCAACGGCCGCGGCGACGGCACGTTCGACCCCGCAGGCTTCATCACCCGCGAAGAGCTCGTCACCATGATCTGGCGCTACGCTGGCGAGGCTGCCTCCGAGCAGGACCTGAGCAATTGGCCGGATGCCGATAAGGTCTATGACTACGCCGCCGGCGCCATGAAGTGGGCCGTCGAGACCGGCGTCATCAACGGCAAGGACGGCAAGCTCGCCCCGAAGGACAACGCCACCCGCGCCCAGTTCGCCGCCATCATCGAGCGCTACATGAAGCTCAATGACACGAAGGCCGACGACATCGTGATCCTCTACACCAACGATGTTCACGCGAACATCACCGGCGGCTCCAGCAAAGCCCCCACGCTGACGTATGAGCAGGTCGCCTGGTACCGCAACAACCTCCAGACCCCGTACAGCCTGCTGGTCGATGCGGGCGACGCCATCCAGGGCGAGGCCATCTCCACCCTGACGCACGGCGAAGCCATCGTCGAGGTCATGAATGCCGCCGGCTATGACTATGCCACGTTCGGCAACCATGAGTTTGACTACGGCATGGATCAGCTGCTCGACACCATCGTCCCGGCCGCAAAGTATCAGTACCTGACCTGCAACTTTGCCAGACTGGACGGCACCGCCATCGACGGTGTGAAGCCCTATGCCATCGAGACCTTCGGCAGCAAGAAGGTCGCCGTCATCGGCATCAGCACCCCGGAGAGCTTCGTGAAGTCCACGCCGACCTACTTCCAGGACAAGGACGGCAACTACATCTATACCTTCGCCGAGGGCAACAACGGTCAGGACCTGTACGACTCCGTGCAGAAGACCATTGACGCCGCGAAGAAGGACGGCGCCGACTACGTCGTGGCCGTCGCACACCTCGGTATCGACGAGTCCTCCGAGCCGTGGCGCTCCACGGACGTCATCGCCAACACCACCGGCCTGGACGCCGTGCTCGACGGCCATTCCCACAGCACCATCCCGCAGGAGATCGTCAAGAGCAAGGACGGCAAGGACGTCGTTCTCTCCTCCACGGGCACGAAGCTGAACAACCTCGGCAAGCTGACCATCAGCGCCGACGGCAAGATCCACAGCGAGCTCATCAGCGACCGTGAGATCGAAAAGGACGCCAAGACGAAGGAAGTCGTCGACAAGATCGTCGCAGAGTTCCAGGCCCTGCTGAACAAGGTCGTCGCCCACACGGACGTTGACCTCACCACCCAGAACCCCGAGGGCACGGCCCGCGCCATCCGCAACCGCGAGACGAACCTCGGCGACCTGTGCGCCGATGCTTACCGCGTCACGCTGGGCGCTGACATCGCCATCGTCAACGGCGGCGGCATCCGCGCCGACATCCCCGCAGGCGACATCACCTACAACCAGATCATCAAGGTCCATCCCTATGGCAACATGGCCTGCGTCGTGGAGGCCACCGGTCAGGAGATCCTCGATGCGCTGGAAATGGCCTCCCGCAACACGATGGCCGAGTATGTTTCCGAGTCCGTCGATGAGAACGGCAACAAGGTCTATAACGCCGTCGGCGAAATGGGCGGCTTCCTGCAGGTCTCCGGCATGAAGTACACCATCAACACCGCCGTGGAATCCACCGTCAAGACGGACGACAAGGGCTCCTTCGTCTCCGTGGAAGGCGCGCGCCGCGTGCAGGACGTTCAGGTCCTGAACCAGACCACCAACACCTACGAGCCGATCGACCCCGCCAAGACCTACACCCTCGCCTCCCATAACTACATGCTCAAGTCCGGCGGCGACGGCATCAACATGTTCCAGGACAACAAGCTCCTGCAGGACGAGGTCAAGATCGACAACCAGGTCCTCATCGACTACATCGTCGATTCCCTCGGCGGCAATGTCGGCGAGCAGTACAAGAACCTCGCAGGCGAGGGCCGTATCACCGTCGTCAATGAAACGAAGCCCGCGCTGAAGGACAATGAGTATGCCCTCAGCACCGAGCTGCCCGACGGCGCAAAGGTGGTGTTCGTCAATCGCTCCGTCAGCAAGGCCATGTCCGCTGCGAACTCCGAAGGCAGCACCTTCAACCGCGCGGGCGTCGATGTCGCCCCGGTCAACGGCATCCTGACCACCGATAACGAAGAGCTCGTCTGGACGGTCGAAATGACCGAAGGCGGCTTCTTCCTGAAGCGCACCGACGGCAAAAAGCTCTCCATCGGCAATAAGCCCGACGGCGGCACCTACAACAGCATGGGCTTCGACCAGGAGGATAACCCCGTCTGGAAGATCGCCCCGGCAGCCACGGACGGCTGCATCTACCTCCAGAGCGCAACGGCCACCGGCTCCTCCGGCGACCCGAAGAGCGTGGAGTGGTACGCACAGTATTCCAACTTCAGCATGTACTATGTCAACAGCAGCAACGAAGCGCTGTTTGCCATGGACATGTACGTCAACACCGGCGCGGGGAAACCCGCGCCGGCCGCTACGACCGAGAAGCTGGTCCCTTCCACGCTGCGTGAGGGCGCTGAGATCCCCGCCTACATCACCACTCCGAAGGGCTACAAGGCCGACGGCAGCTTCCCCTTTGTCGTCATGATCCACGGCCACGGCGGCAACCACAACGAGTCTGACGGCTTTGACAAGATCTCCAACGGTCTTGCCGAGCAGGGCTTCGTCGTTGCCACGCTGGACCTCCCCGGCTGCGGCAAGAGCAAGGAGAGCTTCCAGCTCAACACCATGACCAACATGAAGGCCGACGTTCTGGACGTCATCGACTACGTCTGCAAGAACTACGCCGTGGACGAGACCCGCATCGGTGCGTTCGGCTACTCCATGGGCGGCCGCATCACGCTCGAGCTGCTTGCCGAGGGCAAGTACAGCTTCTCCACCATCGAGCTCGTCGCTCCGGCGGAGGACCTCACCGACCTGAAGAACCTGTTTGGCGGCGCCGAGAAGTGGGACACCATGAAGGCCGAGGCCAACGAAAAGGGCTACGCTGAATTCACCACCAAGTATGGCCAGCACCAGCAGCTGAGCAAGGAATGGTTCGCCGACCTCGAGAAGTACTCCGACGGTCTGGTCGAAAAGGCCGCCGAGAACTATACCGGCGACTCCCTTGTCATCTGGGCCACGAACGACGAGGCAGTTTCTCCCTCCGTCTCCTCCGCCGTTGCCGAAACGCTTGGCTCCGCCACGCTGAACACCTATGCAGACGGCCACTCCTACAGCTTCTACGGCACGACCGAATACACCATTTCCACCGTCAACAACGGCTCCGTTAACTACTTTGTGAACGAGCTGAAGACGAACGAGACCCGCATCCACGGCTATGTCCAGTCCATCGCCAAGTATGGCAACCTCGAGCTGACGATCCCCGGCTCCGAGCTTGACAAGGCCGGATTCGAATATGGCGATCTTCTGAAGATCACCGTGGACGGTAAGGAATTCACCGTCCCCTATGGCACGAACTACTCCGATGTCGATCAGGGCAGCACGATCCTCCGCAACTCTGACGGCCATCTGACCCTCGCCATCAACATGGGCGACTTCGCCGGCAAGAACGGCATCGCCACGAAGAAGACCAACGAAGACAAGACCTATGAGTGGTACTACGCCGCCGAGACGAACATCCCCGCCGTCGTGACCATCGAAATGGGCGAAAAGGGCGGCTACTACGATGAGTGGCTCATCCACCAGCTCAAGCGCACGAACAACCGCGAGGACTACAAGGACCTGTCCGACGCCGAGTTCGCGAACTTCCGCAACGTCGCCACCACCGGCATGGGCGAGAACGCCCTGTACCGCTCCTCCAGCCCCATCAACGCCGAGATCGGCCGCAACACCTATGCTGATAAGGCCGCCGAGGCCGCGGGCGTCAAGACCTTCATGAACCTCGCCAACGACGAGGCCACCGCGAAGGGCTACGAAGGCTTTGATTCCACCTACTATTCCAAGCAGAACGTCGTCTACCTGAATCTCGGCGTCGACTTCACCGCCGCCGACTTCAAGACCGGCCTTGCCACCGGCCTGCGCTACTTCACCACCCACGAAGGCCCGTACCTCGTGCACTGCACCGAGGGCAAGGACCGCGCGGGCTTCGTCTCCGCCCTGCTCGAGTGCTACATGGGCGCAGCGTATGATGAGGTCGTCGCCGACTACATGGTCACCTACTACAACTACTACGGCGTGACGAAGGAAGCCGAGCCTGCCAAGTACGATGCCATCGTCCGCTCCAACATCGTCAAGACCCTGCAGACCGCCTTCGGCGTCGAAGATCTGAAGACCGCCGACCTCAAGCAGGAGGCCACCGACTTCTTCAAGGAGCTGGGCCTCACCGATGCCGAGCTGACCACCCTCACCGCCAACCTGAGCAAGAAATACACGGGCGGCAGTACGGAGCCGGAGACAAAGTCCTATGTGAAGGTCACTGCGGCCCCCAAGGACTGGAGCGGCACCTACCTCATCGTCAACGAGGCCGACGAGACCAGCGCCTATGTCTTCAACGGCAAGGATGAGTCCAACGGTTATATCACCGCCACGATCACGGATGGCAAGATCACCTCTTCCACGGAGCTTGATGCTGCTGCTGTCACGATCGAAAAGACGACGGATGGCTATACGCTCAAGGTCAACGGCCAGTATATTTACGGAACCGACGGTAAGAATACGCTGAAGTTCACGGATACTGCTGCCAACGCAGTCAATACCGTTACCTTCAGTGAAACGGATGGCGTTGTCATCACAAGCAATACTTCCATCCTTCGTTTCAACTCTGCCAGCAACCAGATGCGTTTCCGCTATTATAAGGCTTCGACCTATAGCGATCAGCAGGCGATCCAGCTTTACAAGCTGGAGGGCTGATCTGCTGGAACTAGGATTTACAGGCAAAATCCCGCCGGGTCTCCGGCGGGATTTTGCCTGCACAATTTGAGATGATTCTGTGCAGAAAATTCTGGCGCAGTGCAAGGCGCGAAGCGCCCTTGGCTCTCCCTCTGGGAGAGCTGTCACCGAAGGTGACTGAGAGGGCCCTGCAGGCACTGCCGATAGGTTCAGGCCATCGCTAAAATGGCACGCACCTCCGACTTGTCATTCCGAGGAGCGACGCGGCAATCTCGGGAAGACAGTTGCGAGTTCGCCGGAGGCTTTCCCATGTTCCGCCGGGTACTGCGAGATTGCCACGGCTCCTGCGGAGCCTCGCAATGACAAACTTGGGGGCCTTTTCCATCCGGAGGGGCGCAATGGCAGATCTGCAAGTGCCCTCTTCCCCTGCGCTGCACCGCGGACGCCTCCGCTTCAGCCTGACTTTACCGTAAAAAGTCCCGCCTGCACAAGCAGGCGGGAAAATTTTTGCTCTCTTTTGTGTTCGGGAGGTTTTCTCCATCCACCGGCTCACATGGCCGCAGCCTCGGGGCTGCGGAGCTGGAGCTGCAGGCGGTCGGCGATGAGGGCGATGAACTCGCTGTTCGTCGGCTTGCCCTTCGTGTTCGACACCGTGTAGCCGAAGAAGCGCTGCAGCGTCTCCAGATCGCCGCGGTCCCACGCGACCTCGATGGCGTGGCGGATGGCGCGCTCGACGCGCGAGGGCGTCGTGGCGAACGTCTTGGCCACCTGCGGATAGAGCACCTTGGTGATGGCGTTGATGACATCCATGTCATTGACGGCAATCAGGATCGCCTCCCTGAGATACTGATAGCCCTTGATGTGCGCAGGGACGCCGATCTCGTGAATGATCGAGGTGACCATGGACTCGATGTTGGCGTTGCGCTTTGCTGCGATGGCGGGTTTGCGCGAAACGGCGCTCTCGCAGATCTCGTCGAGACGCTCCACGACGGCGCGGCAGCTGCATGGTTTCAGCATGATATATTGCACGCCGAGCGTCATAAACATTGAAGACACATATTCCGTTACGAACTCCACCAAAACCAGAAGCTTTGGCTTTGGATCCAGCCCGGCCGCTGCCTTCAGAACGGACAGACCGTCGGCCTGCGGCAGCATGAGGTCGACGACCAGCAGATCCGGTTTCAGCTCTTTCAGCAGGCTGATGGCGCGAACGCCGTCACAAGCCGAGCCGACCACGGAATACCGATTCGTCTGCTTCAGGGCAACGCCGAGCTTCCCACAAAACTCTTCGCTGCCGTTTGCCAGCAGGACCCGATACATTTTTTCCATGTAACAACTCTCCTCCTCGTAGATTCTCTCATTTCCGCATGGATGTACAAGCGGTGCTTCTAATTTAACATATTCGGCCCGCTTTTGCAATGACTTTCCCTGAAAATGTCTGTTTTTTCGTCGACGTTCTTCGACAAACATGCGGAAACGGCAGAAAATATGATACTCTAAGAGGAAAAAGGTGAAAAAATATTCTTATTCACGGAATTACCGTGAGACGTCCCGTTATTCCGCGTGATCGGTCGAATTTTCATTGCGCTGGCTGAGCCAGATCAGCAGCACGGCAATGTCCGCGGGCGAAACGCCGGAGATGCGCCCGGCCTGCCCGATGGAGCGCGGGCGGATGTCGGCCAGCTTCTGCCGCGCCTCGAGGCGCAGCCCGGCGATGGAGGCATAGTCCGCATTCTCCGGCAGCAGGCGCGATTCCTCGCGGCGGAACGCCTCGATCTGCTGCTCCTGCCGCTGGAGATACCCCGCATATTTCACCCGGATCTCAACCTGACGCGTCACGGCCGCCGGAAGCTCCGGCCGCTCCGGGTCGAAGGGGGCAAGCTCTGCATAGTGCAGCTCCGGGCGGCGCAGCAGGTCCGCCAGCCGCGCGGAGCTGACGACCTCCGCCGAGCCGCGCGCCTGCAGAAACCCGTTCAGCGCCGGACCGGCGGGCACGCCGGTGTGCTCCAGCCTGCGCTGCTCGCGCCGGACGGCCTCGTATTTCTCCGCGACGGCCTGTGCCTGTTCGGCGGGGATGAGGCCGATGCGATAGCCGATGGGCGTGAGCCGCTCGTCGGCGTTGTCCTGCCGGTGCAGCAGCCGGTATTCGCTGCGCGAGGTCATGATGCGGTACGGCTCCTCCGTGCCCTTCGTGACGAGGTCGTCGATGAGAGTGCCGATGTAGCCGTCCGAGCGCTGAAGCACCAGCGGCTCGCGCCCGAGCAGCTTCAGCGCGGCGTTTACGCCCGCCACAAAGCCCTGCACGGCCGCCTCCTCATAGCCGGACGTGCCGTTGAACTGCCCCGCGCCGTAGAGGCCGGGCAGCTTTTTGCACTCGAGCGTCGCGGAAAGCTCCGTCGGGTCGATACAGTCATATTCGATGGCGTAGGCCGGGCGCAGCATTTCGGCGTGCTCCAGCCCCGCGATGGTGTGCAGCATGGCAAGCTGCACCTCCTCCGGCAGGCTCGTGGACAGGCCCTGCAGGTACAGCTCGTCCGTCCCGAGGCCGCACGGCTCGAGGAAGAGCTGGTGGCGCGGCTTGTCGGCAAAGCGGACGATCTTCGTCTCGATGCTCGGGCAGTAGCGCGGGCCGACGCCGGTGATGGAGCCGTCGAACAGCGGGCTGCGGTGCAGATTCTCGCGGATAACGGCGTGCGTGCGCTCGTTCGTCCACGTCAGCCAGCACACGGCCTGATTTTTCGGCGGCTCACGGGTGGAAAACGAGAACGGCTCCGGGTCGTCGTCGCCGCGCTGGACTTCCATTTTCGAAAAATCGACGCTGCGCGCGTTGATGCGCGGGGGTGTTCCGGTCTTGAAGCGGCGCATGCGCAGGCCAAGTCCCCGCAGGCACTGGCTCAGCTCCGGCGCAGGGCGCAGGCCGTCCGGCCCGGAGTGCAGGACGCATTGCCCGGTGATGACGGTGCTGTCGAGGTACGTCCCGGCAGCGACGACGACGGCGCGCACGCGGTATTCCGCGCCGAGCTGCGTCACAACGCCGCTGACGTGCCCGTCCTCCGTCCGGATCTCCGTGACGGCAGCCTGCTTGAGATAGAGGTTCGGCTCGCGCTCGAGCAGGCGCTTCATATGCTCCTGATAGCGGCGGCGGTCAGCCTGCGCCCGCAGGGAGTGCACGGCCGGGCCCTTGCCGCGGTTGAGCATGCGGTACTGGATGCAGCAGGCGTCCGCCGCGCGGCCCATCTCGCCGCCGAGGGCGTCAAGCTCGCGGACGAGATGGCCCTTGCCCGTGCCGCCGATGGCCGGGTTGCAGGGCATGTTGCCCACGGCGTCCAGATTGATCGTGAATACGACGGCCTGCAGTCCCAGCCGCGCGGCCGCGAGACCGGCTTCGATCCCGGCATGGCCCGCGCCGATGACGGCAATGTCATAATTTCCTGCAAAATAGCTCATTTACGCTCATCTTTCTTTCAAATCACAGCGGTGACTGCTTGATCTTTGCATAGCGGCGGGGATAGGCCGGGGGTGTCGGGCGCTCCTTGCGGATGACGATGACGCAGCGCGGCGCGCCGTCGATGTCGTAGGTCTCCGTTTTTTCCACGCGCCCGCCCAGCCTTGCGATGCCGCGCTTCGCCTCCTCCAGCTCCTCGGCCGCAGCGGCGGCCTTCATGGCAAGGAAGTATCCGCCCGGCTTCACGAACGGCAGGCACAGCTCCGCCAGAATGTTCAGCCGCGCCACCGCGCGGGACGTCGCGATGTCATATTGCTCGCGCGCCTTGGCGGCATAGTCCTCCGCGCGGGCGCAGACGCACTGCGCCGGGACGCCCATGTCCCACAGCGTCGCCTCCAGCCACGTCACGCGCTTGCCGAGGCTGTCGAGCAGCGTCAGGTCGAGGCTCGGCTCGCCGAGCTTCAGCGGCACGCCGGGGAAGCCCGCCCCGCAGCCGACGTCGATGACGCGCCTGCCTGAAAACGGCACAATGCGCAGCAGCGCGAGGCAGTCGGCAAAGTGCAGCCTTGCCACGGCCTGCGGCTCCGTGATGGCCGTCAGATTCATAACGCGGTTCTGCTCGAGCAGGCGCGCGCCGAACTCACACAGCTGCTCCGCCTGCGCCGCCGTCAGCGGTACGCCGAGCGCTGCGCAGGAATCCAACAGGGTTTGCAGCATATTACGACACCTCCCGGTAAACCTGAATGGCGATCCCAAGGTCGCAGAACGTCGCCCGGCCGGGGACCTGCAGCACGCGCACGGTGTCATACACCATGCCAAGCGCCGCGACGGTGCAGCCGGCGCTTGCCATCGCCACGGGCCAGAACCACACGAGCGGCACGCGCGCCAGCGCGAACCACAGCGCCGCGCCTACGAGCACGGGCGGGAGCAGCCGCACGGCAAGCACGGCGGCACGGCCCAGCTCCGCATTCGAGCCGACGCACGGCCGCAGGGAGAACACGGAGCAGAACGGCCTCCTTCGGCCGAGCAGGGCCAGCAGCGGCCACGGCAGCAGATAGAGCACCCACTGCGCTGCGAGCGCGATGACGATGCTTCCCAGAACGGCGCGTGTCCACCGGCGCATGCCGCCGTCTATGAGCGGCTCCAGCGCAGCAGGGCCGCGCCATTTCCAGAGCAGGACAAACAGGCCAACGGCGAGCAGCGCGCCGAGCACACGCAGGATGCGCCGGTGCCCGCGCTCCATGGAGAGGGAAATTTCCTCGATCTTTTCTTTCATATTCGCTCACTTTCCGACGCAGAAACGCTCAAAGATGCGATTTGTGATATCCTCGCGGACCGTCCGCCCCGTGACCTCGCCGAGGGCGGCCATGGCCTCCTCCACGTCCGTGAGCACGGCGTCCGGCGTGACGCCGAGGCCGAGGCCCGTTTTCGCCCGTTCGATGGCGCGGGAGGCGCGGTCGAGCGCGCCGAACTGGCGCGGGTTGGTCAGGAGGGAGCCGTCACAGTCGTTTTCGCCGAGGAACCAGCCCTCGAGCAGGGCTGGCAGGGCGTCCAGCCCCGCGCCCGTGCGGGCCGAGACGGTCAGAACGGTGTCGAACGGCAGCTCGTCCGGCGAGACGGCGGCGGGCAGGTCTGATTTGTTGCACAGGGCCAGACTGCGCGGGGCGCATTTGGCCGCTTCGATGGCGCGGCGGTCCTCGTCCGTCAGGGGCTGCGAGGCGTCGCAGACGAACAGGGCCAGCTCCGCTTCGCGCGCGGCCTGCTCCGAGCGGGCCACGCCGAGGGCCTCGATGGCGTCTCCGGCCTCGCGGATACCGGCCGTGTCCGTCAGGCGCAGCAGCACGCGGCCGACGCGCACCGGCTCCTCGACGGTGTCGCGCGTCGTCCCGGCGATGTCCGTGACGATGACGCGGTCATAGCCCGCCAGCCGGTTCAGCAGCGACGATTTGCCTGCGTTCGGCTTGCCGAGCAGCACGGCGCGCACGCCCTGCCGCAGGTGGCGGCCCTTTTCGTAGGTCGCAAGCAGCTCTTGCAGCGCCGCGCCCGCGCGGTCCAGCGCTCCGCTCAGTTCCGCCGCGCCGAAGTCCTCGATGTCCTCGTCCGGATAGTCGAGCACGGCGTGGAAATGGCTGCACAGGTCCGTCAGCCCGTCATAGACCGGCCCGATGGCGCGCTTGAGCGCCCCGCCGAGCTGCCCTGCGGCGTTCGCGGCGGCGTCTGCCGTTTCGGCGTCAATGAGGTCGACGACGGCCTCGGCCTGCGTCAGGTCGAGCTTGCCGTTCAGGAAGGCCCGGCGCGTGAATTCGCCGGGTCCCGCCTGCCGTGCTCCGGCGGCCAGCAGCGCCTCCAGCCCGGCGGCCAGCATGGCGGGCGAGCCGTGGCACTGCAGCTCAACGGTCTCCTCGCCGGTGTAGCTGTGCGGCGCGCGGCACACGACGCCGAGGCACTCGTCAATGACGCGCCCCTGCCGGTCGTGCAGCAGGCCGAGGACGAGACGGCGGTCCGGCGCGTCCGCAAACGGCTGCTTCGGGGTGAAAACGCGGCCTGTCAGCGCGGCGCAGCCGGGCCCGGACAGGCGGAGAATGCCGATGGCGCAGGGCGCGCGCCCTGTTGCGATGGCAGCAATGATATCAGACATGATGTGATCCTTTCGGTAAGTGCGGGAAAAGGAGGGTGAAATGTGGAGAGTTGAGAGCGGAATGCATAAGGCTCCCAAATTTGTCATTGCGAGGGCGCTTCGCGCCCGTGGCGCCCTGAGCGCGAAGCGCGAGGAAGTGCCCTTGGGGTGCAATCTCGGG
>ENA-UOJE01002516-UOJE01002516.1-human-gut-metagenome-genome-assembly--contig:-C23-NODE-2516-length-13737-cov-5.197120_pt1 | contig 13737 bp, 7 predicted proteins | sample MGYA00242341_ERZ723888 | MGnify/ENA metagenome assembly ERZ723888 | reverse complement strand
CCTCAATATGCAGATTCTTTCGGAGTAAAACACTCTGTCATTCTGCTATCCATTTCTCAAATGAGCGAAACATTATTCATTCTCGCCATACCTTTCTTCCTGAAACATTTCGGAATCAAGCGTGTGATGCTTATCAGTATGTTCGCCTGGGTATTCCGTTTCGGATTATTCGGTTTAGGCGATCCGGGCAGCGGTTTATGGATGCTCATCCTATCCATGATTGTATATGGCATGGCTTTTGACTTTTTCAATGTTTCGGGCTCATTGTTCACCGAAATGGAGGCTCATCCGAGTATTCGCGCCAGCGCACAGGGATTATTCTTTATGATGACAAACGGGTTGGGAGCAATCATAGGCGGATATGCCAGTGGCGCCGTAGTAGACGCATTCTCTGTATATGCACCCGGCGGCGGTCTGATAAGTCGTGAGTGGACACCTGTATGGCTTATATTCGCTGGTTATGCATTAGTTATTGGAATATTATTCGGAATCGTATTCCGTTACAAACATACAACGGAAAAGGAGACCGGTAAAGTAGTGGAATGACAGAATGAATAAAAAGAAAGTTGAACTGCAGGTATTGAACATTTCAAACAGCCAAGCGCAAGCCGGAGCCTACGCTATGGTGCTGGGCGAAATAAACGGCCCGCGGCAATTACCGGTCATCATAGGCGTAGCCGAAGCACAGTCCATGATGATTGAAATGAGAGGCATCACTCCGCCCCGTCCGTTGACGCATACCTTATTTGCATCCGTCCTCAAAGCACTGGGAGCAAACTTATTGCGCATCCTTATCTATAAGGTGGAGAATGGCATTTTCTATTCCTACCTCTACATGAAAACAGAAGAAACCATCCTGCGCATTGACGCGCGCACCAGCGATGCCATTGCGCTTGCTTTGCGTATGAATGCCCCTATCTTCATATATGACGATATCTTAGAAACCGAATGTCTGAAGACGGAACACAGCACTATCGCAAACGAAAATGAAGATACCGATAAAGAGGCCGCTTCCCCTAAAAAAACATTAGAGCAGTTGAAAGCCGCCCTCCAAAATGCCATAGACAAAGAGGACTATGAACGGGCTGCACAACTGAGAGACATTATCAATCAGCAAAAAAAACAATAAACAACCATGCACGTATTCTACACACCTGATATACAATCACATGCCGAATTACCTGAGGAAGAGGCTGCTCACGCCGTCCGCGTATTGAGACTACAAACCGGTGATGAAGTGACGCTGACCGACGGCAAGGGCAACCTCTATATTGCGGAAATCCCCACCGCCACGAATAAGCGCTGCCTTGTCAACCTGCTCGAAACCATTCCTCAGACACCTTTATGGAGCGGGCATCTGCACATCGCAATGGCTCCCACCAAAAACATGGACCGCACCGAATGGTTTGCAGAGAAGGCTACCGAGATAGGTTTTGACGAACTGACTTTCCTCAACTGCCGCTTTTCGGAGCGCAAAGTTATAAAGACGGAACGCATCGCCAAAATACTTATTTCCGCCATTAAGCAATCTCTCAAAGCACGATTGCCCCAGCTGAATGAGATGACCGATTTTAATAAATTTATCAGCCAACCTTTCAACGGCCGCAAATTCATAGCCCATTGCTATGAAGGAGACAAGCCTTTATTGAAAGATATTGTTCGCAAAGGAGAAGATGCGCTGGTGCTTATCGGCCCCGAAGGCGACTTCAGCGAGGAAGAGGTGAAGAAAGCCATTGAAAACGGTTTTGAGCCTATCAGCCTCGGCCGTTCCCGGTTGCGTACTGAAACAGCTGCGCTCGTCGCCTGTCACATTTTGAATCTGCAAAACCAATAACACAATATGAAAAAGAGCATTTCCTTCCATTTACTGCCGGTTTTAGTGATGTTACTGTGTCTAAGTTCATGCAGCGAAACCACGAAAAAGACAGAATACACCCATTCCATTCCCTCCAATGTTACGGAAATGGCATCACTCGATGTAAAGAGCATCGTCAGTAAGGCCGGACTGAATGATGCAGCCAGCAAGGCCACTTTGCAAGAGCTGCTGGGAGCGCTTTTCGAAAACAAAAACGCCGCTCTGAAAGAAGAAGCTGAAACTCTGCTGCAAGATCCTGCCGAAAGCGGAATAGACTGGAGCGCCCCGGTCTACCTATTCAAAGCCCCTACCCTACACAGCACAGCGATAGCCCTGAAAATAGCCGATTTAAAGAAATTTGAAGCCATGCTCGAACTATTTGCCCAAGAGCAGCTATGTACCGTTCCGGTAAAAGTCCAAGGCTACCACAGCGTTGAAATTAAAGATGCTGGAGTATTGATAGCTTATAACGACGGCACTCTGCTTGGAGTTTACGGCGGAAGCTCGGAACAACTACAAAAATTGCAACCGGCTATCACTGCCCTCATGCAACAGCCCGCCGACAAAAGCATCCATGCAAACAAACATTTCACTTCAATGCTACAGCAAAAGGGAGATATCCGCCTGTTGGCAACTCCTGATGCCCTGCCCATGGATGTGCGTGGTGTACTGAACTGGCCGCATGGTACGCAACTACTGGGTTACGTCTTGTTTGAAAACGGCCGCATATACGCCACTCTGCAAAGTGCCGACTTCAAAGGAGATACCAAAGAGGACAACCAGCCCTTCCATCCCAAAAACTCACGAGAATTACAACAAGCCATGTTGAGTATGATGCATGGAAGACCTTTCAACATCTCATTGACCAGCGACGAATTGCTCACACTAAGTAACCTTCGTGTCCTCATGGAATATGCCTCGGATGAACCGGAAATCAAGAACCTCTATCAAATGATTATGAAAATAGAAGAACTGAACCTACGGGGAGACAAGAACCGGACCAATTTTACAATAGTTCTGAATGAGAAAAAAGAGAATGCATTGAAACAACTTGTCGACTTTGCCAAGCTATTTGCAGGAAGTAACCCATAACTCATAATCAATGAATCGCATCCATTTACAGCAGACTTTACCTCAGGTTTTTGCTGGTCGTGACACTGTCACTTCACAGATATGGCACCAAAACATTGTGTTCAGCAAGGGAAAGCGTTATTTAGTAGAGGCTGCTTCCGGTACCGGCAAATCGTCTTTATGCAGCTATATCTATGGATATCGTCAGGACTATCAAGGTATCATCAATTTTGATGAACAGAATATCCGTTCATTATCTGTCAATGAATGGGCAGATATAAGGAAACATTCACTCAGTATTCTTTTTCAAGAGCTTCGTATTTTCCCCGAATTGACAGCTCTTGAAAATGTATTATTAAAGAATCGCCTGAACGATTATAAAAAGAAAAAAGAGATTTTCGCTCTCTTCGAAGCAATCGGTATTCCCGATAAAATCAACGAAAAGGCCGGCATGCTTTCTTTCGGGCAACAACAACGGGTCGCTTTTATCCGCAGCCTTTGCCAACCGTTCGATTTTATCTTCTTAGATGAGCCTATCAGCCATTTAGATGACGAAAACAGTGCTATAATGAGCCAACTACTCATGGAAGAAACAGAAAAGCAGGGAGCCGGAGTTATTGTTACGTCTATTGGAAAACACTTGGAACTGCCATATGACGAGACTCTCCGGCTATAATTCATAAATTACAAATCATAAATCAAAAAATGAACAGACTTGTTTGGAAGCTCCTTCGCCAGCATATCAGTGTAGGCCAGTTGACAGGTTTCTTTCTGGCCAACCTCTTCGGCATGATGATTGTACTGTTGAGCATACAATTCTATCAAGATGTGCTCCCTATTTTCACGCAGGGAGACAGCTTTATGAAAAAAGAATATATCATTGCTACCAAAAAAATCAGTACCCTCGGCAGCCTTACCGGAAAAAGCAACACTTTCTCCCCAAAAGATATTGAGGAAATGAAAGAACAGCCCTTCACCGAAAATGTAGGAGTTTTTACCCCCTCTTTATTCAAAGTATCTGCCGGATTAGGCATGCAGAAAGCCGGAATACATCTTTCCACCGAAATGTTTTTTGAGTCTGTACCCGATGAATACGTAGATGTCAACCTCGATAAATGGCTTTTTGACAAAGAGACCCGAGTTATCCCTATTATCATTCCTCGCAATTACTTGAATCTCTATAATTTCGGCTTTGCACAAAGCCGAAGTCTTCCGAAACTCTCTGAAGGGCTTATTAGCATGATACAGATGGACATCACATTGCGTGGCAACGGACGTGTGGAACAATTCAAAGGGCAGATTGCCGGTTTCTCCAACCGTTTGAATACAATTCTTGTTCCTCAAACATTTATGGACTGGGCTAATACGAGCTTTGCCCCCGGTAAAGTTGCTCACCCCTCCCGTCTCATCGTCGAAGTAAAGAACCCTACCGACACTGCCATCAGCGACTACTTCCGGCAGAAACATTATGAAACCGAGGGTGATAGCCTGGATGCCGGAAAAACGACTTATTTTCTACGTCTCATCACCGGTATTGTCATGGGAGTAGGATTATTTATCAGCATATTGTCTTTCTACATCTTGATGTTAAGTATCTTCCTACTACTGCAAAAGAATACCGTAAAACTGGAAAACCTGCTTTTGATAGGATACACCCCCAAGCAAATAGCGTTTCCCTACAATATTCTGACAGTTAGCCTGAACCTCTTGGTATTGACGCTGTCTGTCGGCGGAGTTACATGGCTGCACAGTTATTATACAGAGATCATCAGTACACTATTTCCGCAAATAGAGACAGGAACACTACTTCCATGCTGGATAGTGGGATGCACTTTATTCCTTGCTGTTTCTTTACTGAATATCATACTGATACACAGAAAAATCGCAAGCATTTGGAAAGGTAAGCAAACATACCGATATTAGAACCCACGAATTACCGGTGCTGATTCATATACTCTTTTGGTGACATTCCGTATTTCTCCCGGAACGAACTGGAGAAATGAGACAAGTTGGTATATCCTGTGGCATAGGCTATCTCCGAAATAGTAAGTTTATGGTCTTGTGCCAACAAAGCAGCAGCCTGTTGCAAACGGATATTCTTGATGAAATCGCGTGTGGAAAGATTTGTCAACTCTTTCAGCTTGCGGTGCACATGCACCCGGCTCAACCCGACTTCGGAAGCGAGCATTTCAACATTCAGCGCAGGATCATCCAAATGTTCGTTCACCACTTTCATAATCTTGTCCATCAATATCTCGTCACTGGACTTCATAGTGATTTTTTCCATTTTATCTTCCTGCTGTTGTGCCCCGCTGAATTTATTACGCAACAACCTGCGATTATTTATCAGGTTAGCAATGGTCTTTTTCAGTAATTCCGTATTGAAAGGTTTCACCATATAAGCATCCGCACCCGTCTCCATGCCTTCCAAAGTGTCCTCCGGTTTGGACTTGGCTGTCAACAAGATTACAGGGACATGGTTTACGTTGGTATTCTGCTTTATCTTCCGGCACAGAGTCAGCCCGTCCATTTCAGGCATCATAACATCGGAGATAGCTAAATCAGGAGTATCACGCAAGATCAAATCATACGCCTCCTTACCATTACTGCAGGTCTCCACTTTGTATTCATCCGATAATTCAGATTTCAGATAAGCCTTGATTTCATCCTCATCCTCCACAACCAATACCCGTAAGCGTGTCTTTGATTTCATATTGGTTTTAGATTCCTCCTCCTCTTCTTCGGCAACCAACCCTTCCAGTTTCGCCAAAACAGGCTTTTCAATAGTATGGAACATCGCTGTTTCTTCATCTACAGTTTCCAACTCATCAGTGCGCAAATGCGCCGATCCCAACGGTATACGTATAATGAAACGGCTTCCGGAAGCATCTTCCCTGTTTTCGGCAAAAATCTCACCATGATGTAACTGCACTAATAAATGAGACAAGTGCAAACCGATACCGGTACCAAAATTTGACTTTGTTACGTCATTATCTATTTGATAGAAACGTTCGAAAATACGTTCTATTTTATCCCTGTCGATACCGATACCACTATCCGTTATCACAATTTCAAAATACTCGCGCAACGCATCCCGCCGCGTAGCATTCTGACCTGTTGTCAAACTGATCTGTATCTCTCCTCCATCCGGAGTGTACTTAAATGCATTGGAAAGGATATTCATCAATACCTTATCAAAATTATTCAAGTCTATCCACACTTTTAGCTGCGGCATCTCATGTTCAAAAGTAAAATGGATATTTTCTTTATGAGCCAAATACTCAAAAGTCTGCATTACATCATTGATAAACCCTACCAAATCTGTTTCACGAAACTTTAGGAACATCTGCCCCTTATCCAGTTTACGGATATCCATCAGCTGATTAATCAACCGCAGGATACGTTGAGAATTACGATAAATCATCAGATACGTCTTATGCAGCTCACTGTCTTTCTTTTCCGCCAGCAATTTTTCCAATGGATTGATTATAAGCGTTATAGGAGTTCTTATTTCATGGGATATATTGATAAAGAACTGCAATTTCGCTTCATTGAGTTGTTCGGCATGCTCCCTCTTCATCATTTCACGACGATGCCGTATACGGGACCGGATATAGTTCACAATGCCCAATACCAGCAATCCGAGTAAAACAGCGTAAATACAATATGCCCACCAAGCCTGATACCAAGGAGGAGTAATTACAATCTTTATCGTGCACACTTCCGAGTAATTGCCATAATTAAGTGCGCGCACACGAAAAGTATACTTACCTGGCGGTAAATTATTATAAGTCACACGATTATCACCAGGTTCGGAGCTGAGCCATTGTGAACCCAACTCATCAATCTTATATTGATAGGATATCTGCTCGGGATTGTTATACTGCAATGTCGAGAAAACGATACTGAATGTATTATCCTTATAAGACAGCCGGAACTTTTTAGCATCCTGCACCGAAGTAGAGATTACCGGCTTCCCTCCTGAAAGAGTATTCTTATGTACAGGCTTATTGAATATATAAAAATCAGTAATCCATACCTTAGCTTCTTTTGAAGTATTGCCTATGTTTTCCGGAAGAAAAGACGTAATACCATTAACACCGCCGAAGTATATCTTTCCGAACTTATTCTTGTAGAAAGCACCATGAGTGAATTCATTGCCTTGTAACCCGTCTCCCGAATAGTAATTAATAAAGCGATTATTGTTTATATCATACCGACTGATCCCCATGTAGGTGCTAATCCAGATGTCATGCTGGAAATCTTCGCTAAGCCCGCAAATCACATTACTAGGCAAACCGTCTGCCATTGTAAACCTCTCCAGCCTATTCGTCTTTTTATCAAAACAATATAGTCCATCTGTTGTACCGGCCCAAATCTTACCCGAAAAATCTTCTTGGATAACATAACCCACACAACCGGGAATCAATGTGTTAACCTTTTTATAATTAATAAAACTCTCCGTCGACGGATTAAAACAGCTTACTCCTTTATAATGCCCCAACCATATCAGTCCTTCGCTATCACAATATATATAGTTCACCCAATCATTAGCAAGCTCATTCCTTTTTAAATCATTGGTTTCATCTTTAGAAGATTCATAATGCTTTAAATCTCCGGTCTTCAAGTTATATCGGTAAAAGCCAGCGCCTAATGTCCCGATATATAAGTTTTTCTGTTTGTCTTCTGTTATTGAAAATACGCTTTCATCATAAATAGGCAATAGATATTCACAGTCCCCGCTTCTCAGATTGAACTTAGCACCCCCACGCGTATAAGATCCAAACCATAGGTTTCTGTCTGTATCTTCATAAATACACATTATCGTACTAGCCACAGAACGGGCAGCATTTCCCGGTTGATAATGCCTCAACCTTTTTCCTTTTGCATCCAGCTCGTATACCCCCTCATTGTCTGCACCAATCCATAAATGGTCATTGCTATCTTGAAAAATAGACATGATACATCCTTGTCCGATAGGATTATAATAAATGGACTTGTGCCCATAATATTCAAAAGGATTTTCTTGTTTCGGTATCAAAACGATCCCTTTCTGAAATAATCCCAACCATAAATTATCATCCTTATCTTCCAAAATTGTATGAATCTTTCCATCCGAAAAATTTATTGGAGCTGAATTAATGGTATAATCTTCCAACTCTCCCTTTGCAGGATTATACATTTTTAATCCCTGTCCATCAGTACCAACCAATAACCGGTCATTCACCAACGACATGCAACGAACAGATAAAACCTCATTCCCTATATAAGGAACAAGAGTAAAGTTATTCTCCTTTCTATTGTAACGTGATAGCCCTTGCTTTTTAGTACCTACAAAAAGATTTCCCTGCTCATCCTCTATTATGGTAGTAATATTGTTATCGGCAAGAACCGGATCTTTGAAAATACGCACTTCCTTCGTTGCAGGCATATAACAAATCAGTCCATTTCCATAAGTTCCTATCCAAATATTGTAATAAGAGTCCTCATAAAAAAAGGATTGAAAATTGTAATTAGACTGTTTCAGAAGATCATCTACAGAAACAGCCTGCGTCTGCCGCTCATCCAGACGAAACATGCCTTGACCGGTAGTTGTCATCCAAATTTCCCCATTATGTAATTCCTGCATCTGTGTTATATGCGGAAACACCCGCTTACCGGCGCGGAACATTGGAATTTCCAGAAAGGTATCTGTCTCACGATCATACTTCATCAGCCCATCAATACAACCTATCAGCAAATTACAACGACTATCCTCAAATAATGTACGCACATAATTATTTTTGATAGAAGACGAATCAGCAGAAACATGCCGGTAATTGGTAAAACGTAAACCGTCGAACTTATTTAGCCCATACTCAGTTGCAACCCAGACAAAACCTTGCTTATCCTGAAATATTTGATTTATCAAGCTACTGGACAATCCCATATCTGTGGTATAGATCTTCCCTGTCTGCGCCCCAACACCTTGAGCTATACAACACAAGCATATTACGAGTATCTTCCAAACGCATCTTTTCATAGTTTTTCTTTTTATTAGATACAAAAGTGCGACAAAGATAAACAAAAAGCAATTTATTCCGATACATATCTAGTTTTTGTGATTAAAAACTTTACTTATTTACAAAACACAAAAAAAAAATAATTTTAATTATTTTTATCTCCATATTCCCCTTTATCACATCTTTTTTCGTCAATGTAACATATACAAAAAAGAATGTAACGCAAATAAAAACTCATGTTACAAAAAGCAAAATACAGGTATCATTCATAGCCTATTGTCTATTAAATGATTAGTATTTTTGCTTATACCAAAAGTTGAGGATATATTCCTCACTTCGCTGTTAACTAATGTAGAGAATCAAAACAAATGTCTAACACAAAAAAGATAGCATATGAAAACATAAAAAGAACCTTAATGAGTCTACACTTTGATTTAACATTTTTATTCAATTAAAACCTTGTTTTTTTATGAAATGCACAACTTATTATTTTAGGCCTTTGGGGCTATTATTGTTACTCTGCCTGATACCTCTGTGCAGTATTGCTCAGAATATCATGGTAAAGGGTATTGTGAAAGATAATTTCGGTGAACCGGTTATTGGCGCCAACGTAACAGAAAAAGGAACAACCAATGGTATGATAACCGATTTGGACGGAAACTTCTCGTTGACTGTACAGAAAAACGCAACTTTAGTAATTTCTTATATTGGATATGTCACACAAGAGATTGCTATCAAAGGGAACACTAATCTTAACATTACATTAAAAGAAGATTCCAAAGCATTGGAGGAAGTAGTAGTTATTGGTTACGGTACGGCAAGAAAATCAGATGTAACGGGGTCTATCGCATCAGTAGGCGGCGATAAATTGCAAGAAATGCCTTCTACAAATATTACATACGCCTTGCAAAATCGTGTAGCCGGTGTGGACATGACGCAGACGTCTTCACAGCCTGGTGCTACCATGCAAATCCGTATTCGTGGTACTCGTTCACTAACAGCTTCTAATGACCCGTTAGTAGTATTGGATGGTATTCCTTTTATGGGAAACTTGTCTGATATCAACCCCGGTGACATTAAAAGTATGGATATTCTGAAAGACGCTTCTTCCACAGCTATTTATGGTTCACGTGGTGCCAATGGTGTCATTTTAATCACAACGAACAGAGGAGCACAAGGTACACCCGCCAAATTTACATATAATGGTTATGTAGGTGCAAAATCTGTATTCTCTAAATATCCGATGATGGACGGACCAAAATATGCTGAGATGCGTAAATATGCCGGTAAATTCGAAAACTCCTTAGACGAATCAGACGATACAAATACTGACTGGCAGGATCTTCTATACCGCACAGGTATGGTAAACAGCCATGATGTCAGCGTAGCTGGTGGCACAAACAATGGAAGTTACAGTTTTGGTGCGGCCTACTATAAAGATCAGGGCGTTATTCCTACACAGAATTACACCCGTTACTCATTACGAGGCTCATTTGACCAAGGCGTAGGTAAATACTTCCGTTTCGGATTAACGACTAATAGCAATTACAATATAACCAAAGGTTCTAATGTCGGCCCGTATAGCGTACTTAACAACACTCCGCTCGCCAACCCATACAATGCAGACGGAAGCCTGAAGAGAACAGTTAAGCTCAACAGTCAGGATGAAAACTTTGTTGTAACACGTGACCTGGTAGAAGATTTAGAAGATAGTTGGTTGAATGAGAAGAAAGGTTTTGGTACCTATAACAACCTTTTTGCAGAAGTACAATGCCCATGGGTTAAAGGTTTAAAATATCGTGTCAACCTAGGTCTGAACTACCGTTCTACCAAAGGTGGTGTCTTTACTGGTGAAGGTATAAACAGTTCAACTGCTGATACTCCTTCTACTGCATCTCTGGAACACACAGAAACAACTAATTGGGCAGTAGAGAACCTAATAACTTACGACCGTACATTTGGTAAGCACCAGCTGAACATCGTAGGTATGTATTCTGCTGAGGAAACCGTTTACACCAAATCGCATATTGCTGCACGTGACATTCCTGCAGAATATTTGCAATACTATAATTTAGGTCGTGCAGAAGGCAATATTACAGTTAATCCGGACAATTGGGATTACCAGAAAAGCGGTTTGATGTCTTGGATGGGACGTGCCATGTACACCTACGATAACCGCTATATGTTGATGGCAACTGTTCGTGCCGATGCATCTTCCCGCTTGGCAAAAGGTCATCAATGGCATACATACCCGGCTGTATCTGCAGGTTGGAATATTGGTCAAGAGTCATTTATGGATGACCTTGAATGGTTAGATATCCTTAAAGTACGCGTGGGATACGGACAAACTTCCAATCAGGCCGTAAACCCATATTCCACATGGGGAAAATTATCTACACGTCCTTATAACTTCGGACCTACTGGCTATGCTACCGGCTACTATGTTTCTGCATTGCCGAATTATGATTTAGGTTGGGAATATTCTTCTACATGGAACTTCGGTTTGGATTTCACTTTGTTTGGCGGTCGCTTATCGGGAACATTTGAATATTACATTCAGAAGACATCCGATTTGTTGCAAAACGTTAATCTTCCTTCAACTTCAGGTGTAAGCAGTTATGTAGGTAACGTAGGAAAGACCGAAAATAAAGGTGTGGAATTTACTTTAAACGGGACAATTCTTGACAACCACAACGGATGGACTTGGGATGCAAGTATTAATATATCAGCAAACCGCAATAAACTGACAGAATTAGCATCCGGAGCAGATCGTGATGAAGCCAACAACTGGTTTGTCGACCATCCTATTGATGCAATTTATGACTATGAAAAAATAGGTCTATGGCAAGAAGGTGACCCTTATCTTGATATCTTGGAACCAGGCGGAAACGTTGGTATGATTAAAGTAAAATATACCGGTGAATATAATGAAGATGGTACCCCTGTCCGTCAGATCGGACCAGACGACCGCCAAATTATCAGTATGGAACCGAAATTCACAGGTGGTTTCAGCACACGCGTTGCCTATAAGGGATTTGATCTGAATGTCATCACAGCGTTTAAATGTGGTGGAAAACTCATCAGTACATTGCATCACTCCAACGGTTATCTGAATATGCTGACCGGTCGTAGAGGTCAAGTAGATGTGGACTATTGGACAGAAGAAAACACCAATGCCAAATATCCGAAGCCGGGTGGTATCCAAAGTGGTGATAATCCCAAATATGGTAGTACATTAGGCTATTTTGACGCTTCTTATTGGAAAGTCCGCAACATTTCTTTAGGTTACAAATTCGATGAACAGAAATGGCTGAAGAATTTTGGTATCCAAAGCTTGCGTGCCTATGTATCAATACAGAACCCGTTTGTTATATGTTCTCCATTCCATAAAGAAACAGGTCTGGATCCGGAAACCAACTCTTATGGCAATGAGAATGTGGCAGTAACAAGTGGCATTCAAAGACGCTTCTTGACTGTGGGAACCAATGCTCCTTCCACACGTAATTATTTATTCGGCATTAACTTGACATTCTAATTAAGCTTTGAAACTATGAAACCAACATTTACTAATATAAGAGTTCTAGGAACTACGGCATTAGCCTTAATCTTTGCAACTTCTTGCTCAGATATTCTGGACGAACAGCCACGTAGTATTTATGAACCAACCTTCTTTCAAACTGAAAGAGGTGTAGAAGGTGGTATAACTTCCATGTATGCACACTTACGTTACATTTACGGACAAGCATACTATTACAATTCTTGTTTGACAGGAACGGATGAAGCAACTTATGCTCAATCCGCTGATGGAAACTTTAAAGACGCCGACTTATCAGGCGTAGGAAGTTTGACAGCTAGTAGCAGTCGTTCGGATGTATTGTGGGGAACAGCTTTCTCTAATATCAATACAGCTAATGGTGTTATTGAAAATGGATCTAAAGTAGGTGTTTCTGATGCACTTCTCGCTGAAGCACATTTCTTCCGCGGTATGGACTATTTTTTATTGGTACAGACTTTCGGCGGTGTGCCATTGGATTTGGGTGCCGGTGAATTAAAATTCAACATATCAACTTCACGTACTTCCGTACGTAACACCGTTCCTGAAGTGTACACTAAAGCTGTTTTTCCCGATTTAAAGACAGCTGTCACCGAATTGCCGGATAAACCTCGCGTAACAGGTGGGGTTACTAAGACTGTAGCGCGTTTATACTTGTCAAAAGCATATCTGACTTATGGTTGGTGGTTGGAAAATCCTAATAATATTCCAACATATCCGGAATGTAACCGCACAGATCCCGATGGACACGATGCAGCATGGTATTATCAGCAAGCTTATGATATTGCAACTGAAGCTATTGACAATCCTGGCCCATATGGTTTGATGGAAAGTTTCTACCAAGTTAACGCCGGCCCATACGATCGTAACAAAGAAATTCTGTTATATGCAGATCATACGCAAGAAGATGAATATTACAATGGTGGTAGCTTGACTTATGGTAGCGGTGGCGCTCCTGATAACTTTGCAGGCTGGATGATGAATTGGAACTACACAGACATCCAAGCTAAAGACAAAGATGGTAATACTATTTCACCCGTAATTCGTGTCGCAGAACAAGCCTATGGACGCCCATGGACTCGTATGGCTCCTCCTCATGGTGTATTCACAAAAACGTTTAAGGATAAAGCCAAAGATTCCCGCTACGACGGAACATTTACAACTGTTTACCGCGGTAACTGGTCTACAAATGGAAAAGATTGGACAACCGTTATAGGAGCTAATGGCATGGAAGTAACTGAAGGAGAACCGTTATT
>ENA-UOJE01002503-UOJE01002503.1-human-gut-metagenome-genome-assembly--contig:-C23-NODE-2503-length-13783-cov-7.628788_pt1 | contig 13783 bp, 14 predicted proteins | sample MGYA00242341_ERZ723888 | MGnify/ENA metagenome assembly ERZ723888 | reverse complement strand
GCCAGTTTTCTGTAAATTCCGAGAGAAGAAGCGCTGCCGGTACATTGCTGATGAACTGACTTGTCAAAACAGCGGTAAGACCGGAGCCGGTCTCAGTAAGGGAGGTCAGCACTTCCCGCACCGCCGAGATGCGGCCCAAATTGCCGGCAAAAATAAAGAAAAAGAAAAAGGTGAACAACAGCCCAATATCTACCCGGTGAAACAGTTCCCGGTTAAACAACAAAAGCATCAGCGTTACCAGAATAGTAAGAATCGCTACGGGCAGCAGATGAAACACCGTTAGAAGGCATAAGACAAACAATGCTAAATAAAGCAGTAAACGGCGCTTGTCTGAGATGCTGACATGTTCTAGAAAACGCACTTCAATATGTTCATTGGGAATACATAAACTGCAGGCGGCCAGTAAACCGGTGAGACTCAGCAGTGCCGGCGGAAGAACGGTGGCGAAAAAATCCATCGGCGCAATACTGTACCGGGCATAAAGATAGAGGTTTTGAGGATTGCCTACTGGGGTCACCATACTGCCTAAGTTGGCAGCAAGCGTCTGTAGCACCACCGTGGGAATGAGATAATGACTGCGGCCGATTTGAGATAATACCATGATGGCAAAGGGAACAAACACCAGCAAAGCAACGTCATTGGTAACCAGCATGGAACAGAAAAAAGGCAGCAGCACCAGTGCTGCTGTGAGCAGACGCAGGGACTTTCTGCCGGCCAATAACCGCTGAGCCAACGCGCCGAATAATCCGCAGGCCTGCAGCCCGGCAACTACCGCCATCAGGCAGAAGAGCAGCCCCAGTACCCTCCAATCCACAGATTTCAGGGTTTGGTCATCCAGCGGCACAAAGAATAACGAGATACCCGCACACCCCGCCGCGATCAGACAGACCGCCTGACCACGGAACCATTTGAAAAGCCCACCCCATAATTTACCGGCTTTCATTTCGACTCCTGCTTTCTGATTGCTCATACTCCCTGAGTATAGCACAAAGGTCAGCAGGATGCATCAGAAAATTTTCAGATTCTGTCGGCAGATAACAGAGATATCGAGAAGAAAAAGAAATATCATTATATTCAAAAAGGATAATATATAATCTGTTCTACAAAACGGATATTTTGGACTGATTATAAAGCGGCATCCGGTTCCAGATTTATCACTACAAGTTCCGGAGGATTGAAGATGCGGGGCAGAGAATCCCGCATCAGACCACGGCTGACGATCATCACCACATTGTTTTCCAGTTGATACAGACCACCGGCGTAAGAGGGAAAGAGTCCTTGATCCGGGGCGAAAAGACCATTGACCAAACCAGGAATCCGCACCTGTCCGCCGTGAGCATGGCCGCAGAGAATCAGATCAAAACCGCAATGCTGATAGTCCGCCACCCGTTCCGGCCGATGAGACAGCAAAAGGGAGAATATAGAATCGTCCCGGGAGTCCCCGCACTTCTCCAGCTGTTTTCTCCAGCGGGTGAGGTCGCCTTGACGGTCATCTCGGCTGAAACTGGAATCATCTACGCCGCCGATGCAGAGATCCTGTCCGTTTAAGTCTACGATATGGGATTCTCCTTCCAACACCGTCACATTATAGGAGCGAAACATTTTTTTGATTTGTTCTATCTCTCCGGACCAGAATTCATGATTGCCGGCGACATAGTAGCAGGGATATACGCTGCCGATCTGTTCCAGCAACTCCCGGATCCCATCGTGAGGAATATGGTCATCGGCCATATCTCCGGTCATCACCACTGCGTCTGGCCGTTGTTCAGCCAGCAGTGCCGTTAATACTGCTTGTTTTTTGCCATAGCGAGTGCTGTGCAGATCGCTGAGATGAGCGAGCCGCACTGGTCGGGTGATTTTTTTGCTTTTTATGGTGTAAATTTTTAAAGTCAATTCCTGCTGTGATGCGACAGCAAAGGTTACTGCCAATACTGTCGCAGCGGAAAGCAGCGCAGCGACTCTTTTGGTTTTCTTAGTCATAGATGTTCAGCCTCCTTTGTTGACTGGAATCACTGGGAGAGAGTATGCCGGCTCGCCAAAGAGTCCCGGATCTCTTGTTCCAATTCTTTTATAATCTCACTTAATTCCAAATCCAAGGGAATCTCATGTCGCCGTCTTCATACAGATGCAGGCTGGCATCGTGCAGACTATCAGCATATTCCAGAAGTATCCAGTTCTTTTTGACTCCGGCGATATCTGGAATGTTTAGAAAGAAGGTAAATCGACAAAAAAGATTACCGTTTGTAATTAAAAACACCCCTTGCGGAAACGAAGAAGTTCCGCAAGGAGTGTTTGATCCAAGCCTATTTAGGCTTCCTTTTTCATCAAATCGCGGATTTCCTCCAACAGCAGGACCTCAGCGCTTTTCTCCGCCGCCTTAGCAGCGGCAGCTTCCTCTTCAGCAGCTTTTTTAGCCGCTTTCTCCGCCTCCTCTGCCGCTCTCTTTTTGGCGGTCAGTTTAGATACAAATTTAATCATCAAAAACAGGCAGAGTGCTACGATGAGAAAGTCAATGACGTTTTGGATAAACGCACCATAGGCAATGGAAGCGTCCTTAATCTGCAGAGATAATCCGGAAAAATCCAAACCGCCTAGGATCAGGCCAATCAGAGGCATCAAAATATCGTTGACAATGGAAGTAACGATTTTACCGAATGCGGTGCCCATGATGACACCAATGGCCATGTCCAGAACATTACCACGCGTAATGAATGCCTTGAATTCTGCTAATGTCTTTTTCCCCATTACAACCATCCCTCTTCTTTAATACAGACGACAAACAGCATACCACATGTCTACCCGATGACATTTTATCATAAATCGTCTTAGAGGACAAGATACAAAGGGGCATAGGCATATAAAAACTATAAAAGACAGAGCAAAATTATAAAAAATAGTGTATAAAAAATATTTACATAATGGAAATAATTCAGTATGATGGCGATGCTGTCACCATCTAAAGATGGGCGCTATCTTATTTTAATCGGGGGGAAGCTATTATGAAGAAATTGTCCGGGTTGCTGGCAATCGTCTTGTTGCTGTCAATGATGTTGACGTCTTGTAACCGGGATCCAAAGGAAAGCGGGGGTGATTCAAGCACGAACAATCCTGTAAGTATGGCTGGACCTGACGAGAATGCCGTTGATGCCTTGGATTTTAGCGGAGTATTTGATAACGATTTCTTTGAAGGCTATGAAAAAATGGATCTTGATGTGAGCAAAGCCTACTATACGTTGTTATCGGTGGCAAATCATCTGACATGGAGTATACAGGTCGGCGGTACGACAGCGGGATCTGCTTTGACGCTGACTCCTTTCGTCCATAACATCGGACAAGTCTTTGAGATCCAGGAAGTAGAGGGCGGGAATATCGTCTTGAAATCCCTGGCCACAGGACTGGTTATTGCGGCAAAGGATACCGAAGAGGGCAGCGCGCTGCAGTTGGAGGAGTATGCCGAAAATGCAGACAATCAGTTGTGGAGCAAGAAAACAGCCTCAAATGGCTATTTTACTCTTGTTAATAAGAAAAGCGGGAAAGCGATCAATTCTGCCAACGCAGCGGGACTGACCCAAACCGCTACGGATGGCAGCACTGCTCAGGAGTGGGAAATCGCGCCGATTGATGTAAAGGAAATGGTAGACCCCGCTGTTCCGGATACCGGCAGCAAGGAAAATTGGGCGAAAAATGCCATTCGATATCCGGAAGAGGGACAGTTGGTTGGTGCTGGTCCCATTTATTTGCAGTGGTATCAAAATAAAGCCATCGGCGATGTGCGGCAGTATGAGGTAGTATTTGATGAAGAAGAACCTGTCATCATTGCGCCGAGCGACGCCAGTATTATCGGATATGAATGGTATAATGTTCAAGTGGCGAAGCATACCGTGACGGTGACAGCGGTATTGCAGGATGGTACGCGTGTTCCTACCGATAAACGCAATTTTACGGTGACAAAAAAAGGCATTGGCTGGGGTACGCTTCACCGGATAGAAGATATGCAGCTCTCCTGGTATTATAACTGGCACAGCGTTCCTTCTGCCGGTATGAGTCAGAATGTGGAGTTTGTGCCAATGATCTGGGGAAACTCCGCGGATTTGGGATTGGATAAGCTGGTGAAGCAGGGATATAAAACGGTGTTGGGATTCAATGAACCGGACGCTCCGACCCAAGCCAACGTGACGGTGGAGAATGCGGTTGCGGCTTGGTCTAAGTTTACGGAATCGGGTCTGCGTCTGGGTTCACCCTGTACGGCAGCCCATGCGCCGAACAGCCTTTATTGGTTCTATCCCTTTATGGAGGATATTCGGGATGCGGGAATGGATGTCGATTATGTCGTGATGCATATGTATTATGATCAAACGGATATCGACGGTTTCCTGGAGACATTGGATCTGGCCTGGAAAATCTGGAAAAAGCCCATTTGGATCACGGAATTTGCCCTGGCTAATTTCGGTAACGCGAGTCCCTGGGGCGGCGGGGTAGGCGATCCCGCGGAAGCCTATGCATTTATGGAAAAATTGCTGCCTGAGCTGGATAAGCGGGAATATGTGGAACGGTATGCTTGGTATCCCTTCGGAGCAGACGATCCCTATGGCGGCGTATCCGCGCTCTTTGATTACAGCACCGGAGAACTCACCAAACTGGGTGAGCTGTATAATCAAATGGGATTGCCGAAGTAAGGCATAATGCTGTAATCCAAAATGAATAATCTATAAGAGTAAAGAGAAAGCGCCGTAAAACATTTTGTTTTACGGCGCTTTTTTGGCACCCCCAGTAGGAATCGAACCTGCAACTAGCCCTTAGGAGGGGCTTGTTATATCCATTTAACTATGGGGGCGAATCATGGCTATGAGTAATGAACTGCTGTTAATCATACACCAAACCCCTATTTCTTGTCAATCCATAGCGGACATCTTTTTCTTTTCCCTTATAAGGTGTATACTAAGGACGAGATGAAAAAAAGGAGGATTGTCTGATGGAATCACCTGCGGATCGTTCGGCGGTATTACAGCAGCTTTGCGAAGGGATTGTGCGGCTACTGCAACCCGTGTCCATCACCGCTTTCAGTCAAAAGCAGGATGCTGCCGGTCGTCTTCAGTCAGTCAAGCTCTGCGTTATTATTTCCAACGGGGATTCGGAGGAAGCGGAACGGTGTTTGTATATGGAGCTAGAATCAGATTTGCCCTTCGACGTCCTAGTATATACCCGAGAGGAATGGGAGGATCTGCTGTCGTCCCCCAGCAGTTTTGCCTGCCGTATTCGTGAGACAGGGAGCGTGCTGTATGAGAAGAACTAAGCATTCCAATGACAGCCGCCGCTACTTCGACTGGATGGAGATCGCCGCCCGGGACCTCTTGGCCGCCCGGATTCTTCTCAAAGAGGAGCAGTGTCTGGAAATCGTGGGTTTTCATTGTCAGCAATGTATGGAAAAGGCATTCAAGGCCTATCTGATTCATGCCGATGGAATCCCGGTAGACGGACACAACTTGACCTGGCTCTGCCGGCAGGCAGCCAAACGAGCCCCTGTTTTCCAGAAATGGTTGGATGCTACGGCAAGAATGAACCGGTTATATATTGAAACACGATACCCCTCGGATGTGGAATTAGAACTGGATGTGAAAACCTGTAAAAACATTTGTGAAATCACAGAGGAAATATACGAAACGGTCAGCCATCTGATTTATGGCGAGGGAGAAGATGACTGAAAGACATAGATTGTTTCATGTGAAACAAATGAAACCAGAAAATGGTGGGGGAGACATTATCCGACGCGATTCGTCAATTTGCAAAAATTTTGCAGCTATAATAGGAAAAAACATCCAATATATATGACTTTTTACTTGCGTTTAAATAAGAGAAAGCGTATAATACAAGCTGCTGTATAACCCAATTGGCGTGAGCCTAAAGAAAGGACTGGCAAAATATGAAGTGTATGATCCGTGCCCTGCTGGCGGCGGGTCTTGCCGCGACCCTGCTGACAGGCTGTTCTCTTCCCACGGGCTCTCCGGTTTCCGGAGAAGAGGTTTCTAAAGACGGAGGACAGTCCACGATTACAGGTAATTCCTCTTCCCAAGTCCGCGAACCGGAGCCTACACAGCCTCAGCTGGATTTGAATCCTCTGACCGGCGTGTATGATTTGGCAAAGGGGGCTGACTATCGTCCGCTGGCGGCGATGATCGGTAATAATGACCGCTCCCGACCTCAGTTTGGGTTAGAAAAAGCGGATCTGTATTTCGAAGCGGAGACAGAGGGCGGTATTACGCGCATCATGGCGGTGTTTGCCAATGCCTCCCGAGTGCCGGAACAACTGGGACCTATTCGCAGCGCCCGTACACCCTTTGTGCTGTTGGCGCAATCGATGGATGTGATATATGCCCATTGTGGCGGCAGCGTTCATGGGCTGGCGGCGATTAAGGATTTGAAGATTAACGACATAGAAGGTTTGATCTATGATGGAACCACCTACTGGCGGGATGCGGAACTGCGCAAGAAAAAAGGAGCCGAATACAGCATGATGACCAGCGGTGAACTGCTGGATAAACGAATAGCTGCTAAAAAATATAAAACCACAACCTCCCGCAGCGCACCTTATGTATTTGGGGAGAAAGAAGGCGGACAATCCGCTGTAAGCCTGGATGTTTACATTTCCCGGCTGCAAAAGATTTATTTCCGCTATAATGAGCAGGATAGACTATATTATAAATATAACGGAACTTCCGAGAAAAACGAGCCTCACACCATGACCAACGGCGTGCAGCTGACTGCCACCAACGTCATTTTGATGTATGACCATCTATATAAGGAAACGGATACGCCAGTGACCACTTATGGGTTTGATTTGAAAAGCGGCGGCGGTTCCCTTTACAGCGGTGGCACTGGGCGACCCATACGATGGACCCGAACCGCTGATGGGCTAAAATTTATGGAAGCGGATGGCAATGTGCTTAGCGTGGCGCCGGGGAAAACCTATGTGGTGTTGATTCGGGATGATTACGCTGGAAATACTGTAATCAAATAATAGAAAGTTTTGTTTCGGGGAAATGTTTCACATGAAACATTTCCCCGAAACGCTTTATTATCGGAAACGGATGTGTTATAATGTCACACAGGATGTGAAAACGGCGTGGAAATGATAATGAGGTGGAACGATGGGCAAGATCATAGCGGTGGTCAATCAAAAAGGCGGTGTGGGGAAGACCACCACCACGGTGAATCTTACCGCGGCGCTGGGCAGCCGGGGAAAACGCTGTCTGCTGACGGATATCGATCCCCAAGGCAACGCCACCAGCGGATTGGGCGTGGATAAAAAGAAGAACGGTTCCTCTACCTATGAATTGCTGATCGGCACTGCGGAAGCGTCTGATGTGATGGTTCGTACCGTTTTCAAAGGTGTGGATCTGCTGCCCTCCAGTATGGAGCTGGCAGGGGCAGAAATTGAAATGGTGGAACTGAACCGTCGGGAAAGCCGGCTTAAGGCGGCTTTGGCTTCCCTGCGGGATGCTTACGACTATATCCTGGTGGACTGTCCGCCGTCCTTGGGACTGCTGACGCTCAATGCCTTATGTGCGGCGGATACCCTGCTGGTTCCGATTCAATGTGAATACTATGCGCTGGAGGGGCTGTCTCAGCTGATGGCTACTGTACGGCAGGTCAAACGGCTTTATAATCCCCAATTGGATTTGGAGGGAGTTCTGCTTACCATGTACGACGGACGGCTGAATCTGACTCAACAGGTGGTGGCGGAGGTTAAGAAGTTTTTCCCCAGGAAAGTGTATTCCACCGCTATTCCCCGCAGTGTCCGGTTATCCGAAGCTCCCAGCTTCGGTAAACCGATCAATTACTATGACGGCGGTTCCCGGGGTGCGCAGGCTTATGATCTGCTGGCCCAGGAATTGCTGGAGAAAAACGGAAAGGGCCGCTGATGCCCTGATAATCAGAAGGAGGCGGCTTGTTATGGCAGCAAAAAAAGGTGGACTCGGCAAGGGACTGGAGGCACTGTTTGCAGAAAACGCCATGGAGGAAGCAGGAAAAACAGTAACCCTGCCCATTGGGGAAATCGTGCCCAACCGGGCTCAGCCCCGGAAACAATTTGATGATGGAGCGCTGGCAGAGCTGGCGGAATCCATTGCCAGCCATGGTGTGCTGCAGCCTTTGCTGGTGCGCCCCCTTACCGACGGAAGCTATCAGCTGGTAGCAGGCGAACGTCGGTGGCGGGCCTCCCGGATGGCAGGGCTGACGGAGGTTCCGGTGGTGGTGCGGGAGATGAGCGACCGGGAGGCCGCGGAACTGGCATTGATTGAAAATCTCCAGCGGGAAGATCTGAATCCCATGGAAGAGGCACAGGGGTATCAAACGCTGATGGAAACCTACGGCCTGACTCAAGAGGAGGCTGCCCGGGTGGTCAACAAGTCCCGGCCAGCGGTGGCCAATTCCCTGCGGCTGCTGCATCTGCCGGAAACGGTGAAGGGGCTGGTGGCAAAAGGACAGCTGGCCGCCGGTCATGCCAGGGCGTTGCTGTCCTTTCCCGAGGAGGAAAGGGAGGAGATGGCTCGACAGGCGGTAGAAAGAGGGCTGACGGTACACGAGTTGGAACGCCGGGCCAAACAGGCCTCTGGAAAACCTCGAAAAGCGGAAACCGCCAGAGCCTTTGCCCGCAACAGTTTCCATAGTGAGGTGGAACTGGCGCTGACTGAGCAGATGGGGCGCCGCATTAAGGTTACGGAGGGCCGCAAAGGCGGCACTTTACTGATCGAATTTTTTGATGACGGCGACCTGCAGGCTTTGGCAAACCGTCTTACCGGTGAAGATGTAGGGGAAAGAGGAACAAAGGAATCTTAAGACTATAAAATGTTTCACGTGAAACATTATTAACACTTAATCTAGGAATCCCCTGAGACAGAAATGTCTCAGGGGATTGTTTATAGGGCGGACAAAGGCGAGATTTCCCCAAAATGATCTGCCACAAAGAATTTCAAGCAAAGAAGTAAGTTTATATTTTTTCTACCGGTGAAACCGCCAAGGTAAAATATCGTGTATATAGATGAGAGGATTAACGAACAGAAAGGGGTGGAGCGAATGGAGGACGAAAAGATCGTGGAACTGTTCTGGAATCGTGCGGAAAAAGCGGTAGAAGAAGCAGGGAAAAAATACGGCCGCTACTGCCGCCGAATCGCCTATAATCTGCTGGACTCTGAGCCGGATGCAGAAGAGTGCGCCAACGATGCGCTGCTGGCGGCCTGGCATTCTATTCCGCCTCATCGTCCGGCTGTACTAGCCGCCTATCTGGGGAGGCTCACACGCAACCTTTCCATCGATAGAATCAAAGCCAGAAGCCGGATAAAGCGAGGCGGCGGAGAATACGCCATTTTGCTATCCGAGCTGGAGGAATGTATACCGGATCGGTCAACCACTGATGGCGAGGCGGAAAGAGCGCTGCTGGCTGAGCTGATCAGTAGCTGGCTGCAAACGCTGCCACAGCTCAGCCGGATGCTGTTTGTGGGGCGGTACTGGTATAACGAGCCGCTGCAATCATTGGCTCAGGACTGCGGCGTCAGCGTTGGTAAAGCAAAGTCTCTGCTGTTTCGGCTGCGGAAGGGACTGCGGGAGCGCTTGGAGAAGGAGGAATTCCCGATATGAAGAGTGAAGACATTTACAACGCTATTACGGAAATAGACGACCATTTTATCATGGAATATCAGGAAAAGAAAGGAAGCTCCAGCAAAAAGAGATGGATTAAATGGCTGCCTGCGGCGGCTTGTCTGGTACTGGTGTTGGGTGGGGTGCCGATAGCGGTGAATTATTTGTTGGGCGGAGCGCATGCCAAAGATCCGGACTGGAGTCCCCGGCATCATCAGATGAGCGTGATGGAACTGCGGGAAGAATGCGGAGACTTGCCGGTTGTGAATCTTCCTCTGGAAAATACAGATGACGTGAGTGTATCCCTGGGCTTTGATTTAGGCGGCCGGTATAACCGGGAAAAATGGAATACCCTGCATCTTTCTGTCAATTATAATAACGTCATGTTGGAGGATTTAGTGTGGCTGGAAATATATTTTCCCAACAATTTCAAAAAAAGCAGCCTGGAAAAGGACAATAATTACAAGGAATCCATTTATAACCATTACAATGTCAATAAGACGGTGATGGAACTGAAGGGATTTCGCATTCCTTATTCGGATTTATCAGAGAATCCGGCGTATCTTCATCCAAACCCCATCACGGATCAGGAATTCGATCAACTGCCGGATAGTCAAAAGGAGTCCCACATGAAGTTCTATACTGCACGGTTTGACTTTGGCGGCAACATTTATGTGCTGTCCGTGCATACCCGGTATCGGGAGAAGCCGTTGGAATATTACTTGAATCTGCTGCTGCCGGAAGAGAAATAAGCGTTTCCCCAAAATCCAAGAAATTTGGGGATAATAGGACGATTTCATGAATTTTTTGTCCCTTTTAGGAGAGGCACCAAAGCAAAATAGCCGCTCTTAGGCGAAGAGATTGATTAAAAAAAGAAGGCTGCTGAATTCACAGTTCAGCAGCCTTCTTTTTTGTAGAGATTATGCGGTAAAGGTCACTTGAATATCTCCATTGCTGGTGGTCACTTCCAAACGATTGGCTGAGGAGGAATCGCCGCTTTCAGCGAGATTGTTCGATCCATTGGAGGTGCGGCCGCGCAGATAATAGAGACGCGGGTCTCCCGTCACCGTGCCGCGGACCGATGCGTTGGATGTCTTCAGAGAAATAATTGGAGATTCTAGATTTTCCAGCCGCACAGCCGCGTTGCTGGAACGAGCGGTGAGATTTTTTGCCGCCTTTACTGTTGTCAGCTGCATTTCGCCGTTGCTTGTTTCCAGAGTAGCCGACCGGCATGCGACGGCTTTCAGGGTTAGAGCGGCGTTGCTGGTGCGGGCAGTCAGATCCCCATCGATCTGGATATTCTCTAAAGATAGGCGTCCGTTGCTACTGGATAACGTGGCGGAGGCCGCTGTGATATCTTTCAAATTGATCGGAGCATTGGAGGTGCTGATGTCCAGATCGGTGCAGACAATACCAGAGAGGGTGACCGGCGCATTGCTGGTGTGAAACTTGGCGGTCTGCAGGGAGAAATAATCCGCCGCTTTCACCGAAGCGTTGGTGGTGGTTATATCTAGAATCGCTGCGTATGCGGCAGGCAGTTGAACGGTGACTGTGCGGGATTCAAGCATGAAGCTGTAGAAAAGTCCCCGAAAGAGAGAATCCAGGCCGGAAAGGAGATTGTCCCGGTGAAGGAAAGAAACCCGGCCATTGTCCGACTCGATGGTGTATCGATCCCCCTCATCCTCCCGATACAGGATATGCAGCTTATCATCGGGAGAATGCTCTATCATAACCGGCTGATCCCGTACATCTATGTAGATTTCACTGACATTCTCCAGCGGGAAGGACTGTGATTTATCCGTGCCGGTCTTCCGGGTGGTGAGATTACGAAAATCAAAGCCGCCGAGGCTGAAGCCTATACCGGCGATCACCAGGCCGACGGCGCTGAGACCAGCGGCCACGATGAGAAGAATTTTGGTTGGTTTCATATGGGTGCCCCCGTTCTCAATAATCAAGCGATCCATTTTCTGCGTCTAAAGCTGTTTCGAATGATTTCCGCCAGCCAGACGGTAAAACGCAGCAGCAGCTGAAGAAGTTTGAAGGAACCGATCAGGGTGAAAATACAAAGGCCGGAGAACAGCAGTCCCGCGCCCAGCTGAAATACGCCTGCCGGGATGCTCTGGGGAAGGACGAAGATGGTTCCCACAACACCGACAATTCCTACAAGGCCGAAGGAAAGCACGATGATAAACAAGGATGCCATGAGAATCCACAGACAGGCATAAAGGACAAAGGCAACCGCCGCCAGCGGGATAACAATGCACAGCAGGATGGGGATTCCGAAAATCAGCGCGATAATCTTCATGATTTTAAGGAAAAGAGAAGGTTGGCGCACCGGAGTGTATTCCGCCATTACTTTGGCGGCGACCTCCTCCACCGGTCCGAAAGCAGCCACAGCATCTTCTTCGCTTTTGCCGTTTTCCATTCTGTCCAGAATCACTTCGCTGTAAAACTCCGCAGCCCGTTTTCGCTCTTCAGCGGGGAGGGCGGAGATGAGCCGGTCCAGCCGGCTTAAAAATTCCGTTTGTGTCATGATAGGGACCTCCTGTCAGGATTATTCACAGAAAGATATATCAATAGCGCCGTTGCTGGTAATCGCCTCCAAACGATTCGGCATAGCCGGATCTTCCCAACAAGGGAGAGTACATCGGGCGTTGGAGGTGCGACCGGTAACCGAGTAGGTATGGGGATTGCCCACAATGGAACCCCGCAGTGCGCCGTTGGAGCTTTTCAGCCGGATGGTGGGGGCGGCAAGACGGGTAAATTGTATCTTCGCGTTGCTGGTGGTTGCCGTCATCCCTTGAGCGGCCACTTCGGTAAGCTGTATCTGGCCGTTGGATGTGCGGACTTCCAAGGAGTTCTCTGCCTTTACAGCATCCAACGTGAGAGAGGCATTGGAGGAGATCACTACAGCGGAATCCGCCTTGGTATTGGAAAGAGTGATGGCGGCGTTGGAGGTGCTTACTTCCATACGGGCGCAGCCGATGAGGGAAAGAGTAATGCTGCCGTTGCTGCTGTGGAAGACCGCTTCATTCAGGAAGGGGAACCCTTCCGCCCGGATGGAATTATTGGTGGTGCGGACTTCCAGCCGACCCGCATAGACTGAGGGAAGCTGAATTAAGATCCGGCGGGCTTGGATCAAGTGATAAAAGCCCCGTATCAGGGACATCGGCCCCAGAATATGGCGATGAATCAGGCATACCCGGCCGCCCTCGGTGCTGTAATGATAATTGTCGCCGCTGTCCTCCCGGTAATAAACGTGCAGCCAATCATCGGGAGAGGGTTCCAGTACCACTGGCTGATCCCGCACATCCACCAGGATTTCCGTCACGTCGCCGCAAGCCAGTTCCCGATTTTTTTCATCCAGCGCCTGCAGCTTGTTTTGAACCGGCTGATCCTCCAGCAGTGCGGCCGCGGCTGTTTCCGGAGAGCCCAGTGCATCTACCGCATCTTCCTCGGATTTCCCGCTTTCCATGCCGTCCTGGATCAACTCCCGATAAAAATCCACCGCCCGCTGCCTCTCGTCGGTGGGAAGGGCAGCCAGGAAGCGATCCAGATCCTGTAAAAATTCTGCTTGTGTCATGATTCCCCGTCCTTTCCTGTAGTGATGAAGGCGTCTCCGGGGAGCGGCAGTCTGCCGTTCCTTCCGTTGCTTTCGATAAAGGCGTACACCCGCCGCATCTCCTCCCATTCATCCAAAAATCCACGGATGCGTTCCAGTCCCGTCTCTGTGATGCGGTAGTATTTTCGCATTCGGCCGTTGTGCTCCTGAGAGAAGGTGGTGAGGCAGCCGGCGGATTCCAACCGTTTCAGAATGGGATATAGCGTGGACTCGGAGATATCGATACAAGCGGAAACATCTCCCACGATTTTGTAGCCGTAGGATGGCTCCCGGCTGAGGACCGACAGAACGCAGATATCCAGCAAGCCCTTTTTCCTTTGTATATCCACGGCATCGTCTCCTTGTTTTATACTATGTATTACATACTATGCAATGTAGAGTATAAAGCGCACCTATATCATTTGTCAATAGTTTTTCAGAAAAAGAAGGGAATGCCGCTGTTTTCATGCAGAGAGGAATGTGGTATACTGGACACAGCCCCCAAAGGGAGGATATCGGATTATTTCGGCTGTGTCCTCGCGTTTGCCT
>ENA-UOJE01002498-UOJE01002498.1-human-gut-metagenome-genome-assembly--contig:-C23-NODE-2498-length-13796-cov-34.665235_pt1 | contig 13796 bp, 8 predicted proteins | sample MGYA00242341_ERZ723888 | MGnify/ENA metagenome assembly ERZ723888 | reverse complement strand
CATTTTGTCCTTGGAGAGGGACTTTAATAACTACTACTTTATAATACGAGGAGGTCTGCCAATGTACGCACAAACAGCAGTAAAGCAGAATCCCCTACTCCGTAACGGTGCATACGGCATCGTTACGGAATAAAAATTACCCTCCGTTAAATTGTATCACAATAGACACGGCAACCGACCCTGCTTGTGGTAGTGGCAACTTCCTAACTGAAACCTATCTAAGTTTACGACGACTTGAAAACGATATAATTTCAGAAGAACGAAAAATAAGTCTTGGACAAACCGCTATGCGTGGTATGGACGCTGAGTCTGTCGGTATTCAAGTTTCTATCAGTCAATTCTATGGCATTGAAATAAATGATTTTGCCGTAACAGTTGCTAAGACAGCACTTTGGATTGCTGAAAGTCAAATGATGAAAGAGACTGAAAAGATTGTCTCCATTCCTCTTGAATTTCTGCCGCTGAAAACAAACGCCTTTATTGTAGAGGGCAACGCCCTGCGGGTGGATTGGGAGAGCGTGGTTCCCAAAAGTAAGCTGAATTATATTATGGGGAATCCGCCGTTTGTTGGGGCGCGGCTTATGGGCAAAGAGCAGAAAGCCGATGTAAATACCATTTTCCCCGGGTGGAAAAACGCCGGAAACTTGGATTATGTCTGTTGCTGGTATAAAAAGGCTGCCGATATTATGCAGGGAACATCGGTTCGCTCGGCGCTGGTTTCGACAAATTCTGTATCGCAGGGGGAGAGCGTTGCCAACCTTTGGAAACCGCTGTTTGATGACGGTGTGCATATTGATTTTGCCTATCGCACGTTCCGCTGGGACAGCGAGGCTAAAATAAAGGCGCACGTTCACTGCGTAATTATCGGTTTCAGTGTTGCGGCAAGTTCCACCCCCAAAAAGCTGTTTGATGGTGACCGCTACCAAGTGGCGAATAATATAAATGGGTATCTGCTGGATGGCGAGAACGTTTTTGTGGAAAGTCGAAGCAAGCCCATTTGCAATGTGCCGGAAATCGGGATAGGGAATAAGCCGATAGACGGCGGCTTTTACCTGTTTGAAAAGGAGGAAATGGAAGATTTCATCAAAAAAGAGCCATCTTCTAAAAAGTATTTCCGTCCTTGGTATGGTTCGCGTGAATTTATCAACCAAAAGCCGCGTTACTGCCTGTGGCTGGGGGAGTGTACCCCCGCAGAGTTAAAGGCGATGCCGCATTGCATGGAGCGTGTAAAGGCTGTACGGGAGTATCGCTTGGCAAGCCCCAGCGCAGGAACGGTGAAACTTGCGGATAAGCCGACGCGTTTTCATGTGGAGAATATGCCAAAAGGAAATTACATTGTTATTCCAAAAGTATCTTCAGAAAATCGAAAGTATGTTCCAATGGGGTTGATGTCACCGGATATGCTTTGTAGTGATTTGGTGTTTATCGTACCTAATGCAACTGCATATCATTTAGGCGTGCTTACTTCCAATGTACATATGGCATGGGTGCGTGCGGTTTGCGGACGTTTGAAAAGTGACTATCGATATTCTAAAGATATCGTCTACAACAACTTCCCGTGGCCTGCACCAACCGAACAGCAAAAAGCCAAAATCGAACAAACCGCGCAAGCGATTCTGGACGCACGCGCCCTTTACCCGGACAGCAGCTTAGCCGACTTGTACGACGACTTAACCATGCCGCCGGAACTCCGCAAAGCCCATCAGGCTAATGACCGCGCTGTTATGGACGCTTACGGATTCACCAAGGGCACTGCTGCCAGAACCAGCGAAAGCGCCTGTGTTGCCGAGTTAATGAAACTTTACCAGCAGAAGGTATCTGCCGCACAATCCAAATAATCGCTTTGAAAAGTTGACATCAAAAAGCTCCGGGGGCTGCATTGCTCCCGGAGTTTGCTTTTATTGGGGCTGTATCGGCTTGTTGCAATCCATACACAGAATATGCCAGGGCTGGCCTGGTCTGGCAGCCCCGACCGACAAAACGCTTTGAGGGCAAACAAACTGTTCCACTCCGCATTTGCTGTGTATGGTTGTATGTGCTATACTAAAAACAATCGATGGTGCAGCTGAAAAGTCGAAAATATCGTCTATTTCTACAAACGCAGCGGGATTTTGCGTTAAAAAGCCTTGGAATCCACAAAAGATTCCCGCGGCTCTTTGCCTTAAATCCTGCTTGTGTTTGCGAAATATCCGTTATTTTCTTTGTTTTCAGATACACCTTAAGAAGCTGCACCAGATGTGGACTGTGCGGGGCCGCAGTGTGGTGTTGAGAAAGGGGAACAGCAGATGACCCGGATTGCGATTGTGGAGGACGAGGCGGCGGTGCGGGAACAGCTGGCGGGGTATGTGCAGCGGTACACCCGGCAGTACGGCACGCCGTTTGAGGTAACGGAGTTTGCGGATGGGATGGAGATTCTGGAAGATTACCGCTCGCAGTTCGACATCATCTTTCTGGATGTGGAGATGAAGCACCTGGACGGCATGGAGACCGCCCGCCGCATTCGGGAGCGGGACGGCGGGGTGCTGATCGTGTTCATTACCAACATGGCGCAGTATGCCATCCGCGGATATGCCGTTGGGGCGCTGGATTATGTGCTGAAACCAGTGCCCTACTTTGCATTTTCGCAGCAGCTGCAAAAGGCGCTGGGACAGCTGGAAAAGCGGGAGCGGCATTACCTGGCCGTGGCGGTGGACGGCGGCATGCGGCGGCTGGACGCGGCGGAAATCTATTACCTGGAAAGCGAAGGCCACAAGGTGCATTTTTACACCGAAAAAGAAGATTTTATGGTGCCGGGCACCCTGAAAAACTATGAGGAAAAGCTGGTGGGCCGGGCGTTTGCACGGTGCAACAGCGGGTATCTGGTCAATCTGGCGCAGGTTTCCGGCGTGCAGCAGGATATGGTGCAGGTTGGTCCGTATACGCTGCAAATCAGCCGCCCGCGGCGCAAGGCCTTTATGGCGGGGCTGGCGGATTATATTGGGGGTGCGGGCTAATGACGACATTGCCGGATATTCCCCGCCTGTACACCGCTTTGGCGGAAGTGCTGGCGGCGCTGATGTATGCGCACAGGCTGCCGCCGCGGATGGACCAGCGCGTGATCTGGGGCGTGGAAGCCGGTTGGGCGGTGCTGCTGGGGGCGTTTTTGCAGGCCACGGGGGAAGTTCCGCTGGCGTGGTGGATCCCCTGCATGGCAATGGCGATTCTTTCCATGCTGCTGTTTTTGTGGGTCACACGCAGCATTACGCTGCTGGAAGCGGGTTATGTGTGCGCGCGAGCCTTTATTTTGGCGGAGCTGGCGGCCAGCGTGGAATGGCAGCTGCACTGCGTGCTGTGGCCGCAGCGCGGCGGGGCGGAGCCGCTTTCGCTGCTGCTGTTGGCGGCGGTGTACGGCGGCATTTTTGCCGCGATGCTTTTTGTGGAGAACCGCCGCCCTGGCCCGGCCGGGAAGCTGAAAATAACGCCCGCAGGAACTTTTGTGGCAGTGGTCATGGCGCTGACCGCATTTGCCGTGAGCAATTTGAGCTTTGCCAACGGCAGCGAAGCCAACATGAACATGTTTTACATCCGCACGCTGGTGGACCTGGCCGGGGTGCTGATTTTGACGGTGCAGCACGAGCAGCTGCGCGAAGCCGCCCTGCACAGCGAGCTGGCGGAGCTGGACGGCGTTTTGCACCGCCAGTACGAGCAGTACAAGCAGAGCAAGGAGAACATCCGCCTGATCAACCGGCGCTACCACGAGCTGAAAATGCAGATTGCGGCCATCCGGGCGGAGCGGGACCACGCCAAGCAGGATGTGGCGCTGGCGGCCATGGAAAGCGGCATCCGCCAGTACGAGGCGGAGAACAAGACCGGCAACCCGGTGCTGGACACCCTGCTGACGGCCAAAAGCCTGTACTGCCAGCAGCACCACATCACGATGACCTGCGTGGCGGACGGGCATTTGCTGGACTTTTTGGAAACAGGGGAGATCTGCACGATTGTGGGCACGGCGCTGGACAACGCAACCGAGAGCGTGGAGACCGAGCCCGACCACGAAAAGCGGCTGATCCGGGTGGCGGTGTACGCCCAGAACGGCTTTGTGATGCTGCGGTTTGAAAACTACTGCGCGCAGGAAGTGGAGCTGGGCGCGGACGGCCTGCCGCGCCGCAACACCCATGGCGGCAGCGACCTGCGCAGTGTGCGCGCCGCAGCCGAAAAGCGCGGCGGCACCATGACCCTGCACTGGGAAAATGGGTGGTTTACACTAAGGGTATTGCTGCCGCAGAAAAAGTAACGGGAACGGCTGGGGCCAAATACAGGCTCTGGCCGCTTTTTCGTACTGTTTGGCAGGGTGCACAAAGCAGACTGAATTTTGATTGTAAGAAATGCACAATGAATTTTGAGAGAAAAATGATTTTTTGGCAAAATGTGCGGCAGAAATAACAGTTTATGCAAAAAATAATTCAAAGAAAAAGCTGTTTGCTACAATATACTTAAACAAGCGGGGAGTAAAATCCACGCTGGCTGCCATCCGGAGGGCGGCATAATCAAAGGAGAAAACATTTGTTTTGCTGGTGAAGAACCTGCTGCCAAATAGCAAAGCAGAAAACTCCATGCGGCAAACAGGAGGTAACTATGAAAAAATCGAAACATATTGTAGGGGGAGCATCCATTGCGGTTTTGCTTGCTGCGGGAATCGTAGGAAACAGCCTGTGTTCCATCTATTATTCGCAGATTCAGGCGTACATGCAACGGTTTGTGACATCTTCCGAAAGTGCAAACAGCATGACGGACCTTTCAAAAGATGATGCCTACACGCAGGCATTACAGCTTTGCGAGGAAGTAGAGAGCGAAGGTCTTGTGCTGCTGAAAAACGATAATGATACCCTGCCGTTGGGAACGGACAAAATCAATTTGTTCGGCTATAACAGCTACAAGACGGTTTACACCGATTATGGCTCCGGCGGCCACCATAATGAAGATCAGAATTTTAACTTTATTGATGGTTTTGAATTTGCTGGTTTGCAGCTGAACCCGGATCTGACGAAGTTCTACCAGACGACTGCGCAGAAGCGCGCTTCGATGACAGGCATGACGGTCAGTGATGCAGACTTTAACATTTATGAAGAAACACTGGCCGAATATGATGAGTACAGCGCAACGTTCTGGCAGGATGCAAAGGCTTACTCGGATGTGGCGGTTTATGTAATCGGACGTATGGCAGGCGAAGGCGGTGACTGCCCGCTGGATATGGCCGGTTATTACGGTGGTGAAGCCGGGCGGCATTACCTGCAGCTGCAGCCGGCAGAAGAAGAACTGTTGGCAAAGCTGGAAGCAACGTTTGATAAGGTCATCATTGTCATTAACGCAAGCAATCCTATGGACCTTGGCTTTATTGAGGACAACAAGGTGGATGCTGCAATTTGGGCAGGCGGCCCTGGCACCACTGGTACGATTGCTGTAGCGAAAGCAATGATGGGTGAATACAACCCGTCCGGCCATTTGGTTGATACCTATGCTTATGATGTGACCAGTTCGCCAGCTTATGAAAACTTTGGCGATTTTACTTATGCAAACAGTGGTCTTACGATCGACGGCAATGGCGATGCCAACAACGGCAAGTACATGTACTACCAGGAAGGCATCTATGTAGGTTATCGCTATTACGAGACCCGTTACATTGGGGATGACAATGTTTATACCCCGGAGGAAGAAGCAGAGTATCAGAAAGCTGTTCAGTATCCCTTTGGCTATGGCCTGAGCTATACCACGTTTGATTGGAGCGACCCGCAGTGGGAAGTAGGCAGCCAGGGCGGCCAGGTAAAGGTAAGTGTTAAGGTAACCAATACCGGTAATGTGGCAGGCAAAGATGTGGTACAGCTGTATTACACCGCACCCTATACCCCTGGTGGAATTGAAAAATCTGCGGTTGTTCTGGGCGCTTTTGCAAAAACTGATCTGCTCCAGCCGGGCGAGAGCCAGACCGTGAGCATGACCATGAATTATGATGACATGGCATCTTACGATTATAAGACGGACAAGTGCTATGTGCTGGATGCCGGTACTTATACCCTTAGCCTGCGCAGCGATGCCCATACAGTGAAGAATGACCTGACATATGATTTTACTGTGGATCAGACCATCAAGTATGATACGACCGCCCGCAGCACGGATGAAACTGTGGCGACGAACCAGTTTGATGATGTGACTGCTGGCGATGGTAATATCGGCACGACCTTGCCGTATCTTTCCCGTGCAGATTGGGAAGGAACCTATCCTAGCCGTGAAGCAAGCGAAAACGCAACTGCCAACGCGGCAACGATTGCTTTGCTGACCAACGGCAATGGCGGAAGCACCATTGATCTGAATGATGACCCTGCACAGGGAACTACCTATACAAATGGTGAGAAAAACGGTGTAATGCTGGCAGATGCAGCTGGCATTGTTGACCCGGACAATGCAGTGTGGGAACAGTTGATGAACCACATGAGCGTTGATGAAATGAACAACCTGTATGGTAACTGCGGCTGGTGTTCGCCTGCTGTGGATTCTATTGGCAAACCGCAGGCAACCGAATGTGATGGCCCGAACGGCATCCATGACCTGGCAAGCGGCTTGGAAGCTGCTGAATATGCCAGCGAAACTGTGCTGGCAGCAACCTGGAATGTAGACCTTGCTTTGAAGGAAGGCGAAGCTTACGGTGATGAAGATCTGGTCAACGGTGTCAGTGGTACTTACGGCCCTGGTATGGACATTCACCGCTCCGCTTTCGGCGGCCGTGCAGCTGAATATTATTCCGAAGACCCGCTGCTGAGCGGTATGATGGCAGCTAATATGGTGACCGGCCTGCAGAGCCGCGGCATTTATGTGTTTGCCAAACATTTTGCACTGAATGATCAGGAAACCAACCGCAACGGCGTTTGCATCTGGTCCAACGAGCAGGCAATGCGTGAAATTTATCTGCGCGCTTTTGAAGTGGCAATTCACAACGTAACGGGCGATGGCCTGAACCAGCTTGGTCTGACCGGCATCATGGAATCTTATAACCGCATTGGTACCAGTATGGTTGGCTACAGCTATGCAATGCTTACCCAGGTGCTGCGCAATGAATGGGGCTTCCAGGGCGTTGTAAACACAGACGCATTTGCTGTCAGCAATGGTGACTTGGCCCTGCGCGCAGGCGTGGATATGCAGCTGGCCATGGGTGTGAATGTTACCGATACGACCCTGAAGAGTGGCTATGGCATGCAGCTTCTGCGCCAGGCAACCAAGCGCCATCTGATGGTTTTGGCGAATTCTTCCCTGATGACGACGACCCGCAACTGGACTCCGTACTGGCTGATCGCACTGGGTGTGGTGGATGTTATCTTGGTTGTTGCAATCGTGCTGATTGCACTGCATATGTTCAAGCCGGAGCTGTTTGCCAAAAAGAAGAACAAGAAAAAGGCTGCAAAAGCATAAGAGAGAGGCGATTTGACGATGAAAAACAAGTGGAATCATTATGGCGTTGCAGCGATGTTTACGCTTGCTGTGGGGGCCAGCCTTGTTCTGGCTGGCTGCGGCGGAGCCAAAACGGATACGAAAGCAGCGGCCGCAGTGGCAACGAACCTGAGCTTTAATTTTGAAACCGGTGAGTATTCCTTTACCGGTGTTGACAAAGGCCGTACCTATGCAATCCGTCTGTATGGCTTTGATGCAGAAGGCAAGCAGGAAGATTATTATACCTTTACATCTTCCAACATTCTGGCGGATGACAGCAACGCAAATTATGCGGGAACGGTGGACCTAAGCGCAGACTGTACCCCCGGCGCAAAGTATAACGCTTATGTGATGACAACAACATCGGACTATAAGCGCGGCCTGTCGGACAGTGTAACAGGAACTTATGTGGGTGTTTATGCAGCGCCTGGTGCTGTAAGCGAAGCGGTGCAAAGTGGAGATACTGTAACGGTTACCATGGATCAGGATGTGTTTGAAGCATATTCTGAGTTGGAATATCCGCCGCAGACCTTTACCTTGACGCTGTACAGCGGAGCGGATGTTGTGCAGACGACCAAAATCAAACTGGAAGATTTGGCGCAGGAAGACGAGGAATATGTTGATGGCTTTGGCCCGATGGCAAAAACGGGCACATACCACCACCGCAGCGGTGCAACAGCATTTACGGGTGTAAGCGATGGCAGCTATACCGTAACAATTCAGGCTGATGCACAGGAAGGAATTTATTTTGCATCTGTGGAATCGGAAGCGACTGCGGTAACAAAATAAAAATTTAAGATGATTATGAATACACAGGAAATCATCAAAAAACTGAATTTAGAGCAAAAATGTGCGCTGCTTTCGGGCGCTACTACCTTTGGGACCCGTGCACTGCCGAAAAATAATATTCCGTCCATCACCCTATCCGATGGTCCGAACGGCGTGCGCAAGCAGGCGGGCGCGGCGGACCACCTGGGGCTGAACCCCAGTGTTCCGGCCACCTGCTTCCCCACGGCGGCCACTGTGGCGTGCAGCTGGGACCCTGCCCTGGGCGAACAAATCGGCCAGGCAATGGGCGAAGAAGCCGCCGCACAGGAAGTTGCCGTGCTGCTGGGGCCAGGCCTGAATACCAAGCGCAGCCCCCTCTGCGGCCGCAACTTTGAGTATTTCTCCGAGGATCCGTATCTTTCTGGCAAAATGGCAGCGGGCTATGTGCGGGGCATCCAGTCCAACGGCATCTCCGCCTGCCCCAAGCACTTTGCCGTCAACAGCCAGGAGCTGCGCCGCATGGCGTCGGATTCCGTGGTGGATGAACGCACCCTGCGGGAGCTGTACCTGACCGGGTTCGAGATCGTGGTCAAGGAAGCAAAGCCCAAGACCATCATGAGCAGCTATAACCTCATCAACGGCACTTATGCCAACGAGAACCGCCACCTGTTAATGGACATCCTGCGCGGGGAGTGGGGCTTTGACGGCGCTGTGGTAACGGACTGGGGCGGCAGCAATGACCATGCCCTGGGTGTGCAGAACGGCTCCACGCTGGAAATGCCCGCCCCCGGCGGGGACGCGGTGCGCGAGCTGATGCAGGCTGTGCAGAGCGGCAAAATTGCCGAAGCGGATGTGGACGCCCGGCTGGACGAGCTGCTGACGCTGGTGTTTGATACCCATGCCGCTGTGCAGTCCCACAGCCGCACCTTTGATGCGGACGCTCACCACGCCCTGGCCCGCCGCGCCGCAGCCGAAAGCATTGTGCTGCTGAAAAACGAGAACGACCTGCTGCCGCTGGCCGAGGGCGCAAAAGTTGCCGTGATCGGCGACTTTGCCCAGACACCGCGGTACCAGGGCGCTGGCTCCAGCGCGGTCAACTCCATCAAGGTGGATACCTTTTTGGACTGCCTGAAAGAGAGCGGCCTGGCCAGCGTGGGCTTTGCCCCCGGCTTTGACCGCCAGGGCAAACCGGATGCCGCCAAACAGGCCGAGGCTGTAGCCCTGGCCCAAAAGGCCGAAGTGGTGCTGCTCTGCCTGGGGCTGGATGAAATCAAGGAAAGTGAGGGTCTGGACCGCGGCGATATGCGCCTTGCGGACAACCAGATCGAACTGTTAAAGGCCGTGCAGCAGGCCAACCCCAACACCGTTGTGGTGCTCAGCGCAGGGGCTTCGCTGGAAACCCCGTGGCTCAAACACTGCCGTACCCTGGTGTATGGTGCGCTGGGCGGCCAGGCGGGGGCGGGCGCCATGCTGGATGTGCTGACCGGCAAAGTGAACCCCAGCGGCAAGCTGGCCGAAACCTGGGTCAACGCCTATGCGGATACCCCCGCCAAGGATAACTTTGCCGGGCCGGGCCGCATGGTGCAGTACCGCGAGGGGCTGTATGTCGGCTACCGCTATTACCAGACCGCCGGTGTGCCGGTGGCATTCCCCTTTGGCTATGGGTTAAGCTACACCAGCTTTGCCTACAGCAATTTGCAGGCCGCGTCCAATGGCGTGACCCTGACCGTAACCAACACCGGCAAGCGCGCCGGAGCAGAGATCGTGCAGCTGTATGTGGCAAAACCCGGGGCAGAAGTGTTGCGCCCCGCACAGGAGCTGAAAGGCTTTGCCAAGGTGCAGCTGCAGCCCGGCGAAAGCAAGACCGTGACCATCCCGCTGGACGACAAGGTATTCCGCTACTGGAACACCAAGACCGACAGCTGGGAAGTGGAAGGCGGCAGCTATGAGCTGCGGGTCGGCGCGTCCAGTGCGGACATCCGCCTGACCGCCGTGGTGGAAGTGGCCGGTACCGGCGCACCCAACCCCTATGCGGGCAAGCATCTGCCGCACTATACCAGCGGCAAGGTGCAGAGCGTGCCGGATGACGAATGGGCCACCCTGCTGGGCCGCCCGGTGCAGCAGGGAAAAGTTAAAATTGACCGCAACATGACCCTGGGCGAGCTGAACCACAGCCGCAGCCCGCTGGGCTGGCTGATCTGGCTGGTGCTTACCGCACTGCTGAACGCCAGCTACAAGCGCGGCAAGCCGGACCTGAATGTGCTGTTCCAGTACAACATGCCGCTGCGTGCCCTGGCCAAAATGACCAGCGGTGCCATCAGCATGGGCATGGTGGATGGCATTGTGATGGAATTACAGGGATTCTGGATCATCGGTCTTGTGCGGGTGATCATAGAAGCCGTGAAAAACCTGGTACTGAACGCACAGCTGGAACAGCGCCTGCGCAACAGCTGAGGAAAGAGAGGGGCTATTTATGCAGCTATGGAATAATTTTGCGGCAAAACACCCCGCCGCAGCCAAGTGGGTGCGCGAAGGTGGACTGTTTGTGATCGTATCCAACCTGGTTACGGTGTTCAAATACCTGCTGCTGCAATTTTTGCCGGCGGCGTTCAGCAGCCTGCCGGTGGTGGATTTTGGCTGGCCGGGCATCCCGGTCACGCTGTTTGGCGAAACTTTCCAGTGGAACATCCTGGGGTATGATTCCGCCCATGGCGGTCTGCCGTACTTTTGCGCCTACATGGTTGCCATGGTGGTGGGAGAATGCATAAACTTTCCCATCCAGCGCAACTTTGTGTTCCGCAGCAAGGGCAACCTGGCCAAGCAGATCGCCTGGTATGTGGTGGCGTTCTGCTTGATCACCTGCATCGTCAACTCCATCAACTGCGTGTGGGTGGCGGTTGCGGGCCTGCTGGTGCCGGATTTCATCTACAACATTGGCACCACCGTGCTCAATGGCGGCATTTCCATGGTGATCTTCTTCTTTGTGAACAAGATCATCTTCCCAGAGGGCGCGCAGGCAAAATAAAGCCCGGCAGAATCACTGGTGCTTTTCCCGGTACTCGAACAGGGCGGCAGCACGGTAGAGGAAAAAGTCCTTTGGATGGTATAAAAATGTGATTGCCAGCAACGGCGAAGATCTGAACGGATAAAGAAGAATGCTGCCTTTCCCTGATGTGGAGAAAGACAGCATTTTTATTGCGTTTTTCGGAAAGAGGTGAACAGCGGCCCCTACAAATGGGTAACGGCTGGCCATAAAATGGCGCTATTACATGGTGTGCGCCCCTACGGAATTACAACAAAACACCCCCGCCCGTGCGGTAAATGAACTGCATAGGGCGGGGGCACCGTTATTTTACAAAGAAAACGCGCAGAGCGGAGATTTTAGGCAATACCGCACAATTCTAAGTGCCGCAGCCGCCGGAGCGGTGCTTAAGCTGTCAGGCGGGAATTGTGCGGTGCTGCCTTTACTGTTCCACGGCACCGGTGGGCAGCTGGGGAACAGCGGTCAGGATGCGCATGAACTCTTCGCCGGTGATGGTTTCTTTCTCGTACAGGTACTTGGCGATCTCGTCCAGCTTGCCGCGGTTTTCAATCAGCATCTGTTTGGCTTTTTCATGCTGCTGCTTGACAACTTCCACGACCTTATCGTCCACTGTGGCGGCTGTGCGCTCACTGCAGGCCAGGCTGGCATCGCCGCCCAGGTAGGCGTTGTTCACGGTTTCCAGGGCAACCATGTCAAAGTCGTCGGTCATGCCGTAGCGGGTAATCATGGCGCGCGCCATCTTGGTGGCCTGCTCGATATCGTTGGATGCGCCGGTGGTGATGGAGTTGAACACCACTTCTTCGGCGGCACGGCCACCGGTCATGGTGGCAATTTTGGCCAGGATCTCTTCCTTGGTCATCAAGGTGTGGTCGCCGTCCTCTACCTGCATGGTGAAACCCAGCGCGCCGGAAGTGCGCGGCACAATGGTGATTTTCTGCACGGGGGCGGAATGGCTCTGCAGGGCGGCAACCATGGCATGGCCGACTTCGTGGTAGGCCACGATGCACTTTTCTTTGTCGCTCAGGATCTTATTCTTTTTCTGGGCACCGGCCAGGATGGTATCCACGGCTTCCTGCAGGTCGTACTGGGTAACGGCCATGCGGTGGTGGCGCACAGCGCCCAGGGCGGCTTCGTTGATGATATTGGCCAGCTCGGCACCGGAAGCACCGGGAGTCATGCGGGCAACCACGGCAAAGTCACAGTCGGGGCCGATTTTGACCTTTTGAGCGTGCAGGCGCAGGATGCTTTCGCGGCCTTTCAGGTCGGGCAGCTCCACGGGCACACGACGGTCAAAACGGCCGGGGCGGGTCAAAGCGGGGTCAAGGGATTCAGGACGGTTGGTGGCGGCCAGAATGATAACACCCTTGGCGGCGTCAAAACCGTCCATTTCGGTCAGCAGCTGGTTCAGGGTCTGTTCGCGTTCATCGTTGCCGCCCATACCGGAAGCACCGTCACGCTTTTTGCCGATGGTATCGATCTCATCAATAAAGATAATGCAGGGGGCTTTTTCGTTGGCCTGTTTGAAGAGGTCGCGCACCTTGGAAGCGCCCATGCCGACGAACATCTCGACAAATTCAGAACCCGCAATGGAGAAGAAGGGAACACCGGCTTCGCCGGCAACAGCGCGGGCCAGCAGGGTTTTACCGGTGCCCGGGGGGCCGACAAGCAGAACGCCCTTGGGCATTTTGGCACCGATATCCTCGTAACGCTTGGGGTTATGCAGGAAGTCAACGATTTCCTGCAGGCTCTCTTTGGCTTCGTCCTCACCGGCAACATCGGCAAATTTGATGGACTTGCCATCCTCAACGACATACTGTTTGGCACCGGATTTGCCGCCGCCAAAAATCATGCTGTTGGCGCCGCCGGTCATTTCACCGACCCGCTTGCGCATCATGCGGTTGAACCAGACGATCAGGATGATCATGGGCAGCAGCGAGATGACCCAGCCCAGCAGGGTATCCACCCAGGTGGTCTGGTTGTACACCTTGCCAAAGGAAACGCCGGCGCTTTCCAACCGGTTGACCAGCTGCAGGTCCTGCGCAATGGAGTTGGTGCAGTAGGTGGTATCGTTTTTGTCCACAAAATAGATCTGCTGATCCTGAATTTCAACGGTGCTCAGTTCGCCGCCTTCGAGCATGTTCAGGAAGGTGCCGTAATCGACCTGTTTGACCTGGCCTTTCATCATGGCGGGGAAGGCCCAGAAATTGAGCAGCAGCAACACCACAAGGATCACGGCATATACAATGCCGGTCGTCTTTTTGGGGTCGCGCGGCTGTTGGGTTTCGTGCATAACAATTCCTCCAGTTGGGGGCGGTAATAGTGGCCCCCGATAGATTCTATCATGAAGAATAAAAATGAACTGCGGATGAACAAGGCATGAAATAGCTGGAAATTCCGGTAAACTTTGCGTGAACAAGGGCAGTTTGTGGGCAAAAACAGGAATGCAGACCGCGTAACGACAGAGAAAAAGTGAAGGCAACACCGCACAATTCCCGCCTGACGGCTTAAGCACCGCTCCGGCGGCTGC
>ENA-UOJE01002497-UOJE01002497.1-human-gut-metagenome-genome-assembly--contig:-C23-NODE-2497-length-13797-cov-7.892010_pt1 | contig 13797 bp, 15 predicted proteins | sample MGYA00242341_ERZ723888 | MGnify/ENA metagenome assembly ERZ723888 | reverse complement strand
GGGCCGCTCCGCACTACGGCGAGGCGCCGTGCATAAGCGGCGAGCGCGGAAGCGGATCGGTGTTCTTTTCCGGCTGCAATCTGCGCTGCGGCTTGTGCCAGAACCATGAGATAAGCCGCTCAAAGCTCGGCAAAACGGTTTCCGTCGAGCGCCTTGCGGATATCTTCCTCGAGCTTCAGGACAAGGGCGTTCACAACATTAACCTCGTAACGCCGACGCATTACACCGATGCGATAGTCGCGGCCCTCCAAAGGGCGAAGCTCCGCATCCCCATTGCGTGGAACAGCTCGGGCTACGACAGCGTTGAGAGCTTAAAAAAGCTCGAAGGCCTTGTGCGGATATATATGCCGGACTTTAAATACATGGACGCGCATCTTGCAAGGCGCTACTCGGCAGCGCCCGATTATCCGGAGATCGCGCAGGCGGCGATACGCGAAATGTTCCGTCAAACCGGGCCGTTTTTGCTCGATGATGAGGACGTGCTGCAAAGCGGCGTTCTTATCCGCCACCTCATTTTGCCCGGAGCGGAGGATAACAGCCGCGCGGTCATAGATTTCGTTGCCGAAAATTTCCCCGGCGATGATATTCTGTTTTCCCTCATGGCGCAGTATACGCCCATGCCGAACGCCGAGCGCTTCCCCGAGCTTCAGAAAACCGTTTCTGCGGAGACTAACGATGCGCTGGTCGAATATATGTCCCTGCGCGGAATTGAAAACGGCTTCTGGCAGGAGCCGTGCTCGGCAACCGATGACATGATCCCGGATTTTGATCTTACCGGCGTCTGATATAATAGGAAGTTACAATATATACAGGAGGTACAATTATGGATTACAACGAAATTCTCAAGGAAGCAGCCGGCCTTATGGGTCCGTACTGCAAGGCCTGCCCGGTGTGCAACGGCAGAGCATGCGGCAACTGCGTCCCCGGTCCCGGCAGCAAGCTGCCCGGCAACACCGCCGCGCGCAACTACGACAAGTGGCAGGAGATATTCGTCAACATGGACACGCTCTGCCCAAATGCCGATGTGGATACATCCTTCGAGCTGTTCGGCAAGAAGTTCTCCGCCCCCGTATTCATCGCTCCGCTCGGCGCTCTGCCCCTGCACTACGGCGATAAGTACGACGATATCACATACAACCGCGTGCTTATAAACTCTGCGGCAAACTACGGCATATGCGCCATGACCGGCGACGGCGAGTTTCCCCAGCTTATTCCCGACGCCGTTGACGAAATGAGCAAGATCGGCGGCATCGGCATCCCGACGATAAAGCCCTGGAACAAGGAAGTCGTCTTTGAAAAGCTCGACTATGTGAAGGCTCACGACGTGTTCGCCGTTGCGATGGACGTTGACGGTGCCGGTCTGCCCTTCCTCAAAAAGCTCAGCCCCAACGCAGGCTCGAAGAGCGTTGACGAGATGCGCGAGATCATCGACTACGCAGGCAAGCCGTTTATCATAAAGGGCATCATGACCGTAAAGGGCGCCGAAAAGGCAGTCGAGGCCGGCGCGAGCGCCATCGTCGTTTCAAACCACGGCGGCAGAGTTCAGGGCTGCACCCCGGCGACTGCGGAGGTCCTGCCTGCTATCGCAAAGGCCGTCAAGGGCAAGGTCAAGATCTTCGTTGACGGCGGCATCCGCAGCGGCGTTGACGTGTTCAAGGCCATCGGTCTGGGCGCAGATGCGGTGCTCATCGGCCGCCCCGTCGTTCCCTTCATCTACGCCGAGGGCGAGGAGGGCTTCAAGGTCTATATGGACAGAATAGTTTCCCAGCTGCGCGACACGATGAACATGTGCGGCACTCCCACGCTCGCGGATATCGGCGAGGATAATATTTTCATCGCCAAATAATGAGGAAGCTTTTAAATCCCTTTGGTATGCTCCTCTGCGGCCTTGTTATCGGAACGGCAGCACGGCTTATGGATATCTATTGCGAAAACCTCGGCGAAATTTTTTCGCAGATGTCGGTGTGGATACTTTTAGGCACGCTCATCGCCATTTACAGTCCGACTAAAAAGGCCGCGGCTCTGAACATTTTGCCGTTTTGCCTCGGCATGCTGCTTACCTACTATGCGGTAGCCATAATCAGCCACGGCGTTTACGGCAGAAGCTTCATAATCGGCTGGACGGTGTTTGCCATGTGCGCCTCGGTGCTTGCATGGTTTGCCTGGATGGCAAAGCAGCCCGGAGCGTTGGGAAAGCTCATCTCCGCCGGCATAGTCCTGGCCTCGGTCGTTTTGAATTTCCTCATGTTCGGCGACCCGGACATATTCAACATCTTAATAAACATCGTCCTTATCTATTTTCTGTTCTTCAAAAAGATAAGGCGAAATGCATAAAAAACACGCATGGCGGAAGAGACTCTTGCAAAAAGCTCTCTTCCGCCGTTTTTAATATTCGGCAGATATGTTTGGTATCTGTATTACCTGCCGCAGACATTTTTGCCGCTGCTGATGTTTTTTGCCGTGCTGCACATCGGCAAGCCCATAGATCAGCCGATAGCACGGCGCTGGCGGCTGCTGTATTTGCCTGCCGCACTTATCGTGCTGGGTGTTCTGACAAACGATCTGCACAGTCTGGCGTTTATCCCCCTTGACGGATGGGCGAGCGATTCATACAGGCACGGACCGCTCTATTTTGCCGCGGTTTTCTGGATGGCACTGCTTTTTGCCGCAATGCTGGCGGTTTCGCTTGTGCGCTGCGCCGTTCCCGGCATGCGGAAAAATTTGTGGATGCCGCTTCTGCCCTTGGCGTTCGGAGCAGTTTACACGATAAGCTATATTCTGCATACGGGCGGGATACTGGCATACCTTTATAAAATGCCGGAGGCCGTGTGCTTTGTCTGCGCAGCATTTCTCGAGGGGCTTATCCTTGCCCGTCTGCTGCCGACAAACGATAACTACTACGAGCTGTGGTGCGCATCGGATCTCGGCGGCGGCATTGTCAGCCGTAGCGGCAATCTGCAATACCCGACGCGAAACAGCGTTCCCGTGTCCGTTGATGACGTGCGCCGGGCGACCTTGCAGCCGCTCCGGCTCAGGGACGGCGATCTGATGCTCAACAGCCGCACCGTTCACGGCGGCTGGGGCTATTGGACGACGGACATGACGGAAATAAATCTTTTAAATGCGCGGCTTGAGGATCTCGGCGATGTGCTCTCGGAGGAAAACTCCATGCTTGAGGGCGAAAACGAGCTTCGGGAGCGCCGCCTGCGCATAGAGTAGCAGGCCGAGCTGTACGGCGGCATTGAGCTTGACGTTGCGCCGCAGCTGCATCGGGTGAACAGGCTTCTGGCTCTTGCAAAGGCAGACTGCCCTGAGACGGAAAAACTTCTCAAGCACGCGGCCGTTTTGACCGCTTACATAAAGCGCCGGTGCAATCTGCTGCTTCTGTCGCATAAGCAGGCGGCGCTTCCTGCGCGCGAGCTGATCCTTACGCTTACCGAATCGCTTGAGTACATTCGCCTGTGCAGAATAGAAGCCTGCGGCGAATACAAGGATGACACGGCTATCCCCTCTGGGCATATCCTGCTGGCATACCGGCTGTTTGAAACGGCTCTGGAGGAGTACTTTGACGATGTTGAGGCCGTGTCCGTAAACCTGCGCTCGGCAGGCGGCCTGAAGCTCAATTTGGAGATAGCCGGGGTGTCGGTTCCGCAAGATATCCTCGCCGGCGAAATTGCCGCAGAGGGCGGCAGCCTGTCGGTGACGTGCGAGGACGGCTCGGAGCTGCTGCATCTGCGCTTTCCGAAAGGGGGTGCAGGAGCGTGATCCCATTTTGCCAAACGCCGTATCATTTATATGTACTGCTCGGGGCGGCAACGCTGCTGCTGAGCGTTTTGGCGCTGTACGGTCTGGTGTGCGCATGCGCTCTCCGCGCGGATAAGAGGACGCTGCTTTCTCTTGCGCTGCTCTCCGCTGCGCTGCTGCTTATCCAGCAGCTCATGGAGGATACCTTCTTTTCCGAAACGCAGGACAAATTTGCCGCAGCTATCGGATCTGTGCCCCTTGCGGTGATAGTACTGACGGTGGTTTTAATAGGCGCAGCCGAGGTATTTCTGCTTCGGCGGCTGCGCAGATGGCGATTTGAGCAGCTGACCCCGGTCTCGGTCAAGGAGTGCCTTGACGCGCTTCCCGAGGGTGTGTGCTTTTTCATGGAAACCGGGCAGCCTATGCTCGTCAACATGCAGATGAGCCGCATCTGCACACAGATAACCGGCAGCGGTCTTATGGACGCAGCCTGTTTTATAAAAACGCTGCATTCCGGCGATTACCCGACCTGCGCGCGGCTGCTGCGCACCGAGCCGACAGCTGCGGTAGAGCTGCCGGACAAAACGGTGTGGGAGTTTCGCCGCAGCACTCACATCGTGCAGGGCTGCACGATCGAGCAGCTGCTTGCGCTGAACGTGACAGAGCCATACAGGCTCAGCCTTGAGCTTACCGACCGCAACCGCCGCCTTGCCGGCGTCGGCGCAAGGCTCAGGTCATACAGCCGCGAGCTGCAAACCGTTATACGCGACGACGAGATACTTTCGGCGAAAATACATGTCCACAACGACGTCGGCCGTGTGCTTTTGATGCTGCGCACATTTCTTGCACAAAAGCCGGGCGAAAGGGATCTCAGCAGGCTTCTTTCGCGCTGGAGCTTTGTGATAAGCGTTCTGTCAGGCGACGAGCGCTCGCAGCACGCGGATATACTTGTTGCATACCTGGGCAGCTTCCCAGATCTCGCCTTCCTGACTTTCGCCGTCGCCTATGACAACAAACACACGGTAATCCTTACCGTCGAGCTTTGCGGCAAGTGCCATACCTGCGCCGCAAGCAAATCCCTGTCCAAGCGAGCCCGTGGAGATATCTATACCGGGGCACTTCTTCATATCCGGATGTCCCTGAAGTATTGAGCCTTCTTTGCGCAGAGTGCTCAGAACAGACTTGTCGAAAAATCCGAGTTCTGCAAGCGCCGCATACTGTATCGGACATGCGTGTCCTTTTGACAGTACGAAGCGATCTCTGTCTGGCCATTTCGGGTTTTTCGGATCAACTTTCATTTCTGAGAAGTACAGCGCCGCAACGAGATCGGCCGCTGAAAGAGATCCTCCCAGATGTCCGGATTGCGCCTCGTAGATCATTGTAATAACATCTTTTCGCAGTTCGGCTGCCTTTTCTTTGAGAAATTCAAGCTTCTCCTTTTGCATTTGCTCCTCCGTTCCGGCTGCATGCAGCCATGATTGTCACAAATCGGTTCTCCCAAAGTTGAACATTGGGTGTTAGCAGTTTTGATTGTACTATTTACAAAAAAGCCAACTGTTATGAATTTAACAGTTGGCTTTTGTGCAATATCTCTAATTTGTAAGTCGATTTCCAGTAAATATAACTAAAATCAATTGTCTCTTCGAGGGAATATTTCGATTTCCGCTCGACCAAATCCAGCGTGGCTCTATGAACATCGACGAGATACTGCATGTTATCATCCCTGCGGCACATCTCTATTGCGCGCACTCTCGACTCAGCTGTGAGATCCGCCACATAGTCGTGGAACACTTTAACAAGCTCGTTCTTCGTGGCAGCAGCAAGCATCTGATGGAAGCATATATCCTCGCGCGCTATCATGTCGATATCCGCATCGCGGCTGAGCACAAGTGAAGAATAGAACTTATGCTGCGCTTCAAGCGCCGCTTCGTTCTCCTTATCAAGGCCTCTGTCTATGATAAGCAGGAACACGCCCGTGTCTATCATACGTCTCAGGCCAAGCAGATCGTCAGCATTACTCTTGCTGAAAAGAAGCGAGTAAATGACGGGGTTAAGCATCTTGGGCGTAAACGAATCCGCGATGAAGGTCCCTTCCGGGCGGCGTATCTCGACGGCTCCGTAGGCCACCAGTATTTTAATTGCCTCGCGCACGGTGTTTTTGCTCATGGACATCATTTCGGCAAGCTGCATTTCTGTCGGGAGCTTGTCGCCGGGCTTGTAATGTCCCGTGAGAACATCGTCAACTATTTTGTTAATAACTATATCAACTGCCGACTGCTTTTTATTTGTGGGAGAATACTTCGGCCGTTTTTCACTCGTATTCAATGCTTGAACCTCATTCTGCATAGTTTGAATTTCAATAATAAAACTATTTATTGTAACAAAAAGCCCGGCCGATTGCAACAGCAATTTGTCGCCGCAACGTAACAAAGTCCATTCACCTGTCAGAACATCCCGAACATAAAAAATCGGCATAAACAGTCTTTTTCAAAGCTTTGCACCGTAAAGGAACTATTCTATGGGAAGCTGGATGACCTCGATATCTTTTTTCTGCGCATAGCGGATGGTGTTCCACGTTCCGCCGGACATGCCGTCGTAGCAGGCGACAAGGACGCTCGAATTATCTACCATGAAGCGATTTCTTATTGCCATGCACGCCGGACTGTAGCTCTCGGCAAGCACTGTGACTTCATCGCAATTATCTATGATCCTGTCATATCTCAAGCGGTTATACTCGTTCCAGCTGTCCGCCTGTCCTCTGTATGGGACGGCGGCCTGAAGAGTAACGTCCGAATGCATTTTTTTGAGTCTTATGACGGCCTCGGCGCAGTACATATCGCAGCCGAGCGCCATGCCGCATATGAAATGCTTTATCCCCGAATCGTACACCGCGCCGATAACGGCAGACAGCTTTTCCTTAAATTCAACGCATCTCGGATCCGACTCGTCATAGCCCCATGGAAGCTTCGACGGCCGGTGTCCCGAAAAGCAGCAGCTTTTTCCGTGTTCCATAACATCACCGTTTTCCATTGTAAGGCATCTAAAGAAAAATGTCAAAAGGGTATTGACATTTTATGCAGCAGCGCTATAATGAGGGCACAACCGAATAGGATATCTTCAGGGCAGGGAGCGTTTCCCGACCGGCGGTAAAGTCCGCGAGCCGAAAGGCATGAACCGGTGTAATTCCGGTACCGACAGTATAGTCTGGATGGTAGAAGATGTGCGCTTTGATTTTTTGCGTCGCCTGAAAGATATTTTCTTTCGGCGATTTTTTAATTTCGGAGGTACATATCCATGGGAAAGCTTATCTCTCAGATAGGTGAAAATCTTTCGTTCGTGCTCGAATGCCTCGGCATATTCGCAGCACTGTTCGTGCTGGCGCTGCTGTTCGAGCGCTTTGTTATGAAAAACCGCAAAAAGCTCGGCAGTACCCATTTTCTTGCTTACACGGCGATCTTTTCGGCGATGGCAGGCGTTTTGATGTTTATCGAGATACCACTGTTCTTCGCGCCGAGCTTTTACGAGATCGACCTGAGCGAGATCCCCATTATGATCTGCACGTTCTACCTCGGGCCGGTATCCGGCGTCGTGGCGGAGTTTCTCAAGATCATCGTAAAGCTCGTTTTCAAGGGCACGACGACCGCCTTTGTCGGCGACTTTGCAAACTTCGTCGTCGGCTGCTCGTTCGTTCTTCCTGCATCGTGCATCTACCACATGAAAAAGAGCAAGCGCGGCGCGCTTATCGGCATGATCGTCGGCACGCTCGTAATGACGATTTTCGGAAGCCTTTTCAATGCGGTTTACCTGCTGCCGACCTTCGCAGAACTGTTCGGCATGCCGCTTGAGGCGATAATCAAGATGGGCAGCGACATAAACTCGGCCATAAACAGTGTATCCACCCTCGTTTTGTTCTGCGTCGTTCCGTTTAACCTTTTAAAGGGCATTATCGTGACGGTGCTGACGATGCTGCTTTACAAGCGCATATCTCCCCTGCTTCACAAGGGCGACAAAAAGCTTGCCGAGCGCAAGGCTAAGAACGGATGACCTTCCCGAGCCGCAGCATGCTCAGGGCAAAATTCAGGCATTCGTTGAAATAAATGATACAGATATAGCCCGTCAGGGCATACACCGGAAGCACTCTCCACACGAGCAGTACGCCTAAAAGCGCATCAAGCACGTTTATGCCCATATTCCACATCTGCTGACCCAAGCCTTTAAGGCAGCCGTCGCAGAGCATGTCGGTGTACATTATGGGAATAAGCGGCGCGAGCAGGCGCAGAAAATGCCCTGCCTCCGGCGAGGAATAGACGGCAATCCCGAGCCTGTCGGCAAAAATGAATATCGCAAGGGCAACGGCAAGCGAATAGCCGCTGCCCTTTTTTAATAAGCTGCGCACCGTGCGCGATATCTCGGTGCGCTCGCCGCGCATCTGCACCTCGGTGAGCTCCGGGATCATAAGCTCGCTGAGCGCCATGAGAAAGCAGGCCGGAAACGATATTATCGGCATAACCATGCCCTGTATCGTTCCGTAGCCGGACAGAGCGCGATCGGCCGAAAAGCCTGCCGATTTAAGTCCGCGCGGCACGAGCAGATGCTCGAGTGTTGACAGCGCCGAGCGCGCATAGGCCGAAAACGCAAGCGGCAGCGCAATACGCAGCATACGTGAGGTAAGCCGCAGATCGTTTTTGCCGTTGCCCGGATGCCGGCCGCGGTCGGTGAGGTAAAACATCAGCATCATGACAAACGATATCGCATCGCCGCAGACCGTTCCGAGCATGACGGCGGAGCAGTTTTTCTCAATATCACCGGCCGGGGAGCGCGCAAGGAAAAGCGCGACGAGCGCAATGGTTATTATCTGCTCGAAAAAATGCACAACTGTCGGCTTCCACACCCTGCCGCAGGCAGTGAAATAGCCCGACATCGCCGAGCACAGCGACACCATCGGCATGGCATACGCCATGATGCGCAGCGAGCGCACGGTGCGCGCATCGCCTATCCACAGAAAGCCTATCATTTCTGCTCCGCTGTGCAAGACGAAAAACGCCGCGGTCCCGAACAGTGCGCTGTAAACAAAGCAGCGCCGCATCGCGCCGCTTATCCCCTGCTCGCGCTCGCGTCCTATCTCTTCGGAAACAAGCCGCGTCGCGGCAAACCTCACGCCCGAAATTGCAAAGGTAGTGCACAGAAACGATACCGACACGACCAGCTGATAAAGCCCTATCCCGGCCGAGCCGATGCGTCCGGCAAGCCACACCTGAAACGACATGGAGATGAGGCTCATTATAAGCGACGAGCCTGTTAAGAGCGCGGTATTCATGATCAGTCGTTTTTTTCTTATCATACTAAAAACATATGCAAGAAAAATTATTTATGTATGTTGATTTTTTCACAAAGAGTGCTATAATGAAACCATCAAAAGAAATTGAATTGGAGGCGTCATTATGATTATCACCATCGGAAGACAGCACGGTTCAAGCGGCAGAGAAATAGCAAGACTTCTGGCAAAGGAGCTTGGCATCAAATGCTACGACAAAGAGATCGTTGACGAGGCGGCAAAGCACTCGGACTTCAGCCGCGAGCTCATTAACGCATACGACGAAAAGCGCATGTCCGCTTTCCTGCTGCACGCAGGCGGCTATGGTCTGAATGAGAATTTCCGTCTGAACATGGAGGTAGTTTCCGCACAGTTCGACGCGATCCGCGAGATCGCATCCAAGGAAGACTGCATCTTCGTCGGCCGCTGCGCCGACTATGTCCTCAACGACAGAGACGATGTTGTCAGCGTGTTTATCCTCGGCGACACCGATGCGCGCATCAAGTGCCTTGAGCAGCGCCAGGGTCTTGACGAGGCTCAGGCTCGCAAAAAGATCAAAGAGGTCGATAAGGATCGTTCCAGTTTCTACAAGTATTACAGCGACCAGACCTGGGGCGACGCGCAGAACTATGATCTGTGCATCAACAGCTCCAAGCTCGGCGTCGAGGGCACGGTTCAGACCATCTTGAGCTACATAAAGGCTCGCGGCCTGATCAAGGAATAATTCAAAAAAAGCTTAAAGCTCCCCGTTAGGCCGACTGACACAATAAAATACACGCCAAAAAAGGCGGAGCAAGCACGAATGTCCTCGTTGCGACGGCTTGGTATACACAAAGTATGCCTGCGCCGCCGCGCCTTGACCTCGCACTTGCTCCGTCATTTTTGGTGCTTTGCAGTTTTGAAGCTGAGATTTTTTGCTCCTGCAAGGACAAAGTCACAGAGTATACTGACGTATTCTCAAGACTTTGGACACCGCAGGGGCGAAAAAGATCGTTTCAAAACCGTATATTTTATTGTATCAGCCGGCCTAACGGGGAGCTTTTTGCTTATGAGCCGTACAGCTCTATAAATCTCCGTGTCTGTTCGCAGGAAGGCTGCGTTATTATCTGCTGCGTCGTGCAGCATTCAACGAGTTTTCCGAAATCGAAAAACAAGGTTTTTTCCGTAAGCCGCTCGGCCTGACGCAGACTGTGGGTGACAAGCAGGAGCGTGCAGCCGGTTTTTTCTCTGTATTCGGCAAGCAGCCGCTCGGCGAGCGTTACGGACTCCATATCCATTGCTGCCGTCGGCTCGTCAACTATCAGCAGCTGTCGATCACGCATAAGCAGCCTTGCCAGCGCCATACGCGCCGTCTCGCCGCCGGAAAGCTTGTGTGCCGGCTCAGACGCAAGATGCTCTATCCCCAGCTTTCGCATGAGATACCTCGCGCGCTCCTCGTCATTTGCGCCGACGAGCAAATTGCGCATAACCGTCATTCGGAACGCATAGCTTTTCTGCGGCATGTAGCCGACCGTTATTCTGGATATGACAGTCTTTCCGCCGTCCGGCTTTTCGACCCCTGCAAGGATCCGGGCAAGCGTTGATTTTCCGCTGCCGTTTGCACCGATCACGGCATAAGACGCGCCAGGTTCAAGCTCTGTTTCCGGCATATCGAGGACCGTCCTGCCGCCGTAAGTTTTCGTAAAAGCGCTTATCTTCATTTGCTCAATCTCCTTTGCAGCAGCGACAAAACGATGTTCACGACAAACGACAGCGCCAGAAGTATAATGCCGAGAGCAATGCCTTTTGAGAAATTGCCCTTGTTCGTATACTCCATGATAGCCGTCGTCATGACGTTCGTTTTCCACGCTATCGCTCCGCCCACCATCGATACCGCGCCGACCTCGGCTATGGCGCGTGCAAATGCCAGAAGATACGCCGAAAACACCTGATAGACGCACTCGTTTAGAAGCAGCGCAAAGGTTTTGCCTTTGCCAAGCCCAAGTCCGCACGCATTCTCGCGCACGGCCGGGGCAACGGACGAAGCATATGTTTCCATGCTTCCCGCAACGATCGGCGTTATCAGCACGACCTGCGCAATTATCATGATCTCGACCGTGAAGAGAAGCTCCGCGCCTCTGAAAGGGCCGACTCCGGAAAAGAACAGATAAAATATAAGTCCGCATACGACCGGCGGCATTCCCATGAGCGTGCGGTTTAGAACAACGAGCAGTCCGCGCCCTCTGAAGCTCGCAGCGCCGAGCAGCAGTCCCAGCGGAACGCCGAGAAGCAGCGCGATGAGCGAGCTTGAAAGGCTCATTTTCGCGGTCACGCCGAGAATGTTCAGAAGCTCCGGGTCTGCCGTGATCATAAGTTCTATTGCTTTTTCAAAAGCTGTCTGCATAGTTATCTCTCAAGAAATCGGGTCTGCCGCGAAAGCAGGCCCGATCTTTTCTTTATTTCAGTCCATCACGCCGTTATTGGCGACAAAGGTAAGGAAGGTGGCCTTATCCGTGAGGATATATGCGTGCATCTGCTCGGCCATGACGAGGCATGCTCCCATGCCGGCATTTGCCGAGGTGTACCACTGCGTATAGTCGGCAAAGCTCTTGGGATCTTCGCTTATTCCAAGAGACTCCGGCCAGAGTGAGAGTTCCTTGGTATGAGTGCCGGAGTTATCGCCGCGCGAGACAAACGGATATTTGCCGTCGGCTATCTTTGCAAATGCATCAAGAACGCTGCCGCAGTCCTTCACGCCTGCCGGATCGTTCGACGGGCCGCACAGCACAAAGTAGTTATACATGAAGCTCAAACGCTCGGAATCAAAGCCGTTCAGAACGTAGGAAAAGCCTTCGTCCACGAAAGCCTCCTCCTGAGCCTTCGAGTGGACGAGGATAACGTCCGCATTGCCGTATTTTGCGGCAGCTATGGCTTTGCCGGTGCCTGCCGACTGCACCTCGACCTTGTAGCCGTACTCCTGCTCAAAAACGGGGAGGATATAGTCAAGCAGTCCGGAGTCCTTGACGGAGGTCGTGGTGGAAAGGCGGATCACTCTGTTTTCGTCGGAGGCATTTGCGATCTTATCGTCGTACTTCGGCGCATCGTCCTTGAGGTAAAAGAGATTATCACCGTACTCCTCAACACCGTATTCCTTAATGAGTTTGCTTGCCTCGGAGAGCATCCAGTCAATGAACGTTTCCGCGCCGTCGGCGTTAATTTTGACGTCGGAAACGGCGTTGCCGTCGGCATCGGTAAACGGTGCGTTCGGATTAACGGCAAGCAGCGAGTATGTATTGATCATATTCTCGTCCGCTTCCATGAGTATGCAGGTATCGACGTTTGATACCTGCTCCGTGGGCGAAGGCGTTTCGCTCGCCTCGGGCTTATCGCCGGTGCCGCATGCGCACAGCGAAAGCACCATTATGCAGGCGAAAAGCAGGGCAATGAGTTTTTTCATCTGTTTTCCTCTCTTTCATCGTTTTTTGCAAAAAATTAAACCTCCTCCACAGCAGCCGCTCCGCAGAGGCATTCCCCCTGCGGCCAAAGCTTGCTTCGGAAAGAGGCTCGTCCACCGCTTTCTGAATTATGTGTCTTTGCTTGATATACTACCATATATGCACATCCATTGCAACACAAAGTTAGCGCCGCCGATTTGCTCGGCGGCGCTGCTGCGTTCATTTCATAAAGCGCTTTAGGCTCAGCGCCTTTGCCGGCGTTTTGAGATACTCGGGGCGGACATTGACGGGGTTTTCTGTGCCGTCGGGAGCGAGCTGAGGTATCATTTCGATCGCCTCTATCGGGCAGCGCGCGGCGCACTTTTCGCAGCCGATGCAGCGGCCTGCGCTTTTAAGATACGCATAGGTATGTATATCCCCGTGCTCCTTTGCGCCGCTGAGCGCAAGCGCGTTCATGGGGCACTCCTCAATGCACAGCGAGCAGCCCGTGCAGCGCCGAGTGTCTATAAGCGGCATATTCCACTTATCCCAGCCCTTGTACGGCGTGAAACTGCCGTCCGTGCGCCTTATGGCGTTTCGCTCGCAGAAGCTTGAGCACAGATTGCACGAAACGCAGTATTCAGGGTCGATGCTGTTCTTCTCGGCTTTAACGTCGTGCGAGATCGCGTGCGTCGGGCAGGTGCTCGAGCAGGCGTCGCAGCCGTTGCAAATGCTCCGATCTATCGCATACACCATGGCTCAGCCTCCTGCTACGGCCGGCACGAGGCAGATAACGTCGCCGTCGTCGAGCCGCGTCGATGGGCTTATCTGTTTGCCGCCGCGCGACAGGATGCAGCCCTTTACGTCCTTTATCGTAAGCGTAGTGTTCGGGTCTATGCGCTTTACCTCGTCCATTATCAGCGGATACAGCTCCTTTGCGGTCTTTACGTCCGCCTGCATCTGCTTAAGTCCGCTGTCGAGGCGGAACGTGCCGAATATTTTGACTGTTATCATACGGCCTCCTCCTGTTCGGCGTCGCTCGCGATCTCAAGCTTTTGAAGCTTCTTTGCGCCGGGCAGACCGTCGCTGCCCCAGCCGCGAGCCTTATAGTAGGTCTTTTTCATTGTCTCGAGCGGCACCTTCGTTTTTGGATCCTTGGGATCCTGCGGAACGTCGGTAAGGCGCTTGGGCAGCGTATCGCACGAGGCGTTCACGCCGAATTTTGCGTTGACCGCGCGCTCGACATTGTAGCTGCGCTCGCCGATGCGGATAAACCTGCCGAGATCCATTTTCATGCCGACGGCGTATTTGAGCGCATATGTGTGC
>ENA-UOJE01002495-UOJE01002495.1-human-gut-metagenome-genome-assembly--contig:-C23-NODE-2495-length-13799-cov-5.227590_pt1 | contig 13799 bp, 10 predicted proteins | sample MGYA00242341_ERZ723888 | MGnify/ENA metagenome assembly ERZ723888 | reverse complement strand
GGCAAGGTAGTAGCCGTTATCCAAGGGCACCATCATGCCGGGAACTATAGTTTTCGGCATGGAATCCACTATTTTACAATGAAAGGAATGATAGAAGGAAGCCTTCCCGAAAATAATAGTTTTGCCGTCATTGAGATAGACAAAGATTTGAATATCTATATAGAGGGTTTCTATAATTGCAAGAATAAGGAGATGAAACATAATAGATAATCATTATGAAAAACTTCACAGACGAGAAGACTCTTCTTCGGGAGATAAAGAACGGAAACGGCGAAGCATTCGAATTTCTGTTCAATAGCTATTATCCTCGGTTGCGGGGATATGCTGCTCGTTTTGTGACGGATGAGGAAGCAGTCAGAGATATCATACAGGAGAGTTTTTTGAGATTTTGGGAAAAACGTGATCTGATAGAAGCTGTTTCCATTTCATCTCTTCTTTTCGCAATGGTGAGGAATGCCTGTCTGAATTATTTGAAGCATCTGCAACTGGTCGAGCAGCATAATCTGGAACATTTGGATAGGGTGGTCGGGCAGGAAGAACTTTATTATTGGGACTTTAACCTAAGTCCGGAATATACGCTTCTGTATAAGGAATTGCAACAACAGATCAGTCTTGTTATGAGTGATTTGCCTTCCCGTTGCCGTGAAGTATTTGAGATGAGCCGTTTTAAGAAAATGAAAAACCGGGAGATCGCAGATGCTCTCCAAATATCGACTACTGCAGTGGAAAAACATATAGCCAAAGCCTTAGCACGCTTTTCCGCACATTTTAAAGATAAATATCCGTTGGATGTCTATATCGCGATATTAGCTTGGCTGCTTTCCGAATGAACGAAGTCCTGTTTCTTTTGTTTTGGGGAATTTTTTTCAGGAAGGGGGTTGGGTAAAATTCATTTGGGTTGTTACATCATATAGAAAGCAAAAATTATGAAAGAGCAGGAGATCTATAATCACCAGTTGGCAATACGTTATTTTGAAGGACGCATTACTCCCTCCGAAGAAGAGATTCTTTTCCGGTTTGTGAATGATGCACCTTCTAATGAAAGAATGTTCCGCCAATGGGAGGAGGAGTGGATGCTTTCCTATAAACTGATTCCTGAAGTTTCGAATGAATGGAAACAGTTGCAACGCCGGATGCAGGTGCGTCAATCGCTGAATGGTGTGTTTAGTACTAAACACATGCAATTGCAGCGGTTTATCGCTGTTGCTGCAATTGCATGTGTTCTATTATTGAGTGGAACATATAGTTTCTATCTTTATCGGAATACGGAAACTGCCGATAACCGGTTTGCTTTAGAAACTGCCTATGGAGAAAAAAGCAAGCTGATACTGGCGGATGGAACAGTTGTATGGTTGAATGCCGGTTCTTCCTTACAGTATGCCGGTAACTTCAATTCTAAAAACAGGGAAGTCTTTTTAACTGGTGAAGCTTATTTCGAAGTGACTAAACAGTCAGATGGAACTCCTTTTGTGGTTAAAACGGATCAGTATAGTGTATTGGTGAAAGGAACAAAGTTTAATGTATCTTCTTACCCTGAAGATATTTCTGCTAAAACGACATTATTGGAAGCCTCTATCGATATTTTATATAAAGGGAGGCATATTCCGGTTGCACCGGGAGAATTGCTGAGTCTTGACAAACAAAACGGAAGTTTTTCCCGTCAGAAGGTTCAGGCTTCTCAATATAAATCCTGGACAGAAGGGAGAGTTGAATATGATAAAATCACGCTCAATGAGCTGGCAGTCCGCCTATCCCGTAAATATGACGTTCAGATTCATTTGGGAGACGACTTGGAAAAAGATATAGCTTTCCGCGTATCACTTCGCAATGAAGAGACGGTCGGAGATGTCTTTCACGCTCTATCCGAGATTATTCCGATCCGTTATGAACGGCGGGACCGGGATATTTATATTCGAAAACAATAGCGCAATTGTTAATATATTATTAAATCTAATTCTTTAATTTATTGGTTTATGTATAGAAAACATGTAGGAAGGGCGTTAATCCTTGCCTTGATGCTTTCTGGGGCTACCTCCATGAATGCACAGCGGATCACCCGGCAATTTAAAAATGTTCCTTTAAAAACAGTATTAGCGGAAGTAGAGAAAGAACTACAGTATTCCATCATTTACAAGAAAGACGAGGTAAATGAACGGAAGCAGATTACGCGAGATTTTAAAGATGCTTCTTTGGAAGAAGTGCTATCTGCCGTATTGGATAACGGATTGTCTTATTCTGTCCAGGGCAAGATGATTGTGATTTCCAAGAAGGAAGCCGCAGGATCATCTATCACTCAGCAAAAGCAGATCATTGTGAAAGGCATCGTGAAAGATGAAAATGGCGAACCAGTTGTTGGGGCGAATGTTGTTGAAAAGGGAACGTCTAATGGTACGATTACGGATATGGATGGGAATTTCTCTTTGTCGATATCCGAAGGTTCCAAATTAAGTATAACGTACATCGGATATTTGGACAAGGATGTTGCGGTTAGTAAAGGTAAGACAACATTGAACATCCAATTGAAGGAAGATACGCAAGCTTTGGATGAAGTGGTTGTGGTAGGTTATGGTTCTGTCAAAAAACGTGACCTAACAGGATCTGTTTCACAGATTTCTTCTTCATCGATTCAGAATCAGGCTGTGATAAAAGATCCTATGCAAGCATTGCAAGGTAAAATTGCAGGTGCGGATATTACGATGGGAAACTCTCCCGGAGCATCTTCTACCATTGTGATCCGTGGATATAATTCGATCAATGCGGGCAATGATCCATTGATAGTGGTGGATGATGCTCCGTTCGGAGGAAAGATCGATGAGATCAATCCGGCAGAAATCGAGTCGATTGATGTTTTGAAAGATGCTTCATCCACTGCTATTTATGGTTCTCGAGGAGCAAATGGTGTTGTTATCATTACGACAAAACGTGCCCGTAAGGAAGCTAAACTGTCTGTTAGTTATGACGGATATGTCGGTGTGTCCAAGTCATTCAAAAATTATGATATGATGAGCGGTGAAAAATATGCAGACTGGAAAAGAATGGCTAATTATGGAAAGACAGATAAGGAAATATTTGATGATATTCAATTAAAAGCCTTGAACTCCGGACAATTTGTAGATTGGCAAGATTTGATGTTTAGCGGTACGGGCTATAAAACGGATCATAATGTCAGTATCAACCAGTCGAATGGTCGTAACCGTAATATGTTAGTGTTAGGTTATAATAAAGACCAAAGTATTATTGATAATATGGGATATGAACGTTTCTCTGCCCGTATTAATGGGGATATGGAATTAGCAAAGAACTTGAAAGTCGGTTATTCTTCTTTATTGGCACTGACAACCCGTAATAATGGAGATAATAGTGTTTGGAAATATGGTACTGTTCTGGATCCTTTAACGGAGGTGTATGATGAAAATGGTGATTTACGCTTCTATAATAGTGGTTGGTATCAGACGGTATTGCATTCGAATCCTTTGTTCGATACTGATAAGAATAATGTAGACAATAAAGAAAAACGTACCCGTATCCTTTTGAACTTATTTGCAGATTGGGAAATAATCAAAGGCTTGAAATTCCGAACAAGTTTGACATATGGCTTGTCGTCAATCGAGAATGGAGTTTATAAGAGTTCTACTTCTCAAGCTCGCCAGTTGGCTTCTCCGTCTGCTGAATACAAAAAAACGAACGAGCAACAGATTACTTTTACGAATGTCCTGAATTATAAGAAGGTATTGAATGATCATAGTTTGGATGTATCGTTGGTGCATGATATGCAGACAGATAAAGCAGAATTGGTCGGTTTGACTGGACAGGATATGCCTTATTACGGTTCGTGGTTTAATGTGAATGAAGCACCGGATGTATTTACACGTCTTTCTTCTGTACGTAAATGGGCTTTGTTGTCATTTATGGGAAGAGTTAATTATACATTTAAGGATCGGTATTTGTTGACATTGACTGGACGTTACGATGGCTCTTCCCGTTTGGCAAAAGGTAATAAATGGGACTTCTTTCCGTCTGTTGCATTGGCTTGGCGTATGAATGATGAGTCTTTCCTTCGGGAAGTTGATTGGCTCTCTAATCTGAAATTACGTTTGAGCTGGGGTAATTCCGGTAATACGGCAATTTCTGAGTATGCAACACAAGGAGCTTTAGGTAAATATGTGTATTATTTCGGGACAACCGAGCAGTCGGCAATGGGATATCTGCCTACCGAGTTGGCTAATAATCAATTGGGGTGGGAAAGTACAGAAGAGTATAATGTCGGTGTGGATTTTGGTTTCTTGAATAACAGGATCAGTGGTTCTATTGACGGATATATTCGTAATACACGTGATCTATTGATGAAACGTAATTTGCCGATCAATACAGGGTATGAATTTACTTGGCAAAATGTAGGTAAGACACGTAATTCGGGTATTGAAATAGCCTTGAACACTGTACCTGTTGTGACAAAAGATTTCAGATGGACAGTAGATTTGACTTTTGGCTATAACAAGAATGAAATTGTCGAGTTGTTCAATGGAAAGGAAGATAGTCCGGGAAATAAATGGTTCATTGGGCAACCTCTCTACGTTGAACGTCTGTATAAATATATAGGAGTTTGGCAATATGGAGAAGAGGAGGAAGCGGCAAAGTATGGACGTGAACCTGGTAATCCTAAAATAGAAGATGTAAATAATAATGGGGTTTATGATGAAGGCGATTTGCATACATTCAATAAAATACCCAAATGGACAGCAGGACTTTCTACAGGATTCTATTATAAGAATTTCGATTTGAATGTTTATTTCTATACACGTCAGAAGTATGGACAGCTATTAGGAGTATTGACTGACGAGGCTGGATCAACTCGTTATAATCATCTGGATGTTGATTTTTGGACACCGGATAATCCTTCTAATGCTTGTCCGAAACCTGCGATAACTAATCCACAGGAGTTATTGGTGTCAAGTGATTATGCTTATCGGGATCTGTCATTTATACGTCTGAAAAATATTAATTTGGGATATACTTTACCGAAAGAGATTTCGAAAAAGTTTTATAGTGAAAAATTCAGGGTATATTTTATGGTTGAAAATCCATATACATGGACAAAGAGTGATTATGTAGGACTGGATCCGGAAAACTGTAATAGCTATACAGACCACCGTCCGTTAACCTCGTTTATATTTGGAGTAAATGCAAGTTTCTAATAATCTGATTAATTGAAAGTAGAATATGAAAATACTAAATAAAATATTGATAGGTTCGTTGTCTCTGCTATGTTTGTCGTCTTGCGACTTCTTGGATGAGACGGCTTATAATAAAGTGACTGTTGGTAATTTTTATACGACGAAAGATGGTATAACCAATGGTGTCAATGGATTGTATTCAACCTTAAGGGGAATGTATATACAGGAATACTTGATTTATATGTGTGAAGGTCCTTCGGATATATGGATCGGTCATCAAGGACATGAGCAATGGTATAATTGGACGATTGATGCGACAAATGCTGATGTCAGGAGTTTCTGGTATAGTTGTTATAAATCCGTGAATCAGTGTAATGCAGTTATTGAGAGTCTGGAAAATAATGATATTCCTGGATTGGATGAAGATCTAAAAACACGTTTTCTTGCAGAATCGTTATTTATCAGAGCACACTATTTTTATCATCTGGTACAGCAGTTTGGTGATATTCCTATGCCGTTGAAGCCGACAAATTCAGTAGAGACTACTGCACATAAAACAAAAGTAGATAAAGTTTGGAATCAAATTGTTACAGACTTGGAATTTGCTGTAGAAAACTTGCCGGAAACTTACCAGGCATCTGAATTCGGGCATATAACAAAATATGCAGCTATGCACCATCTGTCGAGAGTGTATCTTACTTTGAAACGGAGTGATGACGATTTGAAAAAAGCTTTGAATTATGCCGAGCAGGTGATCAATTCTGGTAAATATTCGTTGGTTAAATCGCACGCAGAATTATGGGATATCAATAATAAAAATAATTCGGAAGTCCTTTTCTCTGTTTTGTATACGCAAAATGCGGAATTAAATGGAGATGGTAATACAGCCCATATGTACTTTTGTTCAGCCTATTCGGAAGAACATCCTGCTGTAAAGAGAGTTATTGAGTATGGCAGACCTTGGAGCCGTGAGCGTTCTTCTGATTTTGCAATAAGTTTGTTTGACAAAACGAAAGATCAACGTTGGGATGATTGTTTTATTTCTCGGTGGAATGTAACGGAAAATTCTGTGACGGAGAATGTTTTCAGCCCGTTTACCAAAAAAGTGGAAGAAAAGGTTTGGACAAAAGGAGAGTTGGCCATGATTGATCCAAGAGAACCTTGGACACCGGAACAGATTAAAGAAGTTTGGCCTGTTTTGGTATTTCTTCCGGAATATATGCGTGAACAAATCGATCCTCTGATGGATGTCCAGTCTGAGCAGAATCCGAATGCGGAATGGCCGTCGAATACTCGTTTTACTTCTTATAAAATGTATGCTTATTTGGTGAAACATTTGGATCCCCTGCGTCCAGAAGTTAACTGGACAGCCGGATCGCGTAATGTTTTTGTTTATCGTTTGGCTGATACATATTTGTTGGCTGCTGAAGCTGCATTCCTGTCTGGAAATACTCAGAAAGCAGCTGAATATATTAATGTGGTTCGTCGCCGTGCCGCTGTACCTGGGCATGAAGCGGAGATGGAGATTAAGTCTTCCGATGTGACGATTGACTTTATTTTGGATGAAAGAGCTCGTGAATTGATGGGAGAAATGCATCGTTGGTATGATTTGAAACGGACGGACAAATTGATGGAGCGTATGAATGATCCTGAAATCAGTCCTATGACTGCAGGAAATTTAAAGATTATCATGTATTACGCCCGATACCGCGTGATCAGTTGACAAATGTTTCGAATCCGGAGGAATTTACCCAGAATCCTGGTTATGGCAATTAATCATTTAGAATCAATAAAAATGAGAGTATATGTTTTATTATTGACTTGTTTGTTTTTCTCGTTGCTGGGTAAACCCCAGCAACCGAGGATGATGTATGAAGATACTTCTCGTCGTGGAGTTCCTTTTTCAAAAGATCCGCATGTCGTGAATTTTCAGGGACGTTATTTGATGTATTATACGCTTCCACCGAGATTGGATGTATCTGGTTCTGGTGCTAACATTGGCATCGCATCCAGTAAAGATTTGGTTAATTGGTCGAAAGTCGGTGAAATAACGCCGGAAAAGAATGCCGTTTATGAAAAGAATGGGCTTTGTGCACCTGGTGCTTTAGTTCGGGATGGTAAAATTCATTTGTTTTATCAAACCTATGGAAATGGAAAAAATGATGCAATCTGTCATGCTGTGTCAACTGATGGTATCCACTTTGATCGCGACCCGAGTAATCCGGTTTTTCATCCGACGGGTGATTGGAACTGTGGACGGGCTATTGATGCTGAAGTTTGTGAATTCAATGGAAAGTATTTTCTTTATTTTGCAACTCGTGACAAGGATTTTAAAATACAAATGCAAGGAGTGGCAACAGCTTCTTTGAATACTGATTTTAACAGGGAAGACTGGACACAAGCTTGTGATAAATCGATCTTGTATCCAGAGTGTGATTGGGAGGGAGAATGTATTGAAGGTGCCTCGATTGTTAAGAAGGATAATAAACTGTATATGTTTTATGCCGGAGCTTATAATAATGCTCCTCAGCAGATCGGGGTTGCTGTCAGTGAAGATGGTTTGAACTGGAAACGTCTGTCGGAAGAACCTTTTTTACGAAATGGAAAACCGGGAGAATGGAATTCAAGTGAATCTGGTCATCCTCACCTTTTTACCGATCTTGACGGACGGACTTATTTGTTCTATCAAGGTAATAATGATCATGGTAAGACTTGGTATATTACACAGCAAGAAGTTTTATGGAAGGATGGTAAACCTTACTTGAAATAAATAATGTATATGGCTTGCCCTTTGTTTCCCTGTTTAATGGTAAAAGGATAGAAGGATAGGCTGTATCATTTATTGTAAATCCGATTTACGAATTTATTTAGAAGAATATTAGTTACATTTGTCAATTAAAAAAGATCAGATAGTATTTATGAAGCAACTTGTTTTGATTATTCTATTGTTATGGGGAAACTTTCAGTTAGTTTTATCACAGGGCTCTTCTGCTCGTCCCTTCATGCTATACGGCGATACCTCCCGTGTCGGGGTCCCTTATTCGAAAGATCCGCATGTGGTTAATTTTAAGGGGCGCTATTTGATGTACCATTCCATTCCGCCGATGAAGGGGGAACCTGATTCCGGATGGAATATTGGGATTGCGGAGAGTAAGGATTTGATGAACTGGACGAAGGTGGGCGAGATCACGCCTGCTCCCGAAGCTGATTATGAGAAGAAAGGACTTTGTGCACCCGGTGCGTTGGTGAAGGATGGAAAGGTGCATTTGTTTTATCAGACATACGGGAATGGGAAGAAAGATGCCATCTGCCATGCCATATCGGATGACGGCATTCATTTTAGAAGGAATCCGACGAATCCGATTTTCCATCCGGTCGGAGATTGGACTTGTGGGCGTGCCATAGATGCGGAAGTGTGTGAGTTCAAAGGACGCTATTTCCTCTATTTTGCAACCCGCGATAAAAACTACGACATCCAGATGCTGGGAGTAGCTGTTGCTCCGGGCAATACCAATTTCAACCGGGAAGACTGGGTACAGGTAACGGATTCCTCTATCCTGTATCCCGTGTATCCGTGGGAAGGAAAATGTATCGAAGGGGCTTCGATCGCAAAGAAAGGTGACAAACTTTATATGTTTTATGCCGGAGCTTATAATAATGCCCCTCAACAGATTGGAGTGGCGGAAAGCGAAGACGGCATTGTCTGGAAACGTCTTTCGGAAGAACCTTTCCTTAAGAACGGCAAACCCGGCGAATGGAATTCCAGCGAATCCGGCCATCCTCATATTTTTACCGATTTGGACGGTCGAACTTATCTGTTCTATCAGGGAAATAACGATAACGGAAAAACCTGGTATATCACACAGGAAGAGGTGGTTTGGAAAAATGGAAAACCTTTTCTGAAAGGAAAGTGAAAAACGATCATAAACGAGGCTGCGTGTCAAAATGTATGAGGGTATGTCAAAACTGTCCTGTTCCCGTGCTTGACGCGGGATCGCATTAAAACCGACCTTATAAAAATCCGATTGATAAGGTCTGTCCTTTTGCGGTCCCGCATCAAGTGCGGGGACAAGGAGATTTTGACACACCCCCGTTTTACCAAACCTTCCTGTTCAGTATGCGGACCGAGTTGAAGACCGCCAGCAGAGCGACACCGACATCTGCGAAGACTGCTCCCCACAACGTGACGTATCCCAATGCACCAGCCAACAGTACAATCCCTTTTACACCAAGTGCCCCTATGATATTCTGACGGACAATTGTACGTGTCTTGCGACCGATAGCGATAGCCGTTGCGACTTTGGACGGCTGGTCGTTCTGGATAACGACGTCGGCACTCTCGATCGCTGCATCCGAACCGAGTCCGCCCATCGCAATCCCTACATGGCTTAGTGCCAATACTGGAGCATCGTTCATTCCGTCTCCGACAAAAGCTACGGATTTACCCGGCTCTTCAACCATTTCCCGGATATGCGTCACCTTATCTTCCGGCAACAGGTTTCCGTATGCCAGGTCGATGTCTAAACGTTTGGCAAAAGACTCGACAATCTCTTTTTTGTCACCCGACAGTAAACGGATATCTGTCACTCCTAACTTCCTCAGTTTGGCAATCGCCTCCACTGCATCGTCTTTCAATGTATCGGACAATAGTAGATGGCCGGCATATTTTTTGCCGATGGCGCAGATAACGACGGTCGCCACCTTGTCGGACAACTCTTCGGGGATGGAAATCCTGCGCTCTGTCATCAGGCGGATATTCCCGACAAGTACTTCCTGTCCACCGATGATTGCTTCCATACCATGTCCGGCCAGTTCATGCATCTCCGAGATGTTGATTGCAGAGATATTCTGTTTCTTTGCGTAGCGGACGATCGCCTGTGCGATCGGGTGAGTACTTTTCTGTTCGACGGATAAAAGCAAGGCCAATAGTTCCGGTTCGGGAATTCCATGTGCCAGCATATCCGTCACCTCGAAACGGCCGGTGGTCAATGTACCGGTTTTGTCGAATGCGACGGTATTTATCCGGGTGATAGCATCCAGATAATTGCCACCCTTGAACAAGATACCGGCTTGTGAAGCCGCCCCGATACTTCCGAAATATCCCAGCGGTACACTGATTACCAAGGCGCATGGGCAGGAGATAACCAAAAATACCAATCCCCGGTACAACCAGTCATGGAAGACATATTGGAAAGACGGCACCACCAGCCCGGCAAGTGCCGGAACTATGACGATCAGCAGAGCCAACACGATCACAGCCGGTGTGTAGGACCGTGCGAACCGGCGGATGAACAGCTCGGCAGGAGCTTTACGTTCGGCAGCATCTTTCACCAACGCTAAAATGCGGGCTAATGCACTCTGGTCATACGGGCGGTTCACTTCTATGCGGACGGCTTGTCCCAGTACGATCATTCCCGCCAGGACTTCATCTCCTTTCCTGAGAGTACGGGGCATGCTTTCGCCTGTCAGGGCGGAGGTGTCGAACGACGCTTCGGTTTCCTGCAAAATCCCGTCGAGCGGTATGCGTCCGCCCGGCTTTACCTCGATCCGTTCACCTCTCTTCACATCAATCAGGGAGACGTAGATATATTTACCTTCACGGAATACATCCGTACGTTCGGGACGGACATCGAGCAAGCGGCTGATATTTTGTGAAGCACGTTCGACGGCCTTGTTTTGCAGCATTTCTCCAACTGTATAGAAAAGCATGACAGCTACAGCTTCCGGATATTCGCCAATGCTGAAAGCTCCGATCGAAGCAATCGACATCAATGAGAATTCAGTGAAAAAATCTTTTTGCAAAGCCTCACGATAAGCTTCTCGCATGACAGGCAGCCCTACCGGTAGGAAAGCTGTCAGATACCAGATGAGCTTTACCGCCGGCGAGAACCAGCTTTGTCCGGTATGGTCCAAGATCAGTCCCGCAATTAACAGAATGAAAGACAGGATTGGTAATGCTATCTCCCAACGTTTTTCTCCTTTATTGTGTCCGTGTCCACATCCGCATCCGCATCCGGAGTGGCAAGTAGTTTTTGCTTCCATAAATCAATCTGTTTTTATTATTTCGATGCAAAGATCCGAAGATACTTTTGCAACTCGATTGCATTTTACAGATCCGTTGGCTTGCATGCCGGACAAATCCCTTTGACCGTATAGTTGATCGTATCTATGATGAAGCCTTCCGGCAACTGTACGACCGGGATTTTTATCGGGTCCATACAATAGGTTTTATGGCAAACCTCACAGTAAAAATGGATATGCCTGTTTTCTATAAAGCAAGTATCGGTGTCGCTCCGGCAGATTTCGTATTTCATCGACCCGCTTCCGTCCTCGAAAGCGTGGACGGCGTGATGCTCCAACAGGATCGCCAGAGAGCGTGAAATGGTCGATTTGTCTAATGTCTCAAGTTGCGCCTCCAGTTCGAGCAAGGAAATAGGATGTGTCTGTTCCGACAATTTCTGTAATATAAGGATCCGGGCGGCTGTAGGGCGCACACCTTTATCTTTGAGCTTCTCTTCGCATTGTTTTGTTGACATAAATCGTATTGTTTTTCTTGACTCTGTAAAATTATAACAAAATTAATGCAACTCAGTTGCAAACTTTTATTTTGATTATTCTGATATTTTTCGCTACTTCGCATTTGTTATGGAATTACCAGAGGAGCAAAATAAGTTAAAGGAGATCGCCGCTGGAAATGTGGAAGCTTTCGAGCATCTGTTTTTCCAGTACCAACCTCGGTTGGTAAATTTCCTTATCGGCCTAACGCACGATAAGGAAGTCAGCCGTGATATGGCCCAGGATTTGTTTCTCTCGTTGTGGAAAGACCGCGAAAAACTTAAAAATGTCCGTTCTTTCTCCTCCTACCTTTTCCAGATGGCGCGTTTTACCGTGTATGACTACTTCGATCGTCTTATAGTATCGGAAAAATATACGAACGAATACTTGCAGGAAGCCTCCCCGGCAGAATCAGAGGAAGAAGCCTTGTTCGTCCGCGAGCTACAATCGATCATCAACCGTACGGTCGAACAAATGTCTCCCCAGCGAAGCAAAAACTATCGGATGAGCCGTGAGGAAGGCTTGTCCAATGACGAAATCGCCATGTGCCTCGATATCAGTAAACGAACGGTGGAAAACCACCTGACCGCCGCCCTTGCCATTCTTCGTAAAGTCCTTTATCTATTTTTTCTTTTGCACACTTGAACCGTATTGTCAAATATGATCTCAACATTGTCGAAAACAAACTACACTTAAATCAAATCAGCCAAACAGAATGAAAGAAAGTTGAGAAAAAAGGCATATTCGATTGTGTGTACTCCCACAGCAAACCGACTCCATTATAAAGCATGGGATTTTATGACAAATGATAATAATATAAAACGAATCATACAGCTTTATTTCGGAAAGCATTTCTCCCGTTCGGGACGTGTCCTGTTCGGCCGCTGGCTACGGGCGGAAGGCGGAGCTTCTGAAAAGAGCGATATGTTGCAGGCCTTTTGGGAACATTTGCCTGCAGAGGCGACTGCTGAAACCCGCGAAGACTGGGATGCCCTGCAAAGACATTTACAGGTTGAACCGGTCCGTCGGAATACTATCCCGATGTATCGCGGGTGGATCAAATATGCAGCGGTAATTGCATTGATGTTATTAACGGGAGCAGTGACCTTTTTTGTTACGGATCGCCTACAATCTGTCCGGCATGTAGAGATGGCAGAGTTGTTTGTCCCTTATGGCGAGAGCCGGCAGGTCATTTTGCCGGATGGTTCGCAGGTATGGGTCGATGCCGGTTCACTGCTCGTTTACCCGAAAGACTTTACGGATACGGAAACCCGTACGGTTTACCTGACTGGCGAAGCGTCGTTCACGGTTCGGAAAAACACGGAAAAACCTTTTATTGTGAAGACGACTTATCTGGACGTGCAGGCTTTGGGTACGGTATTTACAGTAGCTTCCTATCCGGCTGATTCTTGCACGAGCACGATCCTGGAAGAGGGGAGTGTCAAAGTGGATGTAAAGGCAGGCGAACACCTGCCGGCTATCTTGAAGCCGAACGAACGTCTGGTTTATTCGCATGCGGCGCATACGGTAACGGTCCGGCCGGTCGATGCTTTGCTTTATAAGATGGAGCGTAGCGGCTACCTGATTTACGAGAATGTTTCTTTCAGCCATCTGATGGCTTCGTTGGAACGGAAGTTTAATGTGACGATCCATTATAATTCCCAGAAATATGCGGACGAGTATTACAACGTCAAGTTTGCCCCGCATGAAACCCTGGAGGATGTGCTGGCTGTTTTGCAGCAGTTGATCGGCATTCGTTTCAAGATAAAGGGAAATGTTGTATTTATAAATTAAAAAGAGAGGAGAGGAACAGGATGAACAAAAGAAAACCGGAAAGAACGAAAGTGCGAAAATCCCTCTTTCCGGCGTTTGAAACCGAATTGTGACTTTTTGGGACTCAACGTAAAACGTTGAAAATAATTAATATTCAATTTTCAAACATACAAATATATGAAATTAACTAATCTAATACCTATAAATAACGGAAAAAGTGTATCTAGGCTGTTGGTTATTACAACTTTATCTTACAGCAGTTGATTTTCTTATGAGCAACATCAACAAGTGCGCCTG
>ENA-UOJE01002488-UOJE01002488.1-human-gut-metagenome-genome-assembly--contig:-C23-NODE-2488-length-13840-cov-5.701269_pt1 | contig 13840 bp, 7 predicted proteins | sample MGYA00242341_ERZ723888 | MGnify/ENA metagenome assembly ERZ723888 | reverse complement strand
CGAAGATACTTATTCTTGACGAAGCCACTTCCTCGGTTGATACCAGAACTGAGATGCACATTCAGTCCGCAATGGTGGCTCTTATGAAAAACAGAACGTCCCTTATCATCGCTCACCGACTTTCCACTATCCGTGACGCTGATAAGATAGTCGTTATCGACGGTGGACGTGTTGCAGAGCAGGGTAGCCATGAGGAGCTTATCGCCGCCAAGGGCTGTTACTACAGACTTTATCAGACGCAGTTCTCAGGCGTTAAGACCTGATAGGGTAAAATATTGCAAATGTTGGTATAGTGCGGGCTGTCGAGGGCGCCAGCCCCTACATGAAAATTGGCGGTCTTATCAAACAAATCAAGGCACAGGAAAACCTCTTCTGTGCCTTTTTTATGCGCAAAAAAAAGGACGGCTCTCATAAGAAAGCCGTCCTTAATGTTATCTGAAATATTACTTTGTAACAAGTGCCAGAGTATCTCTTGCAATGAGAAGCTCTTCGTTTGTTGGGATAACGTAAACCTTTGTCTTAGACTCGTCTGTGGAGATCTCCTTGAGAATTCCACGGCAGAGGTTTTTCTCAGCGTCAATGTGGATACCGAGGATATCGAGATTTGAGCAAGCAGCAGCTCTTACCTCAGGTGCGTTCTCACCGATACCGCCTGTGAAGATAACAGCGTCAAGGCCGTTCATTGCAGCAGCGTATGAGCCTATGAACTTCTTGATCTGATAAGCAAATATCTCGCTTACGATAAGAGCTCTCTCGTTGCCCTCGCTTGCAGCAGCCTGAATATCTCTGTTGTCAGAACCGATGCCTGACAGACCAAGGAAGCCTGACTTCTTGTTCATGTATTCTGTCATCTGGTCAGGTGTAAAGCCCATTTTCTTCTCAACATAGTCAACAGCAGAAGGGTCAACAGAACCGCAGCGTGTGCCCATTACAAGACCGTCAAGAGGAGTGAAGCCCATTGATGTGTCAACAGACTTGCCGCCGTTGATAGCTGTGATAGATGAGCCGTTTCCAAGGTGGCATGAAACTATCTTAAGCTCCTCGATAGGCTTGCCCATTACTCTTGCAAGCTCGCCTGAAACAAATCTGTGTGATGTTCCGTGGAAGCCGTATTTTCTTACATGAAGATCAGTGTAGCACTCGTATGGCAGACCGTAGAGATAAGCCTTTCTTGGCATTGTTGAGTGGAAAGCAGTGTCGAATACGACTACCTGTGGTGTGCCTGCTGGGATAACTGCCTTGCAGGCTCTCAGTGCAAGAGCGTGTGGGTGGTTATGTACAGGTGCAAGCTCAGCCAGTGCGTCGATCTGGTCGATAACTTCGTCTGTTACAAGGCAGGTCTCCTTGAATACCTCAGCACCCTGAACTATTCTGTGACCAACGGCTGATATCTCAGACATAGAGTCGATGACCTTTGTTTCGCCTGATGTGAGTACCTCAACGAGCTTTTCAAAAGCCTCAGTGTGAGTAGGGAAATTGCAATCCTCCTCGATGTGTCTGCCGTCGCCTGTCTTTGCGCTCACATGGCCGTCGATACCGATACGGTCGCAGTTGCCCTTTGCGATAACAGACTCGTCCTTCATATCCAGAAGCTGATATTTAAGTGATGATGAACCTGCGTTTACAACTAAGATTTTCATTGGAAAAAATCTCCTCCCGATTATAATATGTCAGATAACGGGCTTGACTTTAAGCCCATAATATCATATACTTATAGTATATCAATATTAATGATAAATTTCAAGAGCTTTTTTCATAAATATACATATTGCACAATTTTTTTACTAGGGCTTAACATATTAGTATCATAATTCGCAGTAAGCTTTTGAAAGACGGAATAAAATATGCATAGGGTAGAAAGAGGAGTAAAAAATGAAAATTGCGGGAATAGTTGCGGAATATAATCCGTTCCATAACGGACACAAATATCAGATACAAGCCACAAGACAGGCTGGCGCAGAGGGTATCGTCGCAGTAATGAGCGGCGATTGCGTGCAGCGTGGCTCAGCGGCTGTTTTCTCAAAATATGACAGAGCGCAGGCTGCTATAAGAAACGGTGCAGACCTTGTTATAGAACTGCCATGCCCGTTCTCATGTTCAAACAGTGAGGTCTTTGCAAGAAGTGCAGTAAGGCTTCTTGCAGGTCTTGGGGAGGACGTGGTAACGACCTTGTCTTTCGGCTGTGAAAGCGGTGATAGGAACGCCCTTGAACAGGCAGCTGAAATATCCGCAATGCTTGAAAATTCACAGCAGGTAAGAGAACTTTTATCTCAGGGAAAGTCCTACCCGCAGGCTATGTATGAAGCCTCCATAGGTCTTTATGGCAGAACCGCCGAAGAGATATTCTCCACACCAAATAACGTTCTTGCAGTGGAGTATATAAAGGCGGCAAAGCGTATAGCCCCATGGCTAGTGCCTTATGCCGTAAAGCGTGAAGCTGTCGCACATGATTCTCAGGCAGAGTCTGGTGATTTTGCTTCGGCTTCTCATATAAGAGAGCTTATAAAAGAGGGCGGTGAGTGGCAGAAATTTGTTCCATATGATTTTGAGGGCTGTAAGCCGTCCTTTACCCGGCAGGCAGGCAGAGAAATGCTTTTCAAGCTCTGCACAGCTTCAAGAGAAGATTTTCTAGCTCTACCTGACTGCGACGAACACCTTGCCAACAGATTTATGTCTGTCGTAAGCTCATGCCCTGAAACTATGGATATCTTTGAACAGCGTATAAAGTCAAAGAATATCACCATGGCAAGAGTAAGAAGAATGGTCCTGCACCTTGTTCTCGGCATCAGAAAGGACGATATCAGACAAGTGCCATACGGCAGGATACTTGCCTTTAACCGCACAGGCACACGCATACTTGCGCAGGCTGAGAACAGAACTCTGGAGTATGATACCTCGCTGAAAAAGCTTGAGGATATCTCCGACTATGCAAAGCGTGTTGCTTTCCTTGAAAAGAACGCAGTAAGACTTAGAGAAACAGCGGCATACGGCAGATGTATTTCAAACGAGTATACAAGAAAGATAACCATAACCTGAGATAAACAGGAGGGCGGAACATGAGAAGAATGAAAGGTGCGGCAGGGCTTTTGACAGCTTTGCTCTTGGCTTTTCAGCTTTCGGCGCAGACTTTTGCACTTGCCAACGAGGATAACGGCATAAAAGTCGTTCCCGTAAACTTTACCCATAACGGCTATAGCTATGAGATAGAGGGCGTGGCCAAAAGCACAGACGGTGACTATCAGATAAAGTCCCCCGCAAGACTAGCCGCTCGAAAGCTCCCATCCACCTATGACCCAAGAAGCTCAGGAGAGATCACAACAGTAAAAGATCAGGCTTCAACAGGTGCTTGCTGGGCATTTTCAGCCCTTGCCTGCGCAGAACAGGATCTTATAAAAAAGGGGCTTGAAAACCCCTCCGCAGAATTTTCCGTGCCTGCCTTGGTGCTGTCCTCAAATTCAGGCACAGCCACAGGTAAAGACGATTTTTCATCAGGGGGAAACTGGCTCTTTGCGGCCTCCGCCCTTGCAAATGGTCAGGGACTATGCTATGAGGATTACGAGCCGTTTTTAGAATCCGGCACAGAGAATATGATAGTTTCCGAAAATAAGGAAAGCGTCAGCGAATACAGGCTGAATTATGTCATGGAGCTTTCAAGCACCACGCAGGTGAAGAGTAAAATAATGGAGCTTGGAGCAGTTTCCGCAAGCTATTTTGCAGGAAATGGCTATATGAATCATAACAATACTGCCTACTATGATCCCGACGCCTCAAAAAACACTATCATAAATCATTCCGTCACAGTGGTGGGCTGGGACGATAACTACAGTAAAGATAATTTCAGATATAAGCCTGCCAATAACGGCGCATGGCTTGTGAAAGGCTCGTGGGGTGCAGATCAGGACAATGACGGCTTCTATTGGGTGTCCTATGACGAAGCCGAGTTCGGACAGTTTTGCTGCTATGACTTTGAAGAAAGCTGTGATAATACATATCACTACAGCAAAATGACAGGCTATGTTGTGAACGCCAGCAACGACGGCTCTGTTTACGGTGCAAATGTTTTCACAGCTAAAGCCGATGAAAAGCTTGATAAAGCAGGCTTTATGTATGTGGGCAAAACGGGCAGTGCGGATTACACCCTAAGCGTCTATACCGACGTTTCCGACAGCGACCCTATAGGCGTCCTTGAAACGCAGATAAGCGGCTCAGTGTCCGCAAACGGCTTTTATACAGTTGACTTTCCCGAGGATATCCTCCTTGAAGAGGGCGAGAAATATTCCATTTCAGTAAAATTCAGCGGCGATAGCGGCAGGGGATATCTCCTTGCAGAAAGCGACCGAACATCAAATGCACAGTCAGGGCAAAGCTATGTTTCTCTTAACGGCAAATATTGGTCTGACGTTGGAGCAGATAAGACCGACTCCATAGGAAGCCTTTTTATCTATGCTTATACTGACGATACTGCAAAGCCCGATAAAAGTTCACTTGGAACCACCCTTGCGAAGTACGGCACCCTTGCAGGCTGTGAAAGAGAAGCAAACAACGCCCGAATGGTGCTTGCAGACGAGAACGCTTCTAAAAATGATATCTCAAACGCACAAAAGCTCCTTATCTCCGCCGCAGAAGAACAGGACGAAGCCCTTGTTATAACCACAGAAGCCCAGTGGAAAAGCTTTGCAAAGCGTGTCAGCAGTGGCGAAAGCTTCGAGGGCAAGCTAGTCACCCTTGAAGCTGACCTTGATTTTGACGGAAAAACTATCTCACCCGTAGGCGATTCTGAAAACCCATTCATGGGCTATTTTGACGGCAACGGACACCTTATAAAAAACGCAGTTATCTCCTCAGGGGAGTATTCAGGGCTTTTTGCATACATAAAAAATGGTGCAGAGATAAATAACATTTCCCTGAAAAACTGTATAGTGAAAGGCGATTACGCAGGTGGAATAGTGGGTTTTTATCAAGGAACAGCCATAAAAGCCTGCACCTTTGACGGCACAGTGTCAGGAGAAGTCTATTCAGGTGGCGTCATAGGAAGACAATCCTGTGGTATCATAACAGAGTGTTCTTCAAACCTAAGGGAAAACAGCTCCGCCATTACAAATGCCTTTATAGGAGGCAGGGATATTGCCGTTTCCGTTGTGAACGCATATGGCTGTTACAGCAATGACAGCGACAGCCTGGTTTCAAGCCTCTCTGCAAAAAATGCACTTTCTCAAGGTGCATATGCAATGAACACCTACGGTGAAAAGTTCAAAGACAGCGCAAAGTGGACAATGGACGGCACTCTTGTGCGCCAGACCTCGTATAGCGAGCAGGCTTCCCATAAGATAACATTCTCCGCTGTGGCACAGACCATAGAAGTCTGCACCGACTATGCAGGCAAAGCCGTGTTTCCGAATGTGAACGTTCAGCAGGGCTTCACTCTCGGCTGGTATCGTAAAGGCGAACCTGTGAACAGCGACACAGTTTTCACAGAAAACACCACAGTTTCCGCAAAAGTCACCCCAAGTGACAAAGCAAAGATAGATTATATCCTTAACGGTGGCGAAAACAGCTCCCTCAACCCTGATGAGCTTGGCGAGGGCGAAACCGCACAGCTTTCCGCCCCCACAAAAGAGGGCGCACAGTTCACAGGTTGGTATACCGACTCACAGCTTGAGAGCGAGCCTATAACGTCCGTGAGCTTTTCAGACGGCTCAAAGACGCTATATGCAGGCTGGAAAGCCAATACCTGCAAGGTCGATTTCACCGATATAAACGGCACAGTTTTGTCATCTCAGACCGTAGAATACGGCAAAAGTGCCGATCCGCCCAAAGCACCATCCATAAAAGGCAAACGCTTTACAGGCTGGGATAAAGACTTTTCAAAAGTCACAGCCCATATGACAGTGCAGGCGGTCTATACCGACAGAAAGCTTATAAAAGACTGCGAGATATCAGGCTTTAAAACACATATGACATTCACAGGCTATGAGCTTGCTCAAAGCAGTATAACGCTTTCTTATGGCGATACCACTTTGACAAATAATAAAGACTATACCATTGACTATGCCGATAATATAGCCGCAGGCAAGGGCAAAATGATAATAACAGGCATTGGCGGATACAGCGGCACTATAGCCAAAGCATTTGACATTCTTCCAAAGTCCGCCCAATTGACAAGCGTCTATTATGTTGATACGCTCTCCTACACAGGCAAGCCTATAAGACCTGACGTTATGGTAACGGACGGAGGAAAATTTCTTCTTCCTGAACATGATTATACTGTTTCCTATAGCTCAAATACAAAAATAGGCGTTGGAAAAATAACCATAAGCTTCATGGGCAACTATCAGGGTACGATAACAAAAACTTTTACCATTTATCCTGCAAAACAGAAGATACAATCTCTGCAAACAAGATATAAAGGCTTTTTTATCGACTTTGCTCAGAAAGGCTCAGCCACAGGATATGAACTGCAGTACAGTACACGCTCTGACTTCGCAGGTGCAAAAACCTTGATAATATCCTCAAACAAAACGGATAAAAAGACAGTTTCAAACCTGACGGCAGGGAAGAAATATTATGTAAGAGTGCGTTCGTATACAATAGTCGGCGGCAAGAGTTATAACGGCGCATGGTCTGATACAAAGAACGTGACCACCGCAAAATATGATATTGCCAAAGCTAAGGTCGCAGGCATAAAAAACAAGTCTTTCACAGGCAAGAACATCACCCAAAGCATAACAGTCACATATTCGGGCAAGACCCTTAAAAACGGCACAGACTATATAGTGAAATATTCCCGCAATAAGAATATAGGCACAGCTAAGGTAACAGTAACAGGAAAAGGCTCGTATGGCGGAGTGATAACGAAGTCTTTTGTCATCACCCCTGCAAGGCAGACCATACAAAAGCTCATTCCGGTGAAAAAAGGCTTTTATATAGACTATGCACAGAAAGGCTCTGCTACAGGCTATGAGATATCCTATGCTGAAAATATATCTTTCAGCGATGCAAAGACAGTTAAGGTGACTTCAAATAAGACCGACAAAAAGACCGTAACAGATCTTAAAAGCCAAAAGACATATTTTGTCCGTGTGAGAAGCTATACAGCCACAGGGAACAAGACCTATTTCGGACAGTGGTCTGATATAGCCAAAGTTTATACCAAATAATTATCCATGTTATCGGGAGGGATAGCAATGACCACAAAAACAAAGCTTGTAAAAAGAATATTCTCATCGCTCTTGACAGCCGCACTTGCAGTTCCAATGACGGCTCTCACTGCCCATGCAACAGGGGAGGCTTTCTTCTATCCGCCTAAAAACCCCGTCATGACCGATCAGCAGTTTGAAGTGTCCGTGACATTTTCTGCAGATTCAGAGATAGGAAGCGTTCAGGCAAATATCGCCTATGACGATTCCGTTATAGAATTTGTGTCAAGCGACAATGCCTCAGGCGGCGGAGGAGTTCTTACAGTAAACGGATTTCCTGATACCCCCTCTTCAGAAGTGGATCTCAGCTTTACGTTCAAAGGTCTGTCGGCAGGAAATGCAAATATAAGCCTGCAAAGCTGTCAGATATATTCCCCTGATTCAGAGCTTATCGGCTCGCCTACCGCCTATTGTGTCATAACAGTTGGAGGCGATAAGGTGGAAACCAAGACCGAAACAGAAACCACGACCACCACCGAAAAGACCACTACCACTACCACCACTGCCACTAAGACCGCACCTTCAAACGGCATACCCGATAAAGGCGTTCTTACAGCCCTGACAGTGGATAACGGCGAGCTTTCTCCTGCCTTTGCCTATAATGTCTATAACTATACAGTGAACGTTGACAATTCCGTTACCAATGTTGAGATAGAGGGAACAACAGCAAGCCCCTCTGATTACATATGGTATACAGGCACAAGCGAGTGTCAGGTGGGCGAAAATGTACGAACCATAACCGTCACAGACGTTGACGGCAATGCCGCCACCTATACTGTCACCATAATAAGAGCCGCAGGCGGAGATGAACAGCAGACCCAGACCGTCCAAAAGAAAGACAGCTCCGATACTTCATCTGCCGTGTCCAAAAACGCAAATGTTATGGACCAGTATAAAAAGATGCTCAATACAGCCCTTGCTATCGTCCTTATTGTCCTTGTTATCGCACTTGTCGTAATAATTATCTGGATAAGAGGAAAGATCAAAGGCGGCAAAAAGGATAAATAAGTTCTGTGTAAAGAGATGATAAACAGCCAAAAGTGGCGTATCAACGTGCTTTTGGCTGCTTGTGACAGCATTTTTCACTCTGCTTACACGAATACACATTTTTTTTACAAAAATCACACAAAAACAAGTATAATTTCGACACCTGCCAGAGTATAATGTGAATATGCTGATGGTGATTCAGTTTAGAGAGTGGCTCCAATAGGGGCTGCTTTTTTTTATGCTCCAAAAACTTTTTTCATGAATTCTTCTGTGGAGATGATCCCGCTGCGATTGTATCTGTAAAGACCAAAAAGGCAGCGCTCATCTTCTTTTTTTATTATATTGATTTTTTCCTCTACTCCAAGACTAGCCTCAAACCCCATGTTCTTTACGAGCCGACTTGCACTTTCGCAGGTTATGCCGAAAGGATAGGTGTAAACGTTTGGCTGAAAACCACAGTGTTCATCGCAAAGCGTTTGAAGCTTCGTGGTGTCGTTAAGAAATATCTTTCGGTAATCCTCGTAGCTTTCCCCCTCCAGCTGACCGACTCCACGCCTGCCATCAAGATTGTGCATATCGTAAGAGTGATTGCATATCTCCACATGACCGCTGTCACGAAGCACCGAAACGTCCTGCCAGTCAAGATAAGAGTAAGCGGGATCAGGCTCAGCCTCCTCGCAGGCAGCGTCAGTGTAAGCTCCCACAATAGATACAGTGGCTTTCATATCGTATTTTTCAAGAAGCGGCAGAAGATATTCTCTGTAGTTGTAAGTGCCGTCATCAAAGGACAGTATAATAGGCTTCTCAGGCAGCTCGCCCCCACGCTTCACATATCTTATAACGTCATTTACAAAAACAGTAGTGTAGCCGTTCTGCTTCAGATAAAGCAGATCCTTTTCAAGCTCGATAGGCGTTATGACATACTCGCCGCTGCGATCTTCGTTTTTTACGATGCTGTGATACATTATGATTGGAAGCTTTATCCCATCTGTTTTTTCTTCTTTTGCAAAGGTCGGCATAACAGCCACCGCCGCCAGCATAGAAAGCACAGCTATAACACAAAGCATCACCCTTTTTCTTATCCTTAGACTTATGTACATATTTTATTTACCCCCTTTTTTACCTATTCTTATTCACCTCTATATCATTAATTGCATCATAAGTTCACAAAAAATATGCTTGTGGTACTTGAAATAATTGTGCAATTATGATATAATAAACACGTAATATCGCAGTGTTGTGTGCTGCGTTAAAAACAAGTTCATAAGGGGGAACTGTATATGAAAACGTTGCGTTCAAAGCTGCTTTTGGCAATGCTTTCAATCGCACTTATCATCACTGTGCTGCTCAGCTTGGTTTCCGTGTATTTTATAAACGTTTCTGCAAAGGATACGCTCAAAAGCACCGCTGAACCACTGGCTGTTCAGGCGGCTAAGAATTTTGACTCGACGATCAGCTCTTATACGAATAATATAGTTTCGACCGTAAAGTCTGATTCTTTTTTAGGGGCAAAAACTGACGCTGACAGACTAAAGGCGGTAAAAAGTGGCTTTGCAGACAACACAGGCTTTTATCTGAATTTTACGGTTTTTGACGGCAATGGCATTGTGCTTGCAACAGATAATGAAATGGTATCGTCATCAGTTGAAAAGAAGCACATCATAAGCGCTTGCGAAAGAAGCTCGGCTTATATAACCAATATATATACCTTTGGCGGTAAGAATTATTTTTCTATACTTGCTTCAACAAAGTCTGGCAACTCAGAACAAAAAGTCGCTTGTATTACCATTCAGAGCGATATGCTTGTCAATGCTCTTAATGAATATACCTTCGGAAAATCCGGCTATGTTTATCTTGTTGGTAAAGACGGAGAGATCCTTCTTCATAAGGATACCGATCAGATAGGTAAAAATGCCCTTGAGATCGGTAAGAAAGATGAAGAATATGTGGAAGTGACAAATGCCGTTGAGAAAATACTTGCAAATAATAGCGGTACAACAGAGTATAAATTTAAGGATAACAATTATATCGTGGGCTATTATGGTTCATCATATTTTGACGGTACTGTCGTCATGGTTACAAATGTTGCCGACTTCACCACTGCAAGCTCCAGCGCACTTACTAATATCATTGTAATGGGCGTTGTGCTTATGTGCTTGACGGTGCTGTTCTCTCTGCTTTTTGCAAAGAGGATAACAAAGCCTATCATTTCTACCACAAACAGACTTCGTTCTCTCGCACAGGGCAACCTTACCGACCCTGTTGACGTGTGGTATTCAAAGGACGAGCTTGGCGTCCTTTCAAACTCTCTGGAAGAAACTATCGTCTGCCTCAGACAGTATATCAACCTTATCACAGTGGCTCTTACCCAGATATCCGAGGGTAACCTTTGCCATAGAATGGAAGGTACTTTCAAGGGCGACTTCTATAAGATAAAGAGTACGTTTAACGAGATACTCGACTCTCTGTCTGATACCTTTGCTTCTATCAATATGTCAGCCGAGCAGGTGAACTCAGGAGCGGTTCAGGTGTCAAATATCGCACAGTCTGTATCACAGGGTTCTACACAGCAGGCTTCCGCGATCGAGGAGCTTTCCGCTACCCTCAGTGATGTTTCAAAGCAGATAACTCAGAACTCTGAGGACTCTAAGAACGCTTATAATATCGTACTTAAGAATACCGAAGCCGTTGACAACTGCAACAGCGATATGGGCAACATGGTAAATGCCATGAATGCTATCCATACTGCTTCTGATGAGATCTCAAAGATAATCAAGGTCATTGACGAGATCGCATTCCAAACAAATATCCTTGCCCTTAACGCCGCCGTAGAGGCCGCAAGAGAGGGTTCAAAGGGCTTTGGCGTGGTAGCAGACGAGGTAAGACGTCTGGCATCAAGATCAGCCGAAGCCGCAAAGCAGACCGCTTCACTTATCGAAAACCAGTCTGCTGCTGTTTCAAAGGGCTCTAAGATAGCCGAAGAAACTGCTGATTCACTGAACAATATCGTAAGCAATTCAAATACTATAAAGGATCTCGTAAAGAATATCTCAGACGCTTCTGAGGCGCAGGCAGAAGCTATCGTTCAGGTAAATACGGGAGTAGACCAGATATCAGCCGTTGTATCAGCCAATACCTCAACTGCAGTCGGTTCAGCTTCCGCAAGTGAAGAGCTTTCAAGCCAGTCGCTTATACTAAAGAATATGATAGCACGTTTCAAACTTAGCGAGAACAGTGAAAAGGATAAGAAAGAACATCAGACTTCAAGGTTCACGTATATTGACGATGAGCCGGAAAGCGAGGCCACCCCTGAGGAAACTCAGCAGGATATAACTCCTTCCGACGAAGCCGATATAGAAGATTTCAGCACAAGCGATAAGTATTGATATCGTTGATAATGATAGAATTTCATTGAAAGGACTTGGTAAAATGAAGAAAAGAATAGGCATACTCACAAGCGGAGGAGATTGTCCGGGACTTAACGCAACTATCAGAGGCGTTGCAAAGGCTTGCTATGAAAAGTTCGGCGAGGACGTTCAGATAGTAGGTATCGAGGACGGCTATTACGGACTTATCAATAATATGTGCAAAGAAATGAAGCAGTCTGATTTTTCTGGTATCCTTACCACAGGCGGAACTATTTTCGGAACAAAGAGAACACCTTTCAAGAAAATGCAGGTCATCGAAGAAGATAACGTGGATAAAGTAAAGGCTATGAAAGAAACCTATAAAAAGCAGAAGCTTGATTGCCTGCTCACCTTGGGCGGTAACGGCACTCATAAGACCGCTAACCTCCTTTCAACCGAGGGACTTAACGTTATCGGCCTGCCAAAAACTATCGACAACGATATCTGGGGCACAAGCGTAACGTTCGGCTTCCATACCGCTGTTGACACAGCCACAGACGTTATCGACAGACTTCATTCCACAGCTAATTCCCACGGAAGAATACTCGTTGCAGAAATAATGGGCAATAAAGCCGGCTGGCTCACCCTCTATTCAGGTATCGCAGGCGGTGCAGATATGATAGTCATTCCTGAAATACCATATGATATCGAAAAGCTTGCCGCTGCCTGCGAAAAGAGAGAATCAAAGGGATTTTCTATCCTCGCCGTAGCTGAGGGTGCTTTTGATAAAGAAGAGGCAAAGCTTAAAAAGAAGGAAAGAGCAAGACTCCGTGCAGAGCAGGGTCTTACAACTGCTACCCCTAGAATTGCAAAGCAGATAGAAGAGCTTACAGGCAGAGAAACAAGAGTTTGCGTTCCTGGTCATATGCTCAGAGGCGGCAGTCCGTCAGCCTATGACAGAGTGCTTGCCACAAAGTTCGGCGTTCATGCCGCAGAGCTTATCGCAGCCGATAAATATGGCTATGCAGTGGCAATGATAAATGAAGTTGTGTCAGAAAACCCACTTTCAGAAGTCGCAGGCAAAACAAAATTCGTCCCTGCCGACCACCAGCTCGTCAAGACCGCAAAGGCTCTGGGCGTCGCTTTCGGTGACTGATAAAGGCAAAACAAAAGCGGTGCAGCCTAAACTGTGCCGCTTTTTATGTTTGTTTCCGTAGCGGCGATCTGAGGTCGCCCACCTGATCTCCGACAAATCATATGCTTGCCACAAAACCTATAACATAAAAAAAGCTCCGCCTTTCCTGCGGAGCTTTTCTTGTATCTATCTTAGCCGATAAGCCAGTCATACATTTCCTGATATTTGTTAGCAGAAGCCTGCCATGAGAAATCCTGTGCCATTGCAGATTTGATAAGTCCGTTCCATTCGTCACGTCTGTCATCAAATATGTACTTTGCGAACATAACAGTGTTGTACATCTCGTGTGCATTGTAGTTTGCAAAGCTGAAACCAGTGCCGGTCCTCTCAAACTGATTGAACGGCTGAACAGTATCTCTCAAACCGCCAGTTTCACGAACGATAGGCAACGTGCCGTAACGCAGTGACATAAGCTGTGAAAGTCCGCATGGCTCGAAAAGTGACGGCATAAGGAATGCGTCAGCGGAAGCGTAAATGCGGTGGCTCATTTCCTCACTGTAGTAAATGTTAGCGGAAACCCTGTCAGGATACTTGCCTGCAAACCAGCGGAACATATCCTCATATTTCTGCTCGCCTGTGCCAAGCACAACGAACTGTATGCCCTGTTCGCACATTCTTTCCATCATGTATGCAATAAGGTCAAAGCCCTTCTGATCTGTCAAACGGCTTACAATGCCTATCATAAAGCGATTGTCGTCCTGCGCAAGACCAAGCTCAGCCTGAATTGCTCTCTTGTTGTGTATCTTCTTCTCAAGCACGTTGTCATAATTGTATCTTACAACAATGTTCTTGTCCGTGTCAGGGTTGTAATCAACATAGTCGATACCATTTACGATACCACGGAGATCGTTAGCTCTTGCCCTCATAAGTCCGTCAAGACCCTCGCCGTAGAACTGCGTCTTTATCTCCTCTGCGTATGTGTTGCTGACAGTTGTGATAGCGTCAGCATAAACAAGACCGCCCTTGAGCATATTTCCATCAACGCCAGTCCTCAGCTTGTCGATAGTGAAGTAGTAGTCAGACAGACCGGATATCCTCTTGAACTGCTCAACTCCGTCATTTCCCTGGAATTTCAGATTGTGAATTGTCATAACTGTCTTGATTCCCCAGAAAAA
>ENA-UOJE01002479-UOJE01002479.1-human-gut-metagenome-genome-assembly--contig:-C23-NODE-2479-length-13865-cov-5.062998_pt1 | contig 13865 bp, 8 predicted proteins | sample MGYA00242341_ERZ723888 | MGnify/ENA metagenome assembly ERZ723888 | reverse complement strand
AGAGAGCGCGTACGCCTCCCCGCGAAGTCGGTAGGCCATCTCTTTTGATATGATTTCCTCCCGCGAGGTGAAATATTCATATACCGTTCCCTTTCCGATGCCGGCCTCCTCCGCGATCTGCTGCACCGTTACGCTGTACATTTTTTCGCCCCGGGCCAGCAGCCGGAATACCGCCTCGTACAGAGCGGTCTCCTTTTCCGCGTTTTTCGCCATAACGAATCCCTCCTCAGCCTGCCGCGGGCTGCGGCAGTTCCTTCGCCGCGTCTGCCGCCGCATCGTCCAGTTCCGGGTCATACAGCGGCTTTTTGCGGAAGATATCATACAGTACGGGCACGACCAGCAGCGTCAGCAGCGTGGCGTACGTGAGGCCGCCGATGGTAACGATGGCCATGGGCTGTGTCATCTCCGCGCCGTCGCCAATGCCAAGCGCCATCGTGGACATGGCCAAAATGGTGGTGAGCGCGGTCATCAGCACCGGGCGGATGCGCGTGCGGCCCGTTTCCAGAATGGCCTCCGTGCGGTCCATGCCCGCCAGCCGCAGCTGGTTGATGTTGTCTACGAACACGATTCCGTTGTTTACCACCACGCCCGCCAGAACAAGGAAGCCCAGCATGGCAATGACGGAAAGCTCGCTGCCTGTGAGCCACAGCGCAAGCAGGCCGCCCGTAAATGCCAGCGGGATCGTGAACATCACGATAAACGGGCTCATCAGGCTTTGGAATTGAGCCACCATGATGAGATAAATGAACACAACGGCCAGCGCGATCATTTTGACAAGGTCCGTCATGGCGCTGTTGATGGTTTCATTTTCGCCCGCGATCTCAACGGTATAGCCTTCGGGCAGCTCGTAATCCGCAAGCTTTTTTTCCAGCTCGCGGCTCACGAGGCCGATGTTGTGCCGGGCGTCCACGCCCGCGCTCACGCTCATGGTGCGCGCGCCGTTTTCCCGGTTAATGGAGGAAACGCTGTCGGTCTCCTGCTTTGCCGCGATGTCGTACAGACGGACGGTCTCCTCCTCGCCCTCCGCGTTCGTCACCGTGAACGCGTGATCCATGATGTTGCCCCGCGTGGGCGCCTGTCCTGCCGGCTTCACCACGACCACGGGCGTATCCGTGCCGTCCAGCGTCAGCGTGGTGGCCGTGTTCTCGGCTTTCAGCTCGGCGGCAAGCTCACTGTATATCTGCGCCACGGTCAGCCCGTGCTGCATCGCCTTGTATTTGTCCACTGTGATGCGTGTCTCCGGGTTTCCCGTGACCGAATTTTCCGAGATATCCACAAGGCCTTCCGTACTGCGCAGAATACCGCGCAGGTCATCCGCGATGGCGTTCATTTCGTCCAGGCCGCGCCCGGTGATGACAAGCTCCACACCGCTGCCGCCCAGAGCGGACATATCCATCGTGGATTCCTGCACCTCCACGGTGCACTCCAGGTCCGCCACCTGCGCGTCACTGGCAGCGGGAACGTCGGCATTGGTGGCGGTGCGGTCGTCAGACAGCAGGATATAATAAGTGATGCTGCCGCCGGAGGACGAGCCGCCCATCATCGAGGACATACCGCTGCCGCCGGACATCGCGCCTACGGTCTCCACACCATCCACGGCCGCGATGCGCTCCATGACGGTATCCGCCATGGCATAGGCATCCTGCTGCGCCGCGCCCCTGGGCATCGTCAGTGTGGCCGACATCTGCGGGCTGTCCATCGCCGGGATGAAGGCTGTGCCCATCTGCGTTGTCAGGAAAATGCTGATGGCCAGCAGCGCCGTCACGCCCGCCAGCACCGGCGCTTTGTGCCGCAGCGCCCAACCCAGCAGCCTCTGGTATCCCTCCACAAAGGCGTCGAACCACCTGTGGCTTTTCTCTTTGGTGTTTTTCAGCACGGCGGCACCCATGGCGGGCACCAGCGTCAGGGCTACCACCAGGCTGGCCAGCAGCGAATAGGCAATGGTCAGGCCCATATCCGTGAACAGCTCGCGGGAAATGCCCTGCGTGAACACAATGGGCAGGAACACACATATGGTGGTGAGCGTGGAGGCAAAAATAGCGCCGGACACCTGCTTCGCCCCCTGGATGGCCGCCTTGGAGGCAGGCACGCCCAGAGAACGCAGACGATAAATATTTTCGATGACAACAATGCTGTTGTCCACCAGCATGCCCACGCCCAGCGCAAGGCCCGACAGCGAGATGATGTTCAGCGTCACATCCGTGAAATACATCAGCGTGATGGCACACATCAGGCTGAACGGGATGCTGCACGCCACAATAAATGTGGGCTTTGCGTCCTTGAGGAAAAAGATCAGCACGATGATGGCCAGCAGGCCGCCCCACAGCAGATTGGAAAGGACGCTGCCCACCACCATGTCGATGTAGTCGCCCTGATCCATCAGCGGCGTGATGTGCAGGCCCGGGTTCTGCTCCTGCAGCTGTGCGATGGCGCTGTTGATGCGCTGGCTCACCGTGGCCGTGGACGCCGTGCTCTGCTTCTGGAACGACAGCACCACGCCGTCGTTGCCGTTCACCTTGGCATAGCTTTCGCCCGCGTTGTCCGTCAGAGCGATATCCGCCACATCGGACAGGCGCACATCGCCCACGCCGTCCACATCCATGTGCATCAGCAGCGTGTTTTCCAGCTCCTCCAGAGAGGCGTACTCCTCGCCCACCTTGACAAGATACTGCTCCTCACCTTCGGTGATATAGCCCGCGGGCATGTTGAAGTTCTGGGCCATCAGGATGTTGCCCAGCATGTCCGCCGTCAGCATGCCGGACAGATCGGCCTTTTTATAGGCCGCATCCCGCGCCTGATCGAACTGCTCCTGCGCGTCCGCAAGCTTCTGTTCCGCATCTTCCAGCTGTGTTTTTGTGGTACTCAGCGTCACTTCACCCCTGGTGAGCTCGTTTACCGCCGTCATCTTGCCCTTTTCCAGCTCGGCATAGGCATCCTGTGCCTTTTTCAGGTTTTCCTCCAGCGCAGGCTTCATGCCGGAAATTACAGCGAGGCGCGTGGTAATGTTGGAAAGCTCCGCCTCCACCTCGGGCAGACGCGTGTCCGCCCTCAACGCCGCATCGCGCAGCTGCGTCAGGCTTTCCTTTGTCTGCGCGGCAAGCTGTTCGCCGCCGGGCAGTGCGCCCGCCTGCGCCTTGAAGGCTTCAAAAGACGCGTCGTCCAGAGCCAGAAGCGCGTCCACGTTGGCTGGAACGGCGGCGGCGGCCTGTTCTCCCACCACCGCAGGGTCCGGCAGGGCAGGCAGGCCCGGCTGAGTCTGCTGGAGTTGCGCGTAAACGGCGGCGGCTTCCTCATAAGTGCCCACAGCGGGCCGGCCCATCTGTGCCAGCAGGGCGTTCACGCTGTCCAGCACTCCCTGCTTCGCAGCAGCCGCAGCAGCCTGACGAGCGGTGTCCCGCGCCCCCGCCAGAGCCGTATTGATGCCTTCATACCCCTGCTTTGCCTGGGTATAGCCGTCTCTTTCGGCCTCGAACGCCTTCTGGTTGGCTGTAAGCGTGGTCTCCTCGCTCAGCAGCGCGGAAAGCGTGGCGGAGGCGCCGTCCACCTGGGCGCTGCCCTGGGCCAGCTTGTCCAGCGCAGAGCCTTTTTGGCTTTCCAGCGCGGCTTCGCCCTCGGCCAGCTTCGCCTTGCCGTCCGCCACCTTGGCCTGTCCCTCACGCAGCTCGCGCTGTGCGTCCGCCAGACCGGAATCCACGCCGGCAAGGACCTTATCGTTCAGCGCGTCGATCTTCACCTGGTCGAGCGTTACGGTCACCTGCTGCTCCACAAGGCCTGTGGCATCTACGCTCGCAACGCCGTCGATGCGCTCAAAGGCCGGCATAACGGTTTCGTCCGCAAAGGCGGATATCTCTTTCACGTCCATGCCGTCCATATCCACGCTGGCCACCATCACGGGCAGCATATCAGCGCTGATCTTCATCAGCATGGGGGGCCCCACCGCATCGTCCATCTGCCCCGAAACGAGGTCCACATTGGACGAAAGCTCGATCATAGCGGAATCCATGTTCGTTCCCTGTTCAAATTCCAGGATAACGATGCTGGCGTTTTCGCTGGAAACCGAGCTGACGTTCTTAATGCCGCCCGTCGTACCCAGCACCGCTTCCAACGGCTTTGTCACCGTTGTTTCGATTTTCTCCGGGCTTGCGCCGGGATACGTTGTCATTACCACGACATACGGCAGCTCCATGGCCGGCAAAAGGTCTGTCGTCATGCCCGTAAACGAGATAACGCCCAGCACAAGCACCAGCACTACCGCCACCAGCACGGTATAGGGTTTTCTTACACTGAATTGCGGAAGCATATCTTCCCTCCAAAATACGCGCGGACGCGGATTCTCCTCCTGCTCCCCGGCAGGGACGAATTCCGACCGACCGGTCGGTCGGAACTTTTTCAGTATAGCACACGCGGGCACGATTTCAACCCCGCGCCGCGCCGCCGCCGCGGATTTTACATTTTATTCATACCCTGTGCAGGCACAAAAAGCCCGCCCCGCATTTCCGCGGGGCGGGCCACAACGTTTCCGTTTCTGCTTTACTGTGCCAGATATTCCTCAAGGCACAAGCCGCTTTCCTTGATTTTATGCGCCTGCTCGGAACCAACATAACGGTAATGCCAGGGCTCGTAATCCATGCCTGTCGCCTCGGTCTTGTCCGACGGATAACGCAGAATAAAGCCGTAATCCGCCGCATGCTCGGCCAGCCACTGGGCCGCTGCTGTCTCCGCGAAGCCCGCGTCCTTTGCCGGGTGGTCTTCCGAAACGATGTCCAGGCCCAGGCCCGTATTGTGGTCCGACGTACCGGGCGCAGAGGTGTAGTCGATGGCCTTTGTCTCTGCATCCGCTTGGGAAAGGCCGCTCTCCATCAGGGTTTTGACACGGGCGTCCCAAAGCTCCTGCTGGCGCGCGATGCTGCGGTAGCCGTTGGTAGGCTTCAGTTTGACGCCGGCGGCGGCCGCATCGTTCACCATCTGCCGCAGAGCCTCCGCGATGCGCGCGTCTACTACAGCCTCTCCCACGGTCGCCGTCTCGGCCACCGTGAAATCACCGGGCAGCACGCTGCTGCGGTTGGCCAGCACCATATACCACTCGTCCCGCGGGATGGTTTCCACCGGGGCCGCGGAGGATGCGTCCGGCGGCGTGCTGTCTGCCGGCTGGGATGTGCTGGACGGTACGGAGCCAGAGGTCCCGGGCGCCACGTCTCCGTCCTTCCCGCCAAAGAACACAAAGTAAAGGATGATGAGCAGCGCGATGAGCACGATGCCCGCCCAGGCAAAAATCGTTTTGTTCGGTATTCCGCGCCGGGCCGTGCCGGTACTCCTGCGTGGCGGACGGCCGCCGCCGGAGCCTGAACCGCCGCCCGTCCGGGTACGCCGCTGCGGAGCGCGGGGCGCAGGCTCTGCCTCCTCCGGGTCCCGGTCATACAGGTCCGGGAATGCCTGGTCCGTTTCCTGCGGGGCGGTGTATCCGCTCTGCGGAACATCGTCGAACAGGTCAAAGGGCTGCGCGCCCTCAAAATCGAAATCCAACGGCGTCTCCGCTGCCGGGGGCTGCGGCGCCTGCGCCGGCGGCGGTGCAGGCCGGGCAGGCGCAGGTGCAGGACGCTGGGCCGGAGATACGGGCGCATGCCAGTTGATAGGCCGTGGCGTGCGCGGGGCGTTTGCAGGGCGCGGCGTCGCCGCCGGCCACCCCGAGGGACGCAGCTCCTCCCCGCCGGATGCAGGCGGAACGGCCGGCGCGGGCGGCACGTCATCATCCGCCACCAAAGCGCTGAATACAGCCGCACCGATGTCTTTTTCCTTTGCCATACGCGCGGCACGGGCCGCGGGCGCCGGCTGGGCCGCCATTTTGGGCGGCGCGGGCTGCGGGGCCGCGGCAGGCGCGGGCGCATCCGACTTCACCGGTGTGAACGCCGTCGTGGGAGCGTCCGCCTGCAGCGCGGCAGGCGTAAACGCCACCGTCGGCGCATCCGCCGCGGAATACAAGGGACTGGCCGTGGACCCCGGCTGCCCAAGCCGGGACGCAGGGCGTTCCACAGGCGCATCGTCGAAATCAAATACAAAAGGCGCCGCCTTGGGCACAGGCTCCGCGGAGCGCGGCGGCTCCGCAGGCTTTACAGCCGCCGGAGCCGCGGGCGGCACAGCGGCGACAGGCTTTGCATCGTCCAGAATATCCAGCGGCAGCGGCGTGTAGCCATCCAGTGGCGCGGCAGCAGAAGCCGGCGCGGGCCGGGCGGGCTTTTCTTCCAGAATTCCGAAATCGAACGCGGCCTCTCCGGAAGGAACTGCAGACGCCGCCGTCCGGGATGCGGGATGCTCCACAGGCGCATCGTCAAAATCGAACACGAACGGAGCCGCCTTGGGCGCAGCCTGCGCCGGAGAGACAGGCCGAACGGGTGCATCATCCGTCCCTCCGAGGGAAGCGGACGCCGCCGGGGTAATGCGCGTTTCCGGCACGCCGCTGAACGGCGCGGGGGCAGGCTCTTCATCGAACACGAAGGGCGCGGGCCGGGCGGGCTGCGCCGGGCCCGCCGGAGCCGCCGGGCGCTGGAAGGAAAAATCGTCGAATGGGTCTCCGGGGTCCGTCTCTCCCGGGACGGCGGGATCATCTCCGCCCAGGAAATCGAAATCCAGCTTCTGCATTCCCGCGAACGGTTCATCGTCCGCAGGCTGTTTTTCAACCGGCTGCTGCGCGGGAGACGTTTTTTTCACCGGTACATCCTCAGGCTCAAAGCCCGGGCCGGAAAAGAAGTCCGTCGTAGGCACAAAAACACCGCCTTTTCAAAATTCAAAGCCGGGCGCAAAACGCCCGCCAGCCCGCGCCGCACAGGGCGCGCGGCGGCCGGACGCCGCCTTTCAGCTATGGCACTATTTTACAGCATCCCGCACGCACACGCAAGCCCGGCGGGCAAAAAAGCCGCTTTTCTCCGCGAAGTATGAAGAATTTTTAAATTTTCCAAAAAGGGACTTGCAGTTTTCCGCCGTTTGGTGTATGCTGAATTAGCACTCATCAGTAAAGAGTGCTAAACAGTTTGGGAGGCAAAGCGGCAATGGCAAAAAAGCAATTCAAAGCGGAGTCCAAACGGCTCCTTGACATGATGATCAACTCCATTTACACCCACAAGGAAATTTTCCTGCGCGAACTTATCAGCAATGCGAGCGACGCCATCGACAAGCTGTATTTCCGCAGCCTGACAGACGACTCCGTAAAGCTGAAAAAGAAGGACTTCTTCATCCGGCTGGCAGCCGATAAAGAGAACCGCACGCTGACGGTGCGCGACAACGGCATCGGCATGACAAAGGAAGAGCTGGAGAAAAACCTGGGCACCATCGCAAAAAGCGGCAGCCTGGATTTCAAGAATGAAAACGAGACCGGCGGCAAGGTGGATGTGATCGGCCAGTTCGGCGTGGGCTTCTACTCTGCGTTCATGGTGGCCAGCCGCGTGACGGTGCGCAGCCGCGCGTTCGGCGCACAGGAGGCCTGGCAGTGGGAGTCCACGGGCGCTGAGGGCTATACCATCGAGCCTTGCGACAAAGAGGACGTGGGCACCGAGGTCATCCTTGTTGTGAAGGAAAACGAAGGCGAGGAGCACTACGACGAGTTCCTGGACGACTGGCGCCTGGCGGGCATCGTCAAAAAATACTCCGATTATATCCGCTACCCCATCAAGATGCTGCGGGAAAAGAGCCGCGCCATCGAGGGCACGGACAAGGATGAGGAGGGGCATTACAAGGCTCCGGAGTACGAAACATACACCGAGGACGAGACGCTCAACAGCATGGTGCCCATCTGGAAGCGTGACAAGAAAAAGGTCAAGGACGAGGAGTACGCCCAGTTCTACAAGGATAAATTCGGCGATTATTCTGACCCCGCCCGCGTCATCCAAAGCAAGACCGAGGGCACCGCCACGTTTAACGCGCTGTTGTTCATCCCTTCGCGCACGCCCTACAACTACTATACCAAGGAATATGAAAAGGGCCTGCAGCTCTATTCCAGCGGCGTGCTCATCATGGAAAAATGCGCCGACCTGCTGCCGGATTATTTCAGCTTCGTGAAGGGCCTTGTGGACAGCGAGGACCTGAGCCTGAACATCAGCCGCGAAATGCTGCAGCATGACAGCCAGCTCAAGCTCATCAAAACCACGCTGGAGCGCAAGATCAAAAACGAGCTGGCCGCCTGGCTGAAGAACGACCGTGAAAAATACGAAGAGTTCTTCAAGAATTTCGGCCTGCAGCTCAAGATGGGCTGCTATGCCTCCTACGGCATGAACAAGGAGCTGCTGCAGGATCTGCTGCTGTTCCACAGCGCCAAGGAGAACAAGCTGGTAACGCTGCGGGAATATTACGAGGCCATGCCTGAGGACCAGAAATATATCTACTACGCCGCGGGCGAAAGCACCGACCGTTTGGCCAAGCTGCCTGCCGCCGAGCGCGTGCTGGACAAAGGCTTCGACATTTTGTACCTGACGGACGATGTAGACGAGTTCATGCTCCAGATGCTGCGCAGCTACGGCGACAAGGAAAAAGAAAAAGAGTTCCGCAACATCTCCGCCGACGATCTCGGCATTGAGACCGACGCGGAAAAAGAGGAAGTTAAAGCCAAAAACGAAGAAAATAAGGAGCTGTTCGAGGCCATGAAAGCGGCTCTGGACGGCAAGGTGACTGAAGTGCGCTTGTCTCAGCGCCTGAAGAGCCACCCGGTATGCCTGTCCAGCAGCGGCCCGCTGTCCATCGAAATGGAAAAGGTGCTGAACAGCATGCCCGCCCAGCAGGAAAAGGTCAAAAGCGAAAAGGTGCTGGAGCTGAACGGCGAGCACGAGGTGTTTGCGGCGCTGAAGCGCCTGTTCGAAGCCGGCGACAAGGAAAAACTGGCCGCGTACAGTGAGATCCTGTACGACCAGGCGCTGTTGATCGAGGGACTGGCACTGGAGGACCCCGTGGCTTACGCCAACAATGTCTGCAAGCTGATGGTCTGATTTTCCCAGACCGCCTTTACTGAAAAAAGCCGCGCCCGCCGTAAGCTGCTACGGCGGGCGCGTTTTTTTTCGTTGTGCGGCCGCTATTTTTCATCCGTGCGGCCCAGGATATAGTCTGTGCTGGTGCCGTAAAAATCCGCCAGCGCAATAAGAATGGCCGTTGGAATGTCCCGCTGGCCCAGTTCATAATTGCTGTATACCTGCTGCGAGCAGTGCAGCGCCTGGCTGAGCTGCTTTTGCGAGAGGTCCCGGTCCTCCCGCAGGGCGCGGATACGCTCGTACATGTACCTCCCCTGCCCTTCTTTTTATCTAAGGTACAGTATAGGTAACCGCAATTTGTTGTATTGACTTTTACCGCAAATTGCAGTAAAATCATTCTGTCAAAAACGCGCGAAGTACAGGGAGGCATGAAACATGGAACAGGAGAGCCGCGCCGGGTGTATCCTGCACGGCTGCGGCGTACTGGCCGCGCTGGCCGGTCTGTGCGCCGCGTCGGGTGCTGCGTGCGTCTTCGCTCTCACACCGGGATGGCGGGTATGGGCGCTGCCGGTGTTTTTCCTGCTGGCGCTGGCAGGCGCAGCCTGCGGCCTGCTGCTGTACGCAGCGGGCAGCGCGCTGCAGATACTTTGTGATATCCGCCGGGCGGTCCTGGGCCGGGACGGTACAGCGCGCGCCCGGTAAAAAAACGCCGTCCATATGCTTTCTCCGGTCTTTTGCAGAGCCGGACAGGCTTCTTACCCTGGCACCGATACCTTCAAACAAAAAAGCGTCCCGCATTGGCCGGAGGGGCCGTGCAGAGCGCTCTTTTTCTTTTTCATCGCAAAAGCCGGCACGCGCATAGGGGTGTTTGAAAACCGGGAAAATGCTGCATTTCCCGCAAGGATCGAACGGTTACAAGGCAAAAAATGCGGGAGCACTTGCGGTATTTCGAGGATTTTGAACGCAGCAAACGCCAATTCCCATTGGGAAAGACAGCTTCTTTGATTTTTCAAACAGCCCCTGGACGTGCTGAGGCAACACACCCTATTGATACGTACGGGGCACTGGAAAAATGCATTCCCCCGTTGAACAGTCCCGCCCGGTGATATCCAGCCGCACCAGGCAAAGCCGTCCTATTGACACGGCCTCTGCCGCACCCATTAAAACCGCGTCACGCCGTCCTTGTCTACACGGGCCAGCACCAGCGCGGGCAGCTGGGGACGGCGGGCCGCAAAGGTGAGCGCACTGTGGAATTTTTCTTCCGCAGCCGCAAATTTCGCCGCATCCCCGGCGTACAGCCGTGCCAGCACATCGCCCTTTTTCACCGGGTCGCCCGCTTTTTTCAATAGGCGGATGCCCGCCGCCGGGTCGATGACGCTCTCTTTTGTTTCGCGCCCCGCGCCCAGCAGAACGGCTGCAATGCCGATTTTCTCGGTGTCGGTGGCATACAGCCAGCCGTCCTGCATGCACACCACGTCATGTTCATACGCGGCTGCGGGGAAGCCTGACGGATCGTCTATCACGGCAGGGTCGCCGCCCTGCGCGGCCACCATGGCCCGCAGCTTTGCCAGCGCCGCGCCGCTGCGCAGCGCGTCCTCCGCCATGGCGCGGCATGCCGCAGCGCCGCCCCTTCCTGCCAGCCACAGCATGCCCGACGCCAGAGACAGGCACACCTCCGTCAGGTCCGCAGGGCCTTTGCCCCGCAGGGTCTCCACCGCTTCGATGACCTCCAGGCTGTTGCCGATATTGCGGCCCAACGGGGTATCCATATCTGTGATGAGCGCCGCCGTGCGCCGCCCGTTATGCTCACCGATGTCCACCATGGCCTTCGCCAGCGCAATGGAATCCTCCAGCGTTTTCATGAACGCGCCGTTCCCCGTTTTTACATCCAGCAGGATGCAGTCCGCGCCGGAAGCCAGCTTTTTACTCATGATGCTGCTGGCGATGAGCGGAATACAGGAAACCGTAGCCGTTACATCCCGCAGCGCATACATCTTTTTGTCCGCAGGAGCCAGGTTGCCCGTCTGCCCGATGACCGCGATGCCTATGTCGTTCACCTGCCGGAAAAACGCTTCCTGCGTGAGCGACACCGAGCATCCGGGGATAGCCTCGATCTTATCCAGCGTGCCGCCCGTATGCCCCAAGCCGCGGCCGCTCATCTTCGCAACCTTTACGCCGCACGCGGCCACGATCGGCCCCGCCACCAGGGTGGTCTTGTCGCCCACGCCCCCCGTGGAATGTTTGTCAGCCTTGACGCCGCCGATCCCCGAAAGGTCCACCATATCGCCGCTGTAAGCCATGGCTGCCGTAAGCTGGGCGGTCTCCGTTGCCGTCATGCCGCGCAGGTAAACAGCCATCATCAGCGCACTCATCTGGTAATCCGGGATGCTGCCCGCGGCAAAGCCGTTTACCGCGAACGCGATCTCCTCCTGCGTCAGCGTACCGCCGTCCCGCTTTTTGGCGATGATATCATACATGCGCATAAAAAAATCTCCTTTATCCGTTTTGTGTGCGCGCCGGACAGCCGACGCGCACGCTGCTTCAGCCGGAACGCAAAGGGGCGGACGGCCGCCCGGCGTACCGCCCGGCGGCGGCAGCCCGCCCCTGATTCATTTTCTTTCCGCGCCGCTTTCTAACGGCTGCCCTTGTCGTAGGGAATGCCTTCTGCACGCGGCGCCATGGAATTTTTGCTGGTGAACGCCAGCACGATCAGTGTGGCTACATAGGGCACCATTTTGTAAACGTCGTTGGGGATGCCCAGGTTTGCCAGGAACGGGATGCCCGAATACGCGGACGCCACCGTTTTCATCAAACCGAAGAAGAACGCCGCAAACAGGATGCGACTGGGTCTCCATTGGCCGAAGATGAGCACCGCCAGCGCCAAAAAGCCGTAGCCGGCCACTGTGGCGTTGAAGTTGGTGGATGTTGGCACCACAAACACAAGGCCGCCCACGCCTGCCAGCGCGCCGGAAATGGCAACGCCCGCGTAGCGCATCCGGTATACGTTCACGCCCACGCTGTCCGCCGCCTGCGGGTGTTCGCCGCACGCGCGCAGCCGCAGGCCAAAGCGCGTTTTGTACAACACCACAGCCGATACCGCCAGCACCGCAAAGCCCAGATAGGTGGTGATATAGGTATTCTGGAACAGCAGCGGCCCCAGCACGGGAATATCGCCCAGCACCGGTACCTTGGTGATGCGGAAGGTGTTGGAGAACGGGATCTGCTGCACGCTGCGGATCATACGGGCGGCAAAAATAGCGAATGCCGGAGCGAACATGTTGATGGCCGTGCCGCTGATGACCTGATCCGCCTTCATATTGATGGATGCATATGCATGCGCCATGGAGACGAGCACGCCCACCGCCGCCGCGATAAGCACCGCCAGCAGGAGCAGCAGCTGGGGCGGCAGGGCCGCGCCGCTGCTCTGCACGATGTTGATGAACAGGATGCTGGAAAACGCACCCATGATCATGATGCCTTCCAGCGCGATATTGACGACGCCGCTGCGCTCACTGAACATCCCGCCCAACGCCACGATCAGCAGCGGAATGGAGAAGAACATCGTCTGCTGTACCAGAAAATATACGGTATTCATTCAGCTCCGCCCCCTTCCTGCGGGCCCCTGCCCGAAACAGCGGGCCTGCCGTCCGCCGCGCGCTTTTCTTCTCTGGGATTGACGCGCCGCTATACAAAGCCGCGCAAAAGCAGCGAAAAGGCCGCGAAGTAGATTACCACGGAAATAATGATATCAATGACCTGCGGCGCAAAGCCGTATACCTGCATATTGAAGCCGCCCTGGTTCAAATACGCCACGAACAGGCCTGAGAAAATGATGCCGATGGGATTGTTGAGGCCCAGCAGCGCCACCGGGATGCCGTTGAAGCCCTCGGCGGCCAGCGTGTCCAGCACCTCGATTCCCTTGCCCGCGCCCGCCAGGTACAGGCATGCGCCGCCCAGGCCCGAGAGCGCGCCCGCAATGACCATGGAAAGCACGATGCTGCGTGTCTCGTTGATGCCGGCATACCGGGCCGCATCGCGGTTGTAGCCGCATGCCTTCAGCTCGTAGCCGAATTTTGTTTTTTCAATGAGGTAATAGATAACGACGCCCGCGAGGACGGCAATGAAGATGCCCGCGTTGGCGCTGGAGGCCGTGGCTCCGCTGCGGAAGATCAGGTCCATGCCCAGCTTGGGCGCGTTGGCGTTTTCCGCTACCGGAAGCGATTGGTTCTTCAGGGAATCGAACACCGTCAGCTGAATGAGGAAGTTGACGCCGTACATACCGATATAATTCATCATAATGCAGGCGATCACCTCGTTCACGTTGCACACGGCCTTCAAAAAGCCCGGAACAAGGCCCCACACCGCGCCCGCCAGCATCGCGCCCAGCAGGCAGGCCAGCCACAACAGCGGGCCGGGGATGAACGTGCATTTCACACCCATCAGAACGGCCACATATGCGCCCACGATGAACTGGCCGGACGCGCCGATGTTGAACAGGCCCGTTTTGTTGGCAAAGCCCACCGAAAGGCCCGTCAGAATGATGGGCGTGGCTGCGTACAGCACCTGCCCCAGGTTTTTCATGTCGGAAAGGCCGCCCGTCAGAATGGCCAGCAGGCCCCAGAAGGCATTGGCCGGGTCTGCCACCAGCAGCACCACAAAGCCCACCACAAGGCCGCACAAAATTGCCAGAAGCGAGGCCATAAAGCTGGAAAAACCCGCTTTTGTATAGAGGTTTCGCCAGCGCGCCGATATTTTTTTCATTGCACTGCCCTCCTCCCGGAACCAGCCATATAAAGCCCAAGCTCCTGCACGGTGACTGTTTTCGGGTCAAGATCGGCCACGATCCGGCCCTCATAGATAACGAGGATGCGGTCTGAACGCTGCATCACCTCGTCCAGCGCCAGGCGCACCGGCACG
>ENA-UOJE01002476-UOJE01002476.1-human-gut-metagenome-genome-assembly--contig:-C23-NODE-2476-length-13872-cov-5.698849_pt1 | contig 13872 bp, 10 predicted proteins | sample MGYA00242341_ERZ723888 | MGnify/ENA metagenome assembly ERZ723888 | reverse complement strand
ATTTGCGCAATATCAACTCACAATAAGTATTCACTTCTTATGAAACTCTGCATATAGCTACGCTCCTGCGAATAGCCCCCTTCAAGAAAGCTATTCAGCTATTTGACAAATAACGATTTATTTGCCACAGCGGTTTTATATCCTTTTATTTATGAATTTACGAGTCGGCAGACCATGTAATGCAGGTCTGCTCGTGTCGTGTTATTTTGCAGTTGAACAATGAATTATACATATAAACAAATATGGCTCATCAACTTTCCGGTCATGATGAGCATCCTCATGGAGCAGTTAATCAATATAACGGATGCTGTCTTTTTAGGTCACGTAGGCGAGGTAGAATTGGGAGCATCCGCTATTGCCGGAATTTATTATCTGGCGGTCTATATGTTGGGCTTCGGGTTCAGCATCGGATTGCAAGTGATGATTGCCCGGAGAAACGGGGAGCAGAATTATAAGGCAACAGGAAAGACTTTCTTTCAAGGACTATTCTTTTTATCGGGATTAGCCGTCTTGCTTTGCCTGCTGATTCATGCCGTTTCTCCGTATCTATTGAAACGGCTAATTTCCTCACCGGAGATTTATCAGGCGGTAGTCCGCTATTTGGACTGGCGTAGCTTCGGGCTGTTGTTCTCATTTCCTTTTCTGGCTATCCGGTCTTTCTTCGTTGGAATAACGCACACGAAAGCCTTGTCGTGGTCGGCTGTTACTGCGGTGGCGATTAATATCCCGCTGAACTACTTTTTACTATTCACACTGGGATTAGGCATTTCGGGAGCAGCCATCGCTTCATCGTTAGCAGAAATGGGTTCTTTGATTGTGCTTTGTATTTACACAGGAACGAAGATTGACAAAGAAAAATACGGATTGAAACCCGTGTATGATGGGCGGTTACTTATCAAAGTCCTGAATCTGTCTGTGTGGAGTATGCTCCATGCCTTTATCAGTGTAGCCCCTTGGTTTCTATTTTTCGTGGCAATCGAGCATTTAGGGAAAACGGAGTTGGCTATTTCCAATATCACCCGAAGCGTATCGGCTCTCTTTTTCGTAATCGCCAACTCCTTTGCTGTCACAACAGGTTCATTAGTGAGCAATTCGATTGGAGCAGGAGCGAGAAATGAACTTTTCCCGATTTGCCACAAGGTTCTTAAATTGGGTTATGTGGTGGGAATCCCATTGGTCGGAGTGGCTTTACTCTGCAATCGTTGGATCGTGGGCTTCTATACCGATAGTGAACTATTGAAGGAATTGGCATTTGTTCCTTTCGTGGTGATGCTATTGAATTACACGTTTGCACTGCCCGGCTATGTATATCTCAATGCGGTCGGGGGAACAGGAAAAACAAAAATCACCTTTCTGTTTCAGGTAACAACCACCTGTGTATATTTAGTGTATCTCTATTGGTTGAGTTTCTGTATAGAAGCATCTTTATCCCTCTACTTGACAGCAGAATATCTGTTCGTGATGCTGTTGGCATTGCAATCTATCCTTTATCTGAAAAGTAAACACTATTAAAACGAATCAAGTTATGATGACAAAAATATATCCGCGCACCGGAGACAAGCAAACGGTGTATCTGAATGCCGTGATTAAAGATCCGCAAATTGCGGTGGGCGATTATACCATTTACAATGATTTTGTAGCTGATCCCTTGCTGTTTGAGAAGAACAATGTACTTTATCATTATCCTATTCATCGAGAAAGGTTAATCATTGGCAAGTTCTGTTCTATTGCCTGTGGCACTAAGTTTCTGTTTAATTGTGCGAATCATACATTGAAATCTCTGTCTACCTATACTTTCCCTCTATTTTATGAAGAATGGGAATTGGAGAAGTCGAATATTACTACTGCATGGGACAATAAAGGCGATATTGTGATCGGCAATGACGTATGGATCGGATACGAAGCTGTGATTATGGCAGGGGTTCATATCGGTGACGGAGCGATTATTGCCGCACGTGCCGTAGTGACCAAAGATGTGCCGCCTTATACGATTGTGGGTGGTACTCCTGCAAAAGAAATACGAAAACGCTTTGATGCAGAGGTAATTCAACAATTACTCATACTGAAATGGTGGAATTGGTCTACTGATAAAATACGCCAGTGCTTACCATATATTGCAGAGGGAAAAATGGATGAATTACTTACCAGAAATAAAGAGAGATTATGAACTATATAAAGAAACGATTGACAAGGATTGATGCAAGTTTCAGTTCTTCTGTATAGCTACATTTCGCTATTTTAGAACTCATGCCAGTGGATTATATTTGTAAGAAGCAGGAATTTGAAGTTCACCATTTCTGGAATTGCGACCAATAAGGCTGAATACCCCTTGAATCATTCTGATTAGCAGAGGAACTACAAACAAAACAAGAAATCATTCAGCATACAAAGCTAGTGCTTTGATATATATAATTTATTCACAATTAAATTTTATGCCTATGAATGATTTATTGAGAACGAAGTTTTTCATCTTACTGGCTGATACCTCACAAGAAGTTATTAACACAGAAATGCAAGATGCTTATGAAGATTTTGTGAAGCAAATAGTAACAATTAGCAATTCGGAAGACTATACTCATGTCTTCCGGATGCTTAATCTCACCCGTATTGAGATAGCCCCTTTAAAGGGGTTGTATCAGGATGGGCAGGGGGAAAAATACGCTTAAAAATCTATACATTCATAAAGCATTATCCTTAATTGATGCAGAATTAGAGTTACTCAATCTGAAAATTACCCATTCCGAACAGTTTAATTCACCTGTGTCTACCGAGTTCAAGTCAGACCTATATGTACTCCCAAAGTCTAAAGAATTGGGGAGTATAGGTATTGCTGAAATTGTACTAGCTCTGTTTCTACTGGGAAAAATCGTTGGGGAAAATGGAACGCCAGTCCCAAAAATTCAGTTGGCTCGTGGCTTTGAGCAGCTTTTCAATCTGAAATTTGGTAGTATCTACGATAAGATCGGTAAAGTGTTTACTCGTAAACCGTACAATCTTACTAAAACTTTGGACGCTTTGCGAAATACTATTGCCAGAGAAGACCGTAAACGCAAGAACAAATAAAGATTAGAAAAGATAATTTTGCAAATCGTTTATTTATAGCAGTTTATAAATCATTTTTCGGGGAGTAGTTACCTACTCCTCTTTTTTTGCAACCTTGTTTTGCAGAACTTTGCTTCATCAATCGATTGAAAACAATAATGTTGAACTAAAAATTAAAGCAAAATGTATTAGACAACGAAAACTTCGAGAAGTGGATGGAGAAGCTATCCAAGAAACTCACCGAGATCGGGCAAGACTTGAAATCTCTTATCAATACTGATACTGTATTCGATGAAAACGAAAGGCTGTTGGATAATCAAGACTTAGCCTTTCTATTGAAAGCATCTTTCAGAACCCTACAACGCTATCGGGCGAAAAACGTATTATAAAGCCAGCGATATCCGGGCTTTTGTTCGTGAATAGGCCGATTCTCAAACCTACAAACAGTTCGAAAAAGCAAATCAGTTTGCTTCACCTATCGATTTAGCGTGTTACAAGAACACGCTGTAATGACACTTGTAATAAGCATTTCCTTTTCAATGCTTATTATCAGGTATTGATCTGTTCATATTTCTATAAAAAAGTAATTACCGTGCCAAACAGCAGTCGAAAAACGATATTCACTACCATTTCCATAGACAAAGAAACGGTAGCTTTGGTAGAGAAGATATGCAAACGCTATTCCCAGAAAAAGAGAAAGTTGTAAAGTTGGCGTTCAGATATATAGATAAGGTACATATCAACCCATCCGAAGCCCCTAAATCCGTAAAATCGGAACTGGCGAAAAAATAAGGGACAGGATGATATTATCCGATTCATCCGTCACTATGAGGAAGAACAACTGAATCCCATGATACGGGTAACAAATTCTATCGCTTTGCGTTTCGATGTCATCGGTAAAACTTTGGAAACTCTTATGGATAAGCAATTGATGAAAACGACTGTAAATAACGAGTTATCATCAAAAAAAATATGCCGAAAAGAAAAGGTGTTTTGAGATAGGAAAATTACTTATAATCCCTTTGAAAACATTTTTTGGGGACACTCTGGGGGGAGGATATGCATTTGCGTTTTGCAGCAAGCCGATACCATTACAAGCAATCATGCCCCTTAAGATTGCATACGAAGGAACGCAGGAAAGATAAAAATACACGCTATTTTCATCCGGACATATATAAACTATGAAGATATTTATGTAAGTTTGTCCACGAAGAAAAATGATCATATAAATACACACAATTTGAAACATGGCAGACGACAAGAAAATTATTTTCTCGATGGTAGGCGTGAGTAAAGTCTTTACGCCTCAAAAAAAAGTATTGAAAAATATTTAACTGTCCTTTTTCTATGGAGCAAAGATCGGAATCATTGGTTTGAATGGTTCTGGTAAATCTACATTGCTAAAAATTATTGCCGGCGTCGAAAAAGAATACCAAGGAGAAGTTGTATTCTCACCCGGATATTCTGTCGGATATCTAGAGCAGGAACCGAAACTGGAACCGGGCAAGACAGTAAAGGAAGTCGTACAGGAAGGCGTACAAAATATTGTGGACACCCTCAAAGAATATGAAGAAGTAAACGAAAAATTCGGCGATCCCGAAATACTCGAAGATCCAGACAAAATGGACGCACTGATCAACCGGCAGGCCGAATTACAAGATAAGATAGATGCAACTGACGCATGGAACCTCGACAGCCGCCTGGAAAGAGCGATGGACGCTTTACGTTGTCCTCCTGAAGATCAGGTGGTCGATACGCTGTCGGGAGGCGAACGCCGCCGTGTGGCTCTCTGCCGTTTGCTGTTACAACAGCCGGACATCCTGTTGCTGGACGAACCGACCAACCACTTGGATGCTGAGTCGATCGACTGGCTGGAACAACATCTACAACAATATACGGGTACGGTTATCTGCATCACACACGACCGTTACTTCCTCGACCATGTGGCCGGATGGATTCTGGAACTGGATCGCGGAGAAGGTATTCCTTGGAAAGGGAACTACTCTTCTTGGCTAGATCAAAAGACCAAACGTATGGCACAGGAGGAGAAACAAGCAAGTAAACGCCGTAAGACACTGGAACGCGAACTAGAATGGATCAACATGGCCCCGAAAGCCCGTCAGGCAAAAGGTAAGGCCCGTCTGAATTCGTATGAAGCCCTTTTGAACGAAGACCAGAAAGAACGCGAAGCCAAACTGGAAATCTTTATCCCGAACGGTCCGCGCTTAGGGAACAAGGTGATCGAGGCCCAGCATGTAGCAAAAGCATTTGGCGACAAACTGTTGTTTGATGACCTAAATTTCATGTTGCCGCCGAACGGAATCGTCGGCGTGATCGGTCCGAACGGAGCAGGTAAGACTACACTGTTCAAGATGATCATGGGAATGGAAAGTATCGACAAAGGTTCTTTTGAAGTGGGCGAAACGGTAAAGATCGGTTATGCAGACCAGACACATAAAGATATCGACCCGAAGAAGACCGTTTATCAGGTTGTTTCCGGCGGACAGGAGTTCATCCGCGTAGGCGGCAAGGAAGTCAACTCCCGCGCTTACCTCTCCAAATTCAATTTTGCGGGAGCCGACCAGGAAAAACTTTGCGGCGTACTCTCCGGTGGTGAACGGAATCGCCTGCATCTGGCTCTAACGCTGAAGGCCGAGGCGAATGTGTTGCTGCTCGACGAACCGACCAACGATATCGATGTGAACACACTCCGGGCACTCGAAGAAGGATTGGAGAACTTCGCCGGTTGTGCGGTCGTCGTTTCTCACGACCGTTGGTTCCTCGACCGTATCTGTACGCATATCCTTTCGTTCGAAGGGGATTCGAATGTCGTGTTCTACGAAGGTTCCTATTCGGAGTATGAAGAATACAAACGCAAATTGTTGGGCGACGTAGAACCAAAACGTGTCCGTTACCGTAAACTTATTGTTGATTAATCGTATAAATAATTAATATTATAAGACCATGAAAAAAAGAATGTTATCGATGGCAGTAGTAGCTGCCGCCTTTTTGTGTTTCGGAAGTGACGCGAGTGCACAGAAAACAACCAAGCTGTTCAACGGAAAAGACCTTTCCGGCTGGAACTTCGTTGTCGATAAGAACTCCGTCCCAGCCGAACAGGTATATTCCGTAAAAGACGGTGTCATCAACATCACAGGACAGCCATTCGGATACATGTACACGAAAGAAAAATACGGAGATTATAAACTGCATGTAGAATATCGCTGGCCAAACGGCAAGGAAAAGGCGAACAGCGGTATCTTCCTGCTAATTGAAGAGCCGAAAAACCCGTTTCCGAACGGTATCGAATGCAACCTGATGCTTGATAATGCCGGCGATTTCGTCCTGCTCGGCGGTTCGGATCTGGCTGAATACCAGAATAAGCCAGGCCAACCCCGCCCCTCTTTCCCGAAAATCCAGAAGGCGAATCAAGACAGCGAGAAGCCTGCTGGTGAATGGAACGAAGCTAATATCTTCGTGAAAAACGGTGTCATCACGGTCTATATCAACGGCGTTTACCAGAACACCGGGACAAACAAGGTAAAGGAAGGTTACATCGGACTGCAAAGCGAAGGCAAGGAAGTACAATTCCGTAATGTGACAATCACTCCGTGGTAAACAACTATACTTATTTTAAAACACCTATGTTTTGCATTCAAATCATATATGTTTTGGAAAGGTGTTCCTTGGGTTTCCATAAAAACATATCGTTTCTTTGCTATCTTTGCAACATTCTCACGGATATTCCGGTTCTTTTTTAAATTATATCACTATGGATAATCGTTTCTTGGACCTTATAGAGAGAAGCATGAAGGAGCATTGGGATCTCCCCGCCTTCTCCGATTACAATGGACATACCTTCCATTTCAAAGACGTCGCACGGCGGATAGAAAAGTTTCACATCCTACTGGAACATGCCGGTATCAAGAAAGGCGACAAAGTGGCCATCGTCGGACGCAACTCCTCCAACTGGGCAATCTGCTTTTTCGGAATATTGGCTTACGGGGCTGTTGCCGTGCCGATCCTGCATGAGTTCAAACCCGACAATATCCATCACATCGTCAACCATTCGGGAGCAAAAGCCGTACTGGCAGGCTCCAGCAACTGGGAGAACATGAACGAAAAGATGATGCCGGATGTCAAGCTATTCATGATGCTGGACAACTTCTCCATTATCGATTGCAAGAATAAGGAGGTACGCACCATACGCGACCGTATCAACGAATATTTTGGCAAGAAATATCCCCGTTCTTTCACCGCCAACGATGTGAAATATCATATCGAAGACCCGGAGGAATTGGCTGTTTTGAACTATACGTCCGGCACGACCAGCTTCTCGAAAGGAGTCATGATCCCCTACCGCAGTTTGTGGAGCAACACACAGTTCGCCTACGACCGTCTTCCTTTCATACATCCAGGGGACAACATCGTCTGTATGTTACCGATGGCGCACATGTACGGGTTAGCGTTCGAAGTGCTGAACTCCGTCAACAAAGGCTGCCACGTTCATTTCCTGACACGCACGCCGAGTCCAAAAATCATCGCAGAGGCATTTGCGACGGTTCGCCCGGCGCTGATCCTTGCCGTGCCACTCATTATCGAGAAGATCATCAAGAACAAGGTCTTTCCCGAACTGGAAAAGCCATTGATCAAATTGCTGTTGAAAGTGCCATACATCGACCAAAAGGTACGCGAGAAGATCGCCCAAAAGCTGGAAGTCTCTTTCGGTGGGAACTTCGGCGAAATCGTGATTGGTGGTGCAGCCATCAATAAAGAGGTAGAGACATTTCTCAAATCCATCGACTTCCGTTATACGGTTGGCTATGGGATGACGGAATGCGGCCCACTGGTTTCCTACGAACAGTGGGACACGTTCAAGCAAGGCTCGGTGGGCCGTGTCGTCGACCGCATGGAAATCCGGATCGACTCGAACGATCCGGAAAACGAAGTAGGCGAAATCCTGGTTCGCGGCATGAACGTGATGTTAGGCTACTATAAGAATCCAGAGGCAACAAAGGCAGTGATGCTACCCGACGGCTGGCTACGGACAGGTGACTTGGGAACACTTGACAAAGACGGTTTCCTTTACATCCGCGGACGAAGCAAAAGTATGATCCTAAGCTCCAACGGACAGAATATCTATCCCGAAGAGATCGAAGACCGCCTGAACAATATGCTGTACGTGGCGGAGTCGTTGATCATTTCTCAGGGAGGTAAACTGGTCGCCCTGATCTATCCGGACTGGGAACAAGTGGACAAGGCAGGCATCCAACACTCCGAAATCGAAGAGCTGATGCAGCAGAACATCGACCAACTGAACACTGAAATGCCCGCCTACAGCAAAGTATCTTGCTTCAAGCTTTATCAGGAAGAATTCGAAAAGACACCGAAACGGAGTATTAAACGATATTTATATCAACCCGCAGAGGAAAACTAAGTAAATAAATCGTACCTTTGTTTTCTGTTAATTTACAAACAGCTCATATGAACAAAGGGAAAATTACTGTTGTCGGCATTGGACCGGGAAATCGCGATGACATAACGCCTGCGGCATTATCAGCCATCAGGCAGTCGGATGTGATCATCGGATATAACTATTATTTCCAGTTTATACAGGATATAATTCACCCGGATACCCAATGTATCGATACTGGGATGAAGCGCGAGAAAATACGTGCCGAAGAGGCCTACAAATACGCTTCGGAAGGTAAAACAGTGACAGTGATCAGTTCTGGTGATGCCGGAATCTACGGGATGGCCCCGTTGATATATGAAATGCGGACGATGAAAGAGGCGCCGCAAGTGGAGATCGAGGTAGTGCCCGGTATCAGTGCGTTCCAAAAGGCGGCTTCGCTTCTGGGGGCACCTATCGGGCATGATCTCTGTATCATCTCCCTCTCCGACCTGATGACTCCCTGGTTACGGATTGAAAAACGCATACAGGCCGCCGCCATCGGCGACTTCGTGACAGCCGTCTACAATCCGAAAAGCGAAGGACGCTACTGGCAGCTGTATCGCCTCAAGGAACTTTTCCTCGAAGAACGTGCGCCCGAAACACCGGTCGGTTATGTCCGTCAGGCCGGACGCGAGGAGCAGGTCGTCAATCTAACCACGCTGGCAGAGTTCGACCCTGAGCAGGTCGACATGTTCACCATTATCCTGATCGGGAACTCGCAGTCGTACGAAACTGACGGCAAGTTCATCACACCACGCGGCTATTACGGGGAGATCAAGATGAAAACAGATGTCGGGATTGGCCAAGACATCATGATCCGCAGCTTCCACACTATCGAAAAAGAACTCAAGAACAAAGAAATACCGCTCGACAAGAAATGGGCTTTGCTCCATGCCATCCACACGACAGCCGATTTCGAAATGGAAAATATTCTACGGATCGACGATCATGCGGTAGCTTCCCTTTACGGAAAATTCAGCCGGGGCGAGGTACGCACCATCATCACAGACGTCACAATGGCCGCTTCCGGCATCCGCAAGGGAGCTTTACAGCGTATGGGGATCGAAGTGAAATGCTATTTGCAAGACGAGCGCACCGTACAACTTGCAACAGAAAAAGGGATCACCCGCACACAAGCTGGCATCCGGCTTGCCGTACAGGAACATCCCGGCGCTTTATACGTATTCGGCAATGCGCCGACCGCATTAATGGAACTTTGTGACCTGATAAGGAAAGGGAAAGCCATTCCCGCCGGCATTATTGCTGCTCCTGTCGGTTTCGTACACGTACAGGAATCCAAACACATGGTAAAGCCGTTTGTCTCTATTCCTAAACTCATCATCGAAGGACGGAAAGGCGGTAGCAACCTCGCCGCGACTTTGGTAAACGCGATTTTATGCTACAATGATGCAAAACAATTAAAACCAGGTAGAGACGTATGAGAACTCAAGAAATTGTAGAAGCTTACGGCAAAACGCACATCTATATGATCGGGATGGACGACAATCCACAGCCTAAGCATATAGAAGTCATTATCAAAAATGTCAAACACGACAACATCTTCTCCGGAGGGAAGCGGCATTACGAAATTGTGAAGCCATTCCTGCCCGCCGATGCGGTATGGATCGAAATCAAGGCTCCGATAAATGCCGTCCTTACGGAATACAGCCGGTTGATCCAGGAAGGCAAAGTGATCGTCTCCTTCGTTTCGGGAGACCCGTTCTTTTTCGGCTTCGCTTCCACCATCCGGAAAAACCTTTTAGGAGTAGGCATGAAAGTGTTTCCTTACTTCAACTCATTGCAGATGTTCGCACACCATGAACAAATTCCGTATGAGAACATGCACGCCGTGTCCGTTACCGGACGACCATGGCACGAACTCGACCGGGCATTGCTGGAATACCGACCGCTGATCGGTGTGCTGACCGACCGTATCCATACGCCCAGGGCTATAGCCAAGAGGATGATGGAATATCATCTGGACAGAGATTACACCATGTGGGTAGCCGAACATTTAGGCAACCCGAAGAAAGAGAAAATCTATAAAATCTACTCGATCGAGGAAATCAGCGAGATGAGTTTCACCAATCCGAACTGTGTTCTGCTAATGAAGGCTCCGAACTGCGCATTACAACGACCGGCCTTAGGCATACCTGACACGAAATTTATCTTGCTGAACGACCGGACAAAAATGATTACCAAAGCACCGATACGAGTGATAGACCTAAGCTTGTTAGAACTGCATAACAGTCGCTACTTCTGGGATATCGGCGCCTGTACCGGCTCGGTTTCAATCGAAGCGCGGCGCCAGTATCCTCATCTAAATATCCAAGCTTTTGAAGTGCGGAAAGAGTGCGAGAACATCATCCGGGCAAACACACGGCTGCACAGCGCTCCAGGCATAGACCTGCGTATTGGTAACTTCCTCAATCTGTCAATCGAAAAGAACACGATTGTCGATGCAGTCTTTATCGGCGGTCATGGCGGCAAGCTGAAAGAAATCATCCGCAAGGTAGCTTCCCACTTGAACAGTCTGAACGGCAAGATCGTTTTTAACTCCGTTTCAGAAGAAAGCAGCAAGCTGTTCCGGGAGGCGGTTGCAGAAAACGGTCTGAAACTACATTCAGAAATAAATATTACGCTCGATTCCAATAATCCTATTACAATCCTTTGCGCAACGGGTAAAAATTATGTCTAAAAATACACTGAACATTCTTGTGGTTTCGACAAGAAGTCTGTCGTTAGCACGCAAAATCCGGGACGAATATCCGGGCAAAACTGTCATCTATTGTAGAGAAGCAGATAACGATGTCGAACCATTCACCTCTTTCAAAGAGCTGACTGGCAATCTTTTCGATAAATCGGAAACGATTGTGTTTATCGGGGCGATGGGTATCTGCGTACGGAGTATCGCCCCCTACATCAAGAGCAAGTACACGGACCCAGCAGTCATCTGCCTCGACAGTACCGGCAAATATGTCGTATCGGTACTGTCCGGTCATATCGGTGGGGCGAACGAACTGACACATGAATTGGCCCGCATACTGGACGCCGAAGCGGTTGTCACGACACAGAGTGACAACCAGGGACTTTGGGCACTGGACACCTTCGCGAAACAATATGGCTGGGAACAGGATGTCTACAACCCACAGGAAGGCATAATCAGTTTCTTCCAAACCGACTTCGAGAAGATAGACGAGGAAACGTTCAATGCATCGAGGGAAAAGGCCATGAACGAATGTGTCGCCCGTTTCGTCAACTATCGACCGACCGCCCTCCTGCTCGATATCCGCACGGAGGAGACGGACTATATGAAGGAAACCTGTCCCCCGCACGTCGATGTCTTCTATAAATATAAAGATATCGACCTCGAAAAATACGAGCTGCTGATCACGGTCAGTCCCACTTACTACCACAAATCCCCTATCCCCTGCCTATCATTCTTCCCGAAAGTGCTTCACTTAGGTATCGGATGTAAAAAGGGATTGACAGACATGAAGTCCGTCCTCACGGACCTGTATATCTGCTCCATTTTCTACAGGTTCAACCTGAAGAGCATAGCCGACGTCTCCTCCATCGACCTAAAGAAAGAAGAACCGATATTAAAGGAACTGGCAAACACCTACCTGCGCAGCCCGTTCAAGACCTATCCTGCAGAGGTACTGGACAAAATCCCCGTACCCCATCCTTCTTCCACAGTAAAGAAAGCCACCGGGTCGGGAAGCGTCGCGGAGGCAGCGGCCATCCTGAGTGCGGAAGGAGGCCCATTATTGGTGGGAAAACAAAAGGGGCAGACGAAAGACTTCACTTATGCGATAGCCATCAGCAAATCGGCAATACGGGACGAAAAAGATAATCAGCAAAAAGGGAAACAGGGACATGGACACATCGAAATTGTCGGAGCCGGACCGGGCGATCCAGAACTGATCTCCATCCGGGGCCGGCGGATGCTGGAAAATGCAGACCTGATCCTCTATGCCGGAAGCCTCGTCCCCAAAGAACTCACCCTATGCGCCAAGAAAGGATCGACGATTCGCAGTTCTGCCGACATGAACCTGGAAGAACAATTCGCCCTTATAAAAAAGTTCTATGACAAAGGGAAGTTCATCGTACGCTTGCACACAGGTGACCCCTGCATCTATGGGGCGATACAAGAACAGATGGCATTCTTCGACCGCTATGGCATGAGTTACCATATCACACCGGGGATCTCCTCGTTCCAAGCTGCTGCAGCAGCTCTCCGTTCCCAGTTCACTATTCCTGAAAAGGTGCAAACCATCATCCTGACGCGTGGCGAAGGACGTACCCCCATGCCGGAGAAAGAGCAGCTGCATAAACTAGCCGCCAGCCAAAGCACAATGTGCATCTTCCTGAGCGCCGGCATTGCCGGACAAGTCCAGAAAGAACTTCTGGAACATTACCCGCCAACGACACCCGTAGCCGCCTGCTACAAGTTGACCTGGAAAGACGAACGCATCTACCGAGGCAAATTGAAAGACCTGGAACAGATCGTAAAAGAAAACAATCTGACACTGACGACCTTGTTAGTCGTCGGTGATGCCATAGACAACCGTACGGGGGTATCACGTCTCTACGCCGAGGAGTTCAAGCATCTGTACCGCCGTTAGCGAGGGGCCACCTCCTACCTATGAGGCATGATACCTCATAAGTAGGAGGTATGGAACCTCATAGCTATCAGGCATGAAACCTCATAGCTGCCAGGCAAGTACTCACCAGAGAGGATGCCCCCCTGCGATATTACCGGTAAAGACAAGAGAACAACAGAAGCATTATGATACTGATCTTAGGAGGAACAACCGAAGGCCGCAAGGCTGTACAAGTCGTCGAGAGCGCTGGCAAACCCTACTACTACTCGACGGTCGGCAACGAACAGGCGATAGAAGCCGTTCATGCCATCCGCCTCACCGGTGGTATGGACGAAGAAAAGATGGCACAATTCTGCCGCGAGAAAAAAATCTCGTTGCTAGTCGATGCCGCCCACCCTTTCGCCATCCGGTTGCATCGGACGCTTGCAAAGGTTTCCTCCCGTCTTCGGATTCCGGTCGTCCGGTTGGAAAGGCAATACCCCGCACATGACAAGCGGTTGATATGGTGCACGGATTATGCCGCCGCCATCGACCGCCTGCGTGCGGACGGGATCTGCAACCTGTTGGCCCTGACAGGCGTCAAGACCATTGCGAAACTGCGTCCTTACTGGGAGCAGACGCCCTGCTGGTTCCGTATCCTGAACCGGAAAGAGTCGCTTTCGCTGGCTGAATCCGACGGATTCCCAAAGGAACGGATTATTTTTTTACATGAAGGAGAAGACGATAAGAAGCTGCTGGACCAGCTTCATCCCGATGCCGTACTGACAA
>ENA-UOJE01002474-UOJE01002474.1-human-gut-metagenome-genome-assembly--contig:-C23-NODE-2474-length-13879-cov-7.655454_pt1 | contig 13879 bp, 9 predicted proteins | sample MGYA00242341_ERZ723888 | MGnify/ENA metagenome assembly ERZ723888 | reverse complement strand
CTCCGGCGGCCCGCTTTTCCCAGCAGCCGGAAAAGTGGGCTATCGGAGACAAGGGAAAAATCTTCTGAGCAAAACAGCCTCCCCGCAGCAAAAGAGGGACACGCCCGCCAGCGTGTCCCTCTTTTGCCCCTTCCATCGAGATCTTCTATCCAATATTCCGCCTATCAGTGCCGGGACACACGGTCCCAGTTCTCCGGATCCTCGTACAGCAACTCAATGTCCTCCATATACTCCGAATCCATTGGGTTGTCCAGCGCCGCCCGAGCCTTGTACTGCTCCAGCATCCGCCGGGACTTCTCCGGCGGCTGAACCGTACCGGCGCCGGCGATGCAGCCGCCGGGGCAGGCCATGCCCTCCAGCAGATAGCCGTCGTATTTGCCGGACCGGGCCACCCGCAGCATCTGGCGGCAGGCCCGCAAGCCCGCGGCGTACACCGTCTTGACCTCCCGATCCGGATTCTTGGTCTGAATCACCTTCTCCACGGCCTTAGCCACGCCGCCGGAGGCAGCAAAGCCCACGCCGGGAGCCGACGCCTTATAGTGAGCCTCCGTATCAGGGATTTGGGAGAAGTCGATATCCTTGGCGGCGAACATTCCCCGCAGCTCCTCAAAGGTCAGCACGAAGTCCACCTCGCTGCGGACGCTGCGGCGGCTGGCCTCCAGCTTCTTGGCGGCGCAGGGGCCAATAAAGGCGATCTTGCAGTCGGGGTGCTTCCGCTTCTGGAGTCGGGCCGTCAGCACCATGGGGGTCATGGTCATGGAGATGTACGGCGCAAAGCCGGGGAACTCCTTCTTGGCCATGACGGACCATGCCGGGCAGCAGGAGGTTGCCATAAAGGGCTGTCTGGCGGGGACGTGCTCCATGAACTCCTCCGCCTCCTCCACGGCGCAGAGGTCGGCGCCCACCGCCACCTCCTCCAGTCCCTCGAAGCCCAGCCGCTTCATGGCGGTGAGGATCTGTCCGGGAGTGACCTTTTCACCAAACTGGCCCCAGAAGGCCGGGGCGATGATGGCGATGACCTTCTCCCCCTTCTTGATGGCGTGGATCAGCTGGAAGATCTGGCCCTTGTCCACAATGGCGCCGAAGGGGCAGTTCACCAGACACTGGCCGCAGTTGACGCATTTTTCATGGTCGATGTCCGCCCGGCCATACTGGTCCTTGCCGATGGCGTTCATGCCGCAGGCCTCCTGACAGGGCCGCAGGAATTTGATGATGGCCTGATAGGAGCAGGCCTCCTTGCACCGGCCGCACTTGATGCATTTGGTCTGATCGATGCGGGCCCGGCCATGCTCCAGCTCGATGGCGCCCTTGGGGCAGGACTGATAGCAATGCTTGGCCAAGCACCCCTGACAGGCCTGCGTCACCTCGTAGTGGGTGTCCGGGCAGGCGTGACAGGCGTACTTGATGATGTTGATCAGCGGTGGATCGTAGTATTTTTCGGAGATGGCGCTGGCCTCCACGCCGTCGGAGATCATATTCTCCTCCGTCACGTCCCGCAGCGGCAGACCCATGGCCAGCCGGATGCGCTCACCAACGATGGCCCGCTCCAGAAAAATGGATTCCCGATAGGTCCCCACCTCACCGGGGATGATCTCATAGGGCAGCTTCTCCATGCGGGAGCAGTAGTCCCCACCCTCATAGGCCAGCTTTGCCACAGCGGCAAAAACCTGCTTACGCAGTGCCTCCACGTTGCAGTACAAGTTTCTCATGTGTTCCCTCGCTAAGTTCCCGTTAAGTTCCAAATGTATCATGCTCTGCCGACAGCCCGGCATTTTTCACGCACATTATAGCAGATGTCCTCCACTCTTGGCAATAGAGGATTCCGTTTTATTATCATTACAGCCTGAATATCCCCTCTTGACGGCCCTGCTGCCAGCGTGGTAAGCTAATCCATACCATGGATACAGAAAAATTCTCCCCTATGGAGGTGCCGCTATGGACATTCGGGAATATACCTCCCCCACCCTGCCGGTGGCTCAATTCGTGGAGCGGTATGTGGATACCGACCACTATGACGCCGGGTGCCGGGGGTGTGATAACTACGGGCAGGTGTGGGTATGTCCCCCCTATGATTTCTCCGTCTCCGGCTACTGGAGCGGATTCCGGGAGGTGTGCCTGCGGGGCGTGCAGCTCCGGTTCTCCCCGGAGGAGCAGGCCCGCAGCTATCATCCGGAGGATCTGGCAGAGCGACTACGGCAGCTGTTCTCCCGGACGGCCCGGCAGATGATCCTCCGGCTGCGGGAGGAGTATCCCCGGTCGGATATCCTCACCGTGGGCGGGTGCCATCTGTGCGAGCACTGCACCCGGCCGGAGGGCCGGCCCTGCCGGTATCCGGAGGGCATCGGCTATACGCTGGAGTCTTTGGGCTGCGACGTGTCCGCTGCGGCGGAGCAGCTGCTGGGCTGGCCGCTTCTGTGGAGCCGGAAGGGATGCCTGCCGGAGTATATGGCGCTGGTCTGCGGCGTGCTGATACGGTGAGAGACGGTCTTGCCATGATCGCCGCCGAGGGTAAAAATAAAGTCCGGAAACGACTGGTTTCCGGACTTTAATTCTATAATACAGAAGAAACTCAAACCAGGAACTTCGCCAGTCCCAGCACTAGCGGCATAGTGATCATGGACAGCAGCGTCTGCACCGCCACCAGCGATGGAGCCAGAGACACATCCCTGTCGAACTTGGCGGCGAACATCCCCAGCAGCGCCGCCGGAGGCGTGCTGGCCGCAATGACCACCGCCAGCGTCACGCCGGAGTCCAGCCGCATCAGCATACACACCCCCAGTGCCAGCAGCGGCAAAATCACCAGCCGCAGTGCCGCCGACACCCAGAAGCTGGCCCCGTGCAGCGCCCGGCGGAAATCCGCCTGAGACAGCTGATAACCGATGACCACCATGGGCAGGGGCGTATTCATGTCGGAGAGATATGTAATGGGGGATAGAATGATCTCCGGCAGAGTGATCTGCAGCAGGTACAGCACCATGGCGATAGCCACGCCGATCACACCGGGGTTCATCAGCAGCGTGCGCCATGAGAACGCCATCTTGCCGCCCTTCACCAGCTGGATGCCCAGCGTCCAAGTCAGGACGGTGAACACCAGCAGATAGGCCGAGCCGTAGAACACACCCAGCGAACCCAGGATAGCCGTCTGCAGCGGCACCGCCATGAAGCCGCAGTTGGAGAAAATGGCGGAAAATCGGAAGAAGCTCTTTCGCATGGGATCCCGGTCCCGGATGACCAGTTCACTGACCAGAATATTGATGCCGTGGATCACCAGCGCCGCCAGCAGCGCTACCCAAAAATTGTGGAAGGTCTCCGTCTCCAGCGGCCGCTGGAACACCACGATGAGGATACAGGGGGACACCACATACATCAGCAGATTGGACATGGACACCGCGCCCTTGTGGGTGATGAGGTGCAGCTTCCCCAGCACGAAGCCCGTGCCGATCATGAGGAACAGGATCAGCACCTGTGTGCCTACCGAGAGAAATGATTCGATCATACCGGATTCCTTCCCGCCCACAGGGGGCTGCGTACACACACAGCCGGGACAGACGGCTTGCGCCGTCTGTCCCGGTGGGTCACGCTGTGATTTTTTCTATCTGTATTTTAGTCCTTGTTGTAGCTGTGCGCCAGCGCCACATAGGTCTCATAGCGGGCATCTGCCTCCACCTGAGCCTCGGCAAAGAGCTTGGCCGCCGTCTCCGGATACTTGATCTTCAGGCCGGCATAGCGGACCTCGCCGTTGAAGAACTCCTCCACAGGCACAGAGGGCTTCTTATAGTCCAGAGAGAAGGGCTTTTCGGTCTTGTTGGGATCGTAGCGGTACAGGGGCCACAGGCCGCAGTCCACAGCCTTCTTCATCTCGGCCTGCACGTTGTTCATGCCAGCCTTGATGCCGTGGTTGATGCAGGGGGCGTAGGCGATGACGATGGAGGGGCCCTTGTGGGCCACAGCCTCGGTGACGGCCTTCATCAGCTGAGCGGGATTGGCGCCCATGGCCACGGAGGCCACATACACGTTGGGATAGGTCATCATCAGACGGCCCAGATCCTTCTTGGCAGTCTTTTTGCCGCCGTCAGCGAACTTGGCGGAGGCGCCCACAGGCGTGGCCTTGGAGGACTGGCCGCCGGTGTTGGAGTACACCTCGGTATCCACCACAAAGACGTTGATGTCCTCGCCGGAGGCCATGACGTGATCCAGTCCGCCATAGCCGATGTCGTAGGCCCAGCCGTCGCCGCCGAAAAGCCATACCACCTTCTTGCCCAGCTGATCCTTGTTCTTCAGCAGCTTCTCGGCCAGCTCGGCAGCCTCACCGGTGAGGGAGGCAGACTCCAGAGCCGCCGTCAGCTTGCGGGCATCGGCATCGTTGGCATCCAGATCGTCGAAGGAGAATAGCCAAGCGTTGATGGCCGTCTCCAGCTCCGTGCCGGGGACCAGCGGCAGCAGCTGCTGAGCCACCTGCTTGACGTAGGCCCGGCGCTGCTTGGTAGCCAGCACCACGCCCAGACCGTTCTCGGCCTGATCCTCGAACAGGGTGCCGTAGAAGGCAGGGCCACGGCCCTCCTTGTTCTTGGTATAGGGCAGGGACGGGAATGCACCGGCCCAAGCCAGAGAGCAGCCCACGCCGTTGACCCAGTAGGTCTTTTCGCCGTACAGCTGGGTGATGAGCTTGGCATAGGGGGTCTCGCCGCAGCCGGCGCAGGCGCCGGAGAACTCCACCAGCGGCTGGCTGAACTGGCTGCCCTTGAGGGTCTTACGGTCGAACACACCGGGCTTGTCCTTCAGGGACAGGGCATAGTTCCAATTGGTCTCATCATACATAGTATCATCCACAGGCTGCATCGTCAAGGCCTTATCCTTGGCGAGACAGGAAGCGGCGCAGCTGCCGCAGCCGGTGCAATCCAGCGTGCTGACCTGCAGGCGGTACTGCAAACCCTTGGTCCCCTTGGCGGGAACGGTGGTGAAGGCGGCGGGAGCCGCAGCGGCCTCCTCCTCGTCCACCAGATAGGCCCGGATGGCGGCATGGGGGCAGACAAAGGTACACTGGTTGCACTGCAGGCACTTGCTGCTGTCCCACTGGGGCAGGAAGGCGGCGATGCCGCGCTTGTCGTACTTGGAGGTACCCAGCGGATAGGTGCCGTCCTGATAGGGCAGGAAGGCGGACACGGGCAAATCGTCGCCACGCTGACGGTTGCAGGGGACCACGATGTTCTTCACCACATCCGGCAGGCTCTCGTCCACGGTGCGGTCGTCGGCGGCATTCGCCCAGTCAGCGGGAACGTTGACCTTCACAGGGCTGTTGATACCGGCGTCCACGGCGGCCATGTTCATGTTGACCACCTTCTCGCCCTTCTTGGCGTAGGTCTTCTGCACAGCCTCCTTCATGTGGCGCACGGCGTCCTCCACCGGCATCACACCGGAGAGCTTGAAGAAGGCGGCCTGCAGGATCATGTTGGCGTGGTTGCCCAAGCCCAGCTCACGGGCCAGACGGTTGGCGTCCACGATATAGAACTGCACGTTGTGGCGGGCGATGTACTGCTTGACGTCGCCGGGCAGCTTCTCCGTCAGCTCCTCCTCGGTCCAGGAGGTGTTCAGCAGGAAGGTGCCGCCGTCCTTGATCTCGTGGATCATGTCATAGCGGGTGATGTAGGACTGGGAGTGACAGGCCAGAAAATCCGCCGCCTTGATGAGGTAGGTGGAGCGGATGGGACTCTTGCTGAACCGCAGGTGGCTCTTGGTGATGCCGTAGGACTTCTTGGAGTCGTACTCGAAGTAGGCCTGCGTATACATACCGGCGTAGTCACCGATGATCTTGGCGGAGTTCTTGTTGGCACCCACCGTACCGTCGGAGCCCAGACCCCAGAACTTGCAGGACACGGTGTCGGCGGACTCGGTGATGAGAGGCTCATGGACATCCAGAGACAGATGAGTCACATCGTCGTTGACGCCGATGGTGAACAGGTGCTTGCCGCTTTCATCCTTCATGTTGTCGAACACGGCCTTCAGCTGGGCGGGTGTCACGTCCTTGGAGGCCAGACCATAGCGGCCGCCGTAGATCTCCGGGGCGCCGCTGCGGTTGGCAAAGGCGGCGCACACATCCAGATACACAGCGCCGGCAATGGCGCCGGGCTCCTTGGAGCGGTCCATGGCGGTGATCTTCTTCACCGTTCTGGGCAGGGCGTTCAGGAAGTACTCCATGTCAAAGGGGCGGAACAGATGGATCTGCATCAGGCCCACCTTCTCGCCCTTGGCACACAGATAGTCCACCACCTCACGGGCGCACTCGCAGGCGGAGCCCATCATCACCATGACACGGTCGGCATCCTTGGCGCCGTAGTAATTGAAAATGTGGTAGTCCCGACCGGTGATCTCGTTGATGCCCTGCATATACCCCTCCACCACAGCGGGGATGCTGTCATAGGCGCCGTTGTTGGCCTCCTGAGACTGGTAGTAGACGTCGGGGCCCTGCACGGTGGTACGCATCACCGGATGCTCCGGGTTCATGGCGATGGCATGATAGTCCTCCAGCGCCTGACGGTCCAGCAGCTTCTCCACCTTGTCCAGATCGATGACCTCGATCTTCTGGATCTCGTGGCTGGTGCGGAAGCCGTCGTGGAAGTGGATGAAGGGTACACGGGTCTTGATGGTGGTCAGGTGGGCCACGGCGGCCAGATCCATGACCTCCTGCACGCTGCCGGTGGACATCATGGTGACGCCGGTGGTACGGCAGCTCATGACATCCTGATGGTCACCGAAGATGTTGTTGGCGTGCTGGGCCACGGAACGGGCCGCCACGTGGAACACGGCGGGCATCCGGTGACCGGCCATGATGTACAGGTTGGGGATCATCAGCAGCAGACCCTGAGAGGAGGTGAAGGTGGTGGCCAGCGCACCGGCCTCCGCCACGCCGTGGAGGGCGCCGGCAGCGCCCGCCTCGGACTGCATCTCCACCAGCCGCACAGGCTGGCCGAACATATTCTTCTTACCGGCGGCAGACCACTCATCCACCTTCTCACTCATGGGAGAGGAGGGGGTGATGGGGTAGATACCAGCTACATCGGTGAAATGGTAGGCAACGGTGGCACAGGCCTCGTTACCGTCCATAGTTTTCATGACTTTCTTATCGGACATTACATTGCCTCCTAACGTATCCGTCGCCCGGCAGCAGCCGGTGCGGCATTTTTCTATCTGTCGGATGCTGAGTTACGCCTTGATGATAGCGCCCTCGTCGGCAGAGGCAGCCACCTTGGCATACAGCCGCAGATAGCCGTTGGGGATGTTCTTCTTGGGCAGTTCCAGTGTCTTGTAGCGCTCAGCGATCTCCTCGTCGGAGACGTGCAGCTCCAGAACGCCCTCATCCACGTCGATGAGGATCTCGTCGCCGTCGTGAACGATGGCCAGAGGACCGCCCTCGGCAGCCTCCGGGGAGATATGGCCCACGAAGCAGCCGTTGTTGGTGCCGGAGAACCGGCCGTCGGTGATCAGGGCAGCGGACTTGCTCAGGCCCACGCCGTACATATACTTCATGGCCTTGAACATCTCACGCATACCGGGGCCGCCCTTGGGGCCCTCGTAGCGGATGACCACCACGTCGCCAGCCTGGATCTTGCCGCCCAGGATGGCCTCCTCGGCCTCCTCCTCGCTGTTGTAGCACTTGGCCTTACCCACAAAGCGGTGCATGGAGGGATCGATGGCGCCGGGCTTGGACACGGCGGTACGGGGGCAGAGGTTGCCGTGCAGAACGGCCACGCCGCCGGTCTTGGAGAAGGGCTCCTCCACCGTCTTGATGATGGTGGGATCCTCCGGATACTCGTAGACGTAGCCGGCCAGATTCTCGGCCAGCGTCTTGCCGCTGACGGTCATGACGGAGGTATCCAGCAGGCCGCCCAGATGCTGCATGACACGGGGGATACCGCCGGCCCGGTAGAATGCCTCCATCTCCGGCTTGGCAGCGGGATTGACCTTGGCGATCTGGGGTGTGGTCTTGGTGAGGGCCTCGAACTCCTCCAGCACGTTCATATCCAGCTCCGCCTCGTTGGCAATGGCGGGCAGATGCAGCACGGCGTTGGTGGAGCCGCAAATGGCCATGGTCACCTTGATGGCGTTGCGGATGGCCTCCTTGGTGAGGATCTGGCGGGCGGTGATGCCCTTCTTGCACAGCTCCACGATGGCACGGCCGGACTCGAAGGAGTGGCGCAGACGGCCGGCGTAAGCAGCGGGGATCAGAGCGCCGCCGGGCAGGGTCATGCCCAGTGCCTCGGACACGCAGCACATGGTGTTGGCGGTGCCAAGGAAGGAACAGGAGCCGCAGCCGGGACAGGCGGTGTTCTCCAGAGAGTTGTACTCGCACTCGGTGATCTTACCGGCCTTCAGCATACCCAGGGCCTCGGAGATGGAGGTCAGGTCGGACTTACGGCCGTCGAACTCGATGCCGCCCAGCATGGGACCGCCCACGCAGACAATGCAGGGGATATCCAGACGAGCCGCCTCCATCAGCATGGCAGGCACGATCTTATCGCAGGAGGCCAGCAGCACCAGACCGTCCAGCCGGTGGGCCTGCGCCATGATCTCCACGGAGTCGCAGATGATCTCACGGGAGGGCAAAATGTAGTGCATACCCTCATGACCCTGTGCCACACCATCGCAGGCAGCGATGGTGCCGAACTCCACAGCGGTGCCGCCGGCGGCATAGATGCCGTTCTTCACATACTCAGCCACCTTGTCCAGATTGTAGTGGCCGGGAACCAGCGTGTTCCAGGTGTTGGCAATGCCGATCAGGGGCTTGCCCTCCTTCAGTTCGCTGTCCGTGTAGCCCATGGACTTGAACAGGGAGCGGGCAAATGCGCTGTCCTCCATGCCAAGGATCGCCTTACTACGGTTTTCCATTGTGTTTCCTCCTTCAAATATGACATATCTCTTTTTCTTATGTTACGGGCCGCAGGCTGCGGCTTGGTTTGACCGTTATTCTATAATGCCGTTTACCATTCTGAAAATATTATAAAATCCATGGTGCCTTTTGTCAATAGGATATCTTCTGCTTTTCTAAAAAACTTGACTGTTTTCCGGTATTAGTTGACTTTATCTGTGAGAAGGTCTATAATGGTCTGAATTAGATTGGTTCGCAATGTTCTATGATACAGAACGAACAAGGAAGGAAAAGATATGGCAACCACAAAAACCATCCAGTCGGTGGAGCGGGCCTTCTCCATTCTGGAATACCTTCAACAGTGCGGCGGCGGAGAGCGCAGCGTCAAGGAGATCGCTGATGCACTGGAGCTGAACAAGAGCACCGCCTTCGGCCTCATCAACACCCTGACCACGCTGGGCTACCTGCAGCAGAACGCAGATAACCAGAAGTATGTGCTGAGCCTGAAGCTGCTGAGCTTCTCCAACACCATCAAGGTCCAGAACAGCATCATCCGCACCGTCCACCCCTATCTGGAGCAGATCAGCCTGAAATACGGCGAGATCGCCCACTGCGGCGTGGCTCAAGGGGACAGCGTCATCTATGTGGACAAGGTGGAGTCCAGCCGGTCGCTGTCTATCAACACCCAGATCGGCACCAAGAACTACCTCCACTGCACCGGCGTGGGCAAGTGTATTCTGGCCTATATGCCGGAGGATGAGCAGCAGCACATCCTCGCCGGACCACTGAAGGCCCTGACCTTCAACACCATTGTGGACCCCCGTCAGCTTCAGGCGGAGCTGCGGCACATCCGGGCCGACGGCTACGCCATGGACAACGAGGAGGTGGAGGTGGGTCTGTCCTGCGTGGCAGTGCCGGTGTTCTCCGCGCCGGGGCAAGTCTCCTGCTCCATCAGCATCTCCGGCATGACCCCCCGTGTCCGCACCGCCCTGCGGGGTGGACTGCTGGACGATCTGAGGCAGGCCTCCGCCGACATCTCCCGCAGTCTTTACGGCTATCAGCCCGCCGATGACCTCCTGTAACGGGTCCTGCGATCCAACTGTATACCAATCGTCTCACAAAGCGGAGGGGAAACATGGTTTCCCCCTCCGCTTTCTTTTGCCTCAGTGCCGCACAGCAGACGGCAAATCTCTCACGGAAGGATCCATTCACTCCTTCCGCAATTTTTTAATAGCACGTCACGCCGCCGTCGATGGGCAGGTTCACGCCGTTGAGGAAGGACGCCTCGTCGCTGGCCAGATACAGCACCGCATTGGCCACATCCTCCACGGAGGTCAGTCGGCCCAGCGGGATCTCGTTGAGCCGGGCCTGCTTCTTCACCGGGTCCGCCATCAGAGCCGCCACAAAGGGTGTATCCACGGTGGCGGGATGGATGGAGTTGCAGCGGATGTTGTCCTTGCCATACCGGGCAGCCACAGACTTGGTCAGCAGGGTGACAGCGCCCTTGGTGGCCGTGTAGGCCTCCGGAGTGTTCATGTGGCCGATGAGGCCGCAGATGGAGGAGGTGTTGATGATGGCGCCGCCCCCCTGCTTCCGCATCACCGGCAGAACATACTTGGTGGCCAGAAAGACGCTGGCGGTATTGACCTCCATCATCTTCATCCACTCGTCCTTCACCATTTCCTCGATGGGCTTGCGGATGTTGATGCCGGCGTTGTTCACCACCACATCCAGCCGTCCGCTCTCGGAGACGATGCGCTCTACGATGGTCTTCCACTCCTCCTCGCTGGTGACATCCGCCACGGCGCCGTGGGCCTTGCCGCCCTGACGCTTCAGTTCCTCCACCAGCTGGTCGATCTTCTCCTGCACCAGATCCAGAATCCAGACCTCGGCCCCATTCCGGGCCAGCAGCTTCGCCTGTGCCGAGCCGATGCCGCCTGCACCGCCGGTGATAACGATGACCTTATTCTGTACGTTCATGTTAAATCCCTCCCTTTCATGCGTTACGCTCTGGTTTCCTTATCCTTCCACGCCTTGGCGGGGTTCTGCACGCCCATCTTGCCGCCGCTGATCTCCAGCGTGGTGCCGGTGATATAGCGGGCATAGTCCGATGCCAGAAACGCCAGCGCCCACGCCACATCCATGGGCTCACCGAAGGTCTGCATGGCGATGGCGCTCTTCATGGCCTCGCCGTTGCTGACGGTAAGTGCGTGGGTCATGTCCGTATCGATGACGCCGGGGATATACCCGTTGACTCGGATGCCGTAGGGGGCCAGCTCCGCTGCCAGCGTGTTCACCATGGACTTTACGGCGGACTTGGTGGCGGCATACACGCCGCTGCCCACAGAGGGGAACACCGCCGCAAAGGAGGAGGCCAGCAGCATGACGCCGCCCTTATCCTTCATGGCCTCATACGCAATGCGTGCGCCCAGATACACCGACTTCATGTTGGTGTCCACCGTCTTATCCCAGACGTTCTCCGGGGTGTCGATGATGCTGTACTGGGGATAGACACCGGCGTTGCTGACCCAGATGTCCAGCCCGCCCAGTGCTTCCTCGGCGTGGCGGGCAAAACCCTTCAGGGACTCGTCGTCGGACACGTCGCAGGTCTCGCCGAAGGCGGTGATGCCCTGCGCCTTCAGCTCCTCCAGCGCTGCAGCCAGCTTCGTGGGATTGGTGCCGCAGATGGCCACCTTGGCCCCTAGCTGGCCGAACAGCTGGGCGCAGGCCAAGCCGATGCCGGCGGTACCGCCGGTGACGACGGCCACCTTGTTGTCAAAACGGATGTTCATGCTCATGACAGGATTCTCCTTTCTATGGTTCCGGTCCCCCGGAAAAAAGCGGCCGGGGACGCCCCGGTGAACGGAGCGTCCCCGGCTGGGAATGCACGTTTGATTCAGTTACGCAGAGATCAGCCAAAGACGCCTACGGCGTTAAGGATGACCACGGCGATCAGACAGATCACGGAAGCCACGGCGCAGGGTACCGTGACGTACTTCACGGCCTGCTTGGTATTCAGGTGGAAGAACTGACCCATGACCCAGAAGCCGGAGTTGTTGTAGTGGTTGCCCATCATGGTACCACTGCCGATGGCCAGCACGGCGGCCAGAGAAGACAGGCCCAGATCGGGCATCATGGGCAGCACGATGGCGGCTGCGGTCATGCCGGCGGTGGTCATGGAACCCACGGAGGTCATCATGATAGCGGCGATGGCCCAAGGCACCAGAATGGCGGGGATGGGGCTGTCAGCGATGAGCTTGGACAGGGGCTCCAGAGCGGGGGAATTCTTCAGTACGTTGCCGAAGGCACCGCCCATAGCGGTGATCAGCAGGGGAGACAGGCAAACCACCAAGCCACGGGCCACCCACTTGTTGAGCATGACCTCGCCCAGCTTTGCCTTGGGCTCATTGTAGGTGTCGGCGTACACGCCCAGCACCATCTTGCGCTGCTTGTAGCCCAGATAGAAGGAGTACAGCAGGCCGATGGACAGAGCGATGACCTTGTGGCCGATGGTGGTGCAGATGGTGTAGATAGCGCTGCCCTCGGCGGCATACATCTGAGCAAAGGAGGACACGGAGATCAGCAGCACAGGCAGCAGCAGGGGCAGGAAACCCTCACCGGTGTGGGGCAGGCCGGGATCCTTGATGAGGATGTCATCCACGCTGTCGGAATCGGTCTCCTCCATGCCACGAACGAACTCAGGATTTGGCTCGATCCACTCCTTCTCCGTCCACTTCCGCAGCAGGAAGTAGGTGCCGAAGAAGCCCACGAAGCTGATGACCAGACCCCAGACGATGGTCATACCCAGATCGCTGCCGAACATCAGAGCGATGGCCAGGATGCCGGGGGTGGGAGGCACCAGACCGTGGGTCAGGAACAGACCCAGACCAGTGAAGGAAGCCATGGTGGACATGGAGATGTGCTTACGCTTGGAGAGCATAGAGGCGATGGGGGCAGTCAGCACCATGGTGATATCGCCGAAAACGGGGATAGACATGATGAAGGCCGTCAGGGCCGGAGCCAGCTCCATACGCTTACCACGGAACAGCTTGATAAAGAAGTTTGCAATGACCTTGGCGGCGCCGGTATCCTCGATGGCCATGGAAATGATGGCGCCAAGGATGATGGTGATGCCCACGCTGCCCAGCGTGCCGCCAAAACCGTTGCTGATGTAATCCACGGAACCGGTAACGCCGTAACCCAGGGCGATACCGGTACCCAGTGCAGCAATAAACAGCGCCAGCACGGGATGCATCTTTGCTTTGACAATCATCAGCACCAGAGCTGCGATCGCCACTACCAGAATCAGAATGAATACTCCAGCAGACATAGTGTTTTCTCCTTTTCAGATTTTCTCTCTGACTTGCAGCAGGCTCTCTGCCCGCTTACTCATGCGACACCTTCTCCCTTGCGCCGCATCGGTAAGCGGATATTTCCGTTCGCCGTTCTACAATGTCGATGCCCGTATTTTATTCCCAAATGAGTCATTTGTCAATATCCTCTGCCGCATTTTGTCGTTATTTACATATTTCTTTTCTTGTTTTGTATGTTTCAGAGAAAGTTCCTGTGGACATACACTTTTGCATACAAAAGTGGTACCATTGCTCTCGTCCTCTTTCGTTTATCGTTCTATTATGCAGAACGATAAACGCATCTTATACTAAACATCACACACCGAACTCTGCCCTCCGCGCTTTATGCTTTCCCCCAACCGGCCCGCCCTTTTCTCACTGGCCTAAAAGAATACACGCCTCTCCTTCACGCTCCATAGAATCTCGTCCCTATTAGAACCCCTTGCTGCACTTTCTCCTACCCCGCTCTCCCCCACGCCGCATTGCTCAGTTCTTCGCTTTGTAAGAAGATGCCGCCTCCGATCGGAATGCATCTCCCTAAACGGCATAAAAATAAGGCGCAAGCGGTTTCCGCTTGCGCCTTATCTCACAATATTTCACCCTTGGCTGCACCGATGGTGTGCCGTTGGGGTCACAGTTCTTCGTTCAATTAGTCCTGGTTGAT